>ENA-OWPA01001657-OWPA01001657.1-bioreactor-metagenome-genome-assembly--contig:-NODE-1657-length-13429-cov-3.550629_pt1 | contig 13429 bp, 3 predicted proteins | sample MGYA00238139_ERZ651803 | MGnify/ENA primary metagenome ERZ651803 (study PRJEB26909, sample SAMN07631231) | bioreactor metagenome | isolation source: Switchgrass digestor | place: USA: Dartmouth...
GCCCTTCTTTTTTGAGGGGCCCGAGCTGCTGAGAGGCATGGCAAACATCGACGAGATACTGCGATTGGACGGAAAGGAGTTTGCGGCCAGTCAATGAGGCTGGCGGCGCCAAACAAGCTAAAAAGAAAGCCGGGATTTGATTCCCGGCTTTTTTTGCTTCAGGGAACGGATCAAAAAGATGAGATGTTTTAAGCAGCACATCAACACTCTGGTTAATATTTCCTATAAAGACCATCGAAGCTGAGGCTGCTTTTTCCTCCTTCCCTCTGGCAAAAGATCCGGAAGCCATATAGTCCTTCATGACGTAAAAATGTGCCAGGAACCGCGAATAACTGCAATTCTATGATAGTTATGTCGTAAATCGTTGCGTTTTTTAATAGATTGAAGTAAAATACCAGTATCTTCAAGAAAATGGCAAGAACCACGCCAGCCTTGAGAACTTAATCTATTTGAGCTTTCTTCGATTAATAAACCATCTTCAATCCAGGTTATTTAGATAGTTTATGCATTCCACCAGCAGCGGAGGGGGGCCCATATGAGATCCAATTTCGATTTCCTAGCTCATTATTGGCCTGATATGGCGGAAATCGGCGCTTTGGCAGAAGCTTATCTGTACGCTGATCCCAACGCCTGTATTTTTAAACTTGGATTATTGGCTGAGCGTATTGTCAACCAGATAATTCACTTTGAAAGAATGTCTGCGCCAGCGGAAATGACATTTGCGGACCGCATTAGGATGCTTCGCCGAGAGGATTTGCTGCCCAAAAACATCGATGATATTTTGTTTGCGATTCGAAAAGCACGCAACGATGCGGTACATACTGGCATTAGCGATTTTACCAGTGCTCAAACGCTCCTGCGTATGGCATACAACCTCAGCGCTTGGTTTATGGAAGTATACGGGGACTGGAGTTTTACAGCCCCCGAGTTCATCATGCCTGAAAACATCAGTGCCGACGAAGACTTTGAAGAACGGCTGCAAGAAAAGGAAAAGTGTATTTCGGAGCTGTTGGAACAAATCAATGAAATCAAAACGGCAGCGTCCGATATGGCGCCCGAGGAAAGAACCAAAAAAGCAGAGACGGCATCGGCAAGTATGGAACTCTCCGACGCTGAAAGCCAGTATTTAATCCGTGAACAGATCCGCCTGGAATGCTCGGTAATATCGGTTGTCAACTATGTGCTACACCAAAACCAGATCCCTGTTGTGCAGTCGGTTACCATCGTCAATAATTCGGACAATCCGTTGGAAAACGTTGAGATACGTATTCATTCTGAGCCTGAATTGTGCCTGCGTTACGTAAAGCACATCGATTATGTCCCGGCTAACAGCACTTTTGAAGCAAAGAACATAGACATCATTCTCAATGCGGAATACCTTGCGAGTCTCACGGAGAAAATCCGGGGGCTTATATATATTTCGCTCGTGTCGGAGGAAAACGTACTCTTTTCGGAGGTAGCGGAGATCACGGCGCTGGCTTTCGACGAGTGGCACGGCTATGCATACTACCCTGAACTGCTTGCTTCATTCGTTACGCCGAACCATCCTGAGATTATCAAAATCAACGCGGAGGCCTCGAAGCTTCTTGAGAAATGGACGGGCAATCCTTCTCTGGACGGGTACCAATCAAGATCTCCCCAAAGAGTGCTGGCCCAGGCCGCCGCGGTCTACGGCGCGTTGCAAAAGCAGAATATTGTATATTCGATGCCTCCGGCAAGCTTTGGACAGGTTGGCCAGAGGGTGCGGCTTTGCGATGCCGTGATGCAGCAGAAGATGGGCACTTGTCTGGATTTAACCCTTTTTTATGCGGCGTGCCTTGAAGCGATCGGATTGCATCCGCTTTTGATACTCAAAGCCGGACATGCTTTCGCCGGAGTTTGGCTAGAGGAGCTTTCATTTCCCGAGACCGTACAGGACGACGCGTCGCTGATTACCAAGCGGCTGGCCAGCGGCGTGAACGAAATCGCTGTTGTCGAGACAACGCTTTTCGTCGCAGGTCAGCACTATTCTTTCGACGAAGCCAGAGCGGCGGCAGAGCAGCATCTTGTCGGGGAAAATCCCGTTGAGTACATCATAGATGTTGCACGCGCGAGGTTGAGCGGAATCTCGCCGCTTCCCATGCGCATTCATACTGAAACGGGTTGGCATATTGAGCGGGAGACTCTTCGTGACAGCGAACTGACGGCGGCGCCGAAACAGTTCACAGGAAGAATCAGTATTGATACAAGCAGGCCTGAAGAAGTATCCAAGAAAACCCAGTGGGAGCGAAAGCTTCTTGACCTCAGTCGGCGAAACATGCTGATTAACATGCGCCTCACGAAGAACATCATTCCGCTCTATACAAGCTCTCTGGATGAGCTGGAGGATGCTCTGGCTGACGGCAGTGATTTTGCCATTTATCCAAGACCTTCTGAATGGCAGATTTCAAGTGAACCTAATTTTGAAAACATGCATAGCCTCGCCGGAAGAGAAAGCGTTATTAAGCACGAGTTTAAGAACAAACGGCTTCGCGCCGCTTTGACGGAAGGCGAATTGACAAAACGCCTCAAGGACCTTTATCGCGCGTATAAAGCATCATTGGAGGAAAATGGTGCAAACTCGCTCTTCCTGGCCTTGGGACTGCTTCGTTGGTATGAAGGGAACGCTAGCTTAAAACCCCGATACGCGCCTTTGATATTAATTCCGATTAACATGGTTCGCAAATCTGCCGCTCAGGGCTATGTTATCCGACTGAGCGATGACGAACCTCAGATGAATATAACCCTGCTTGAAATGCTCAAGCAGGATTTCGGCATTACCATTCAAGGATTAGACCCACTGCCAAGCGACGAACATGGCGTCGATATTCGAAAATCGCTGACAATCATTCGGGAGGCGATTAAAAATCTGAAGCGATGGGACGTTTTGGAGTCTGCATATTTGGGCACGTTCTCCTTTTCGCAGTTTGTCATGTGGAATGATCTCCGAAACCGTTCCGAAGATCTGGCCAGGAATAAAATCGTTTACAGCCTGATCGACGGAAAACTCGCCTGGGATGCCTGCGATATGGAGATTAGTCCGCGCGTGACCGAGGACAACGTTTTTCTGCCGCTTCCCGCCGACGCATCCCAGCTCTTTGCCATCAGCGAGGCCTGCAAAGGCAAGAGCTTTATTCTGCATGGCCCACCCGGCACGGGCAAATCCCAGACTATTACCGCAATGATTGCCAATGCGCTGGCGCAGGGTAAAACCGTCCTGTTTGTCGCCGAAAAAATGGCAGCGCTTGAAGTGGTCAAGAAGCGCCTTGAAAAGCTTGGGATCGCACCGTTTTGTCTCGAATTGCACTCGAACAAAGCTAAAAAGAAAGATGTTTTGGAGCAGCTAAAAAGTGCGACGGAAGTTACCAAAACCATAACTGCAGAAGCCTATGCGCGCAAGGCCTCGCAGATCGCCGCCTTGCGCCAGGATTTAGACAGTTATGCAAAGGCGCTTCATGCGCCGCAAAAGTGCGGCATGTCGCTTTTCAGCCTGATTGACAGCTATGAGAAATACAGCCATGCTTCCGACCTGCCCGATTTCCCGTTTGAGTTTGCGCATACCGTCACATCGGAGCTCCTAGACCAGCATGAAACTGTGCTGGAACGGCTGGTGGCCTCCGGCAGAGAAGTCGGGCATCCCTGCGGGCATCCACTGCGGAATGTCGGGTGTACGCAGTATTCTCAGCAGCTTCGAGTCGTCCTTCCCGGTTTGCTGTCAGAGTATGAAAAGGCCCTTGACAAGTTCATGGATGCGAGCAGCCGGTTTGAGTCTGCGATTGAGGAAACCAACTGTTCGGATTTCGATTCCATCCTAAGGCTTGTTTCCATCGCGCGGGAGCTTGTCAGCTGGGCCAATATCCCAAGAGCATGGGCGCAAGCGGCCAATATCGACAGGTATTTGTCTGAAGTGCGTATAATGGCACAGCATTATATAAAAGCCCATTCGCTGTTTGCGCAGCTTTCAATGAACTGGACATCGGATTTCTTTAAGTTAGAGGGCAGCAAGCTGCTTGCGGAGTATAACGAGGCTTCAAGCAAGTGGTTTTTGGGAAAGATTCTCGCTTTAAATGGTTTGATCAAGCGTCTGGCAGGATATTCAAAAACGCTCATTGACAAAAATACTCTAGGGCAGCAGTTGTCAATGTTTGCAGAGTATCAAGCAGAGAAGGCAGCCGCAGACGCGCTGTTCTCTTCATACGGAGACGATTTGCATAATCTATACGAGGGGGAAGAGACTAACTGGCAAAAAATCATCGAGCTCACCACCATCGCCAAAGAAAGCGCCGAAAAGCTTAGAATAATCAGCGGCTCGGACCGGATTCGCATCCAATACGCCGGTGTTGAGGCGTGTCAAAAGCAGATCCCCACACTGTTGGCAGCATGGGACAGCCTGATTACGGCGAAAAACGCGCTTTACTCACTGCTGTCAATTCGTGATCACATGGGCGGGAACTGGGGTAATGCTCAAAAGAAGCTCTGTCAGGACATCCGTGCGCATATAGGCATTCTGAAAGAGTGGATTAACTGGAACAGAATTGCTGAGGAAGCCGCTGCACTTGGGTTGCAACCCGTATTAACTGCCTATCAGAACGGGATGGCGCATGAGGAGGTGCAACCGGCTTATAAAAAGGCCATATATAAGTTGCTCGCTTCAGCTGCGATTGACGCAGACTCGGCATTGAATCATTTCTCCGGCGCGATGTTCATAGAAAAAATTGAGCAACTGAAGCGGTTGGATGCCGAACTAATGCGGCTGACACAGCAGGAGATTTTTTGCCGGCTTGCGTCAAGGGTTCCGAATTTTTCGCAGGAAGCCGCACAAAGTTCGGAGCTTGGCATTTTGCAGCGCGCTATTCGCAGCGGTGGGCGTGGGGTGAGCATTCGAAGATTGTTCGAACAAATCCCCAATCTTCTGCCGCGGCTTTGCCCCTGTTTGCTGATGAGCCCCCTTTCAGTCGCTCAGTATCTAGATCCCAACTGTAAGCCATTTGACATCGTTATCTTCGACGAAGCTTCCCAGCTGCCTACTTGTAAGGCAGTGGGCGCTTTGGCGCGGGGCAAGGACGCGATTATTGTGGGCGACCCAAATCAGATGCCCCCCACCTCCTTCTTTGCCTCCAATATCGTGGATGAAGAGCATCTGGAAACGGAAGATCTGGAAAACATCCTGGAGGACTGCCTCGCTCTAAATATGCCCCAAACACACCTTCTCTGGCATTATCGAAGCCATCACGAGAGCCTTATTGCATTCAGCAACAGTCAGTTCTATGAAAACAGGCTCTATACTTTCCCATCCGTTAATGACCGGATATCCAAGGTATCTTTGGTTCATGTCAACGGCGTTTTCGAGCGCGGCAGGTCCCGCCAGAACCGTGCGGAAGCCGAAGCTGTCGTCAATGAACTCATACGACGGAGCCGCGATAAGGAGCTTTCAAAACTCAGCGTCGGCGTGGTGACATTCAATATTTCACAGCAGAACCTCATTGACGATTTGCTGGCTGAGGCGTGCAAAACGGATGCGCAGCTTGAGCAATGGGCATTTGAGACTAAAGAGCCGCTCTTCATAAAAAACCTAGAAAACGTTCAGGGAGATGAACGCGATGTCATCCTGTTCTCCATCGGCTATGGGCCGGACGAGAGCGGCAGAGTCACTATGCATTTCGGCCCTCTAAACCGGGAAGGCGGGTGGCGGCGTCTCAATGTGGCTGTTTCCCGAGCAAGGGAAGAAATGATTGTTTTTTCTTCCCTGACGCCTGACCAAATCAACGTCTCCCGAACCAGTGACAAAGGCGTTGCCGCTTTGAAGGCTTTTTTGGAATATGCCGCCAGCGGGAAGTTGGTGCAGGATGAAAACACCTCTAGACGGTGTCGCATACAGCAGTCCGGCATTGCGGAAAGCATTTGCCGGGCTCTTAAAGAGCATGGCTACGACACCCAGCAAAATGTTGGCCGTTCAGAATATCGAATTGATGTCGGCGTCGTGGATCCGGCCAATCCGCAGCAGTATATGCTCGGCATCCTACTCGACGGTCCCGTTTACGGCGAGGCGAAAACAACCCGTGACCGTGAGCTGAATCGCATTTCGGTTCTAGAAGATCTCGGCTGGAAGATTCACCGGGTATGGTCGCTGGATTGGTGGGATAACTGCGACAAAGAGATAAAACGAATCCTTGCAAAGCTTGAGGAGATTCAGAATCGGGTTAAACAGGAAACCGCTAAGGATGAAACGGAAAACTCGGTTGAGCCCGTTCCCGTGATACACCGCACAGTAGCTGGCATAGTTAAGCTGGAAGACACTCAAGTCTGGAAAGATTCAGCCATGCAGGCGAAACTAGAGCTGGATGATATCAAATGTCCCGCGACGGATAATGAGGGTATAACGCTCACGGCTATCAACGCTTCCTCCAAACATTTTCCGCCTGTCTACAAATCCTATAAGCATGAGTCCCAGTATTTTATTAACCCAGAGGATTTTGCGCTTCCATCGATGACTAAAATCATTCAATCGAGGATTGAAGCGGTGCTTGCGGAAGAAGCGCCCATCAGTAAAGCGCTACTAACAAGAAGAGTGCTTCAGAGTTTCGGCATTGCGAGGGCCGGCAGCAGGATTCAAGCGAGAATGGACGACATTTATCGCAGGATGCGGCTTAAGAAAACGGTTCAAGATGAAGCAGTAGTCTTTTGGAATCGTGAGCAGGATCCAAATTCATATGCCGGCTGCCGATATTCAAGCAGCGAGATTCGTGATATTAGGGACGTTCCCGTTCAGGAGATTGCCAATGCCATCTATGCCGTTTTACACGAGCAGATCAGCATGGGGCCGGATGATCTGGTCCGCGAAGCTGCGAAAAAAATAGGCTACACCCGTATGGGGAGCAACGTAGTGGCCTCGCTTGAGTCCGCTATCCAATACGCCAAAAAGCTGAAATGCATTACACTTACTTCCTACGGTACATATATTTTAACTGATGAGGGAACCGAGCGGGCAGAGGCTGTTTTGCGCTTGTGGAAGGAGACGATGAATTCATAAGCAGTGTCGCATCGATATGGTAAGGTCAGTATAATGCACCGCAAACTCTCGCCACCTCAGACTGCCTTGACAAATCCCCCGCAAACCCACGGACGCGGCTGAGATGAAGACCAACACTGCCGAAGGACCAGGCGATCAAACTGGTACGGCTTTCCCTCTTACTATTCTGTCTTCGCCTGAGGGGGAAATAATAAAATTGACACCGAAAGATAGCGATGAAAACGACAACGGTAAGCTGTAACAGATTTTAGTGGGTTATCCACGGAACTTAAGTATATGATTCAATGGCAAGGGGACGGAGTTTCTAAGTACCGTCCCCCATACACTTTAAAGTTAAAGCAGTCTTGTGTTGCGTACAGCGTTGATTATGGGCTCCTCCGCACGAATAATGGAAGAGTCCACCCTTCCTAATACGAAGTCGTGTTCCGAGACCTTTGTATTCATCAGTATACGGCGTATTTTGAAAACGACTGTTGTCCAGTTCGTGATCACGTAAACTGTGGGTGCCTGGGCGAACAGAGATGCGCATCCTCATAGCAAGCCTTTTATGGGGGGCGCACATAATGTAACATGTCAAACATTAGAAGAAGCAACTGTTTATCCACTTCCTCAGATATTTATCGACTGCATTCGAGACAAAAAATCATGGCATATTAATCTTCTAATTATTCTTTTAACACGTCGCCGACATGACTTAACAGCTGCTTCAGAATTTCTTTATCCGCCGGGCAAAAATCATATTGAGGGATTTCTTTGATCGTGATCCAGCGGATGTCGTTGTGCTCCAGTTTCTGAGGAGTACCTGCCAACAAATTCCCATAATAAACCGCGCGCCTTAATTGCAGGTCTCTGACAGATTAAAAACCTGTCCTTGTCCCAAACCGCGCGGCTACAACCTCGATCATCATCCCACCACCAATTTGTTTGTCTTCTTCAGGAACTTTGCCGGAATTGGCTTATCCAGCCTCCATATAATATTCATCGGTCGGGACCCCTGGTGGCTCACATAATTAGCGGTGCCCAGATATGTATAGGCAGCAGCGCCACCGGTTATCCGGTCGGTTTTATACTCCCGGACAAATAGCAGCACTCGGCTACCCAAAGCACGATGGTGAATATAACGTTGGCCCGTAGGTGAGTTTTCCGACGTGGTGCTCTGGCTCTGCCAGTGGAATAGCTCCTCGTTGATGGAATAATCGTTGTACATCGTCGTAGGGGAGTAGTCTTTATCCGACTTGTTGAGCGTCACAAATAATACGTCCAGACCTTTCTCAGGCAACCACTTCACGCCCTCACGGATAGTAGCCGGGTTCATGAAGTCCATGGCCACCAGAATCTGATCGCGTGTATAGGTGCAGTACAAGTCCAATGGACAATCAAAGCCCAGATCCACTGGTTCGTCTATAAAATCAATATGGTCAAAATTGTATTGCAGCAGTTCGATCAGCTCCGCGAGCATCACCGGGCTGTCAGATAGCGCGTATAGATTACCCAGTACCTCGTCGTTCTCCCAGCTTTCGGCGGCTTTGCCCCAGACGGTTATGTAGAACATTTGCAGCATCCGCTGCTCAAGTGGCGACAACGCGCTGAAATCTACGTTATCCAGCCTTGACAGAAGGTCCAACAAGAAAGAGATCCAACGGCGGGAATCGATGGCCACAATCTTTCCGAACACCTTTGTTAGCGGCTCCTCCGCCGGTTCAGTGAAAGGTTCCAGCTTCCCCGCACGCTGGCGCAGTCGGGAGAATGTGGAAAACTTATAAATCGCGCGGGCATCGAGATGGTAGTAATCCAAGAAGTTCCCAAGTGTCAACGGCAGGCCGCTGTCCTCTTCAAATATTTCAATACGGGAAATGAGTCCCGCGCTGTTGCCGTAAGAAGCGCGAATGTTGTTCAGTATATACTCAGTGGCTTTCTTCTCCAGATGGATATAGCAGCCCTTAGGCAGGGAAACAAATCCATCCTTAATTTCCCGCTGAATTCCCCTCGTCGTATTAGAGAGCAGCGCTGCGAACTTGTCCTCGAAATTGTACTTTTTGTTGGCTTGACCGATAAAGTCCAGAACAGTCAGGCATTCTTTACCCTCGCAGAGCCGCAGCCCACGCCCCAGTTGTTGCAAAAAGACGGTTAGCGATTCGGTGGGGCGAAGAAACAGCACGGTGTTGACCTCCGGAATATCTACGCCCTCATTGTAGATGTCAACGACAAAAATAAAACGAACCTCGCCGGAAACAAGCCTTTGCTTGGCGGTCCTGCGCTCCTCGTCCGAAGAAGCACTGGTCAAGAACATGGATGGAATGCCATGCTCATTGAAATATGCAGACATAAACGCCGCATGCTCGACTGAGACGCAGAAGCCCAGTCCTTTCACGTCGTCAATATCGGTCACATATTTTAAAAGCGACGAAACCACCATATCGGCCCGGCGCCTTGCGACACTGCCGCTGAGGGTATAGATCTTAGTCAGTTCTCCCTTGTCATATCCGCCCCGCGTCCATCTTACCTCGTTCAAATCGATCGTGTCAGTGACACCGAAATATTGGAATGGACACAGTAATTTCCGGTCGATGGCCTCCGGCAGCCGGATTTCCGCAGCAATGCGCCCTTCGAAATAGTCCAACACGTTCTTGCCGTCCAGACGCTCCGGCGTAGCAGTCAGACCTAGTAGAATTTGAGGGCGATAGTATTCCAAAAGCTTCTGATAAGTGGGCGCAGCTGCGTGATGGAACTCATCCACTACGATATAGTCGTAAAACTCCGGTGTGGTTTTTGCGGCAAAATTTTGTGAGTTAAATGTCTGAATAGAGATGAACAGGTTGTCGATGCTGTCAGGCTTATAGTTACCTACGAACATCTCACCGAAATTGGGGTCCTTTAGCACGGCGCGGTAGGTATAAAGGCTCTGTTTCAGAATCTCCTCCCGGTGTGCAACAAATAGCAGGCGGCAGGGCTTGCCGGGCTTCTGCTTGCGGAACCGTTTATAGTCCAAAGCAGAAATAACGGTCTTGCCGGTGCCGGTGGCCGCCACCACTAGATTCCGTGTGAAACCGCGTACAGTTCGTTCGGCCTCTAGCTTGTCCAATATTTCCTGCTGATAAGAGTAGGGCGTAATGTCCAGCGTGTATAGCTCAGAGTCGTTGGTATCGAAATATTTTTCTGCCTTCAGAGCCCGAGCAAGACGCTCCTTCTGGTCTTCGGAGTAGTATTCAAATTCATTTGAGTTCCAGTAGCTCTCAAAGGTTGCGGCAACCTTGTCGATGATCTCCGGCAAGTCTTTCTTTGTGATTTTTACGTTCCATTCTAGACCACTGGAGATTGCAGCATTACTCAGGTTGGACGAGCCTACATAGGCTGTGGTAAAGCCTGTGTTACGGTAAAACACATAGGTTTTGGCATGGAGACGGGTGCGCTTAGTGTCGTAACTAACTTTAATTCTAGCACCCGGTAACTTGCGAAGTTCCTCAATGGCCTTAATGTCGGTTGCACCCATGTAGGAAGTGGTAATAACGCGAAGTTTGCCGCCGTTTTGAGCAAAGGCAGTTAGTTCGTCCATAAGAAGTCGCAGACCGCTCCATTTGATGAAACTTACCAGCATATCAATGCGATCGGCGGAGGCGATCTCCATTTTCAACTCCGTGTACATCTGCGGCTCGTGAATGGCACCGGTGAACAGGCTGCTTCGAGCAATGGATGTTTCGGGGCGTTTCACCGAAGCAGCGGTTTCCCCAACAGCAAGCCGCGGATCGTTTTCACCCAATAGCGCAAGAAGCTGCTTTGCCTGCTCGTCCACAGACCATGTGGCAAAGTCAGCTTCATTTGTAATATTTGTCACGAGGCGAACAATTTTATTAACGAGTCCGATTTGGTCGGCAATGTCTCCGCCGTTATCCAACACGTTGTCCAGAGCCTTTTTAATAACATCTGCAAGATATTGCGCCAGCACTTGGGAAGCTTCCGCTGCATCAATAGGTGTTGTATATTGCCTAACCGCTGGGATCGCCGACAACTCGGCACTGATCTCATGGTTGATTACTTGTTCATATAGACCTGGATGGAGCATGGCAATCACCTCTTCCTGTTTGCTGTAAAAAGCATTTTGCCGGATTCTGACTTTATATTGGTCGCAATATCCATTTAATACCAACGCTTATTCCTTAAAATTTGTTGATGTGTTTATTACAAAAAACTATATACATTATTTACAAATTCGCAAGATTCCGGTAGTTATATTATTTAACCTCCAATATGGTCCTATTTTACACCCACATTGGAGGCTAACGGTTCCGTAAATATCCTGTTTTTCACTTTTCCGGAGGTTACACAGAATTTGAGGCAGACCAAAAGTAGATTATGTAAAACTTACCGTTTTCTAATATCTAAAAATCTCGTATGGCTTTGCATAAAACTCTTTTTGATACTGATAAAAATACCCTGCCCCCTTCAACATATTCATAAAGGTGTGGCGTTCTGCTGGCAAATGTCGCAGGCTGGCTATACGGAATTTTTACGCTTGACATTATTGTGGGCTTTTATAAAAAGCTGCCAAAGTTTTTGCCCTTTTACCACAGCGTGTAGGGGATAAAAGCGGTCATGAGCGGAAATTGCGGTTCCGGGTTCCCGCACCTGGGGTTACGCTCGCTTATTTGGTTATAAATCGTTAAATGAGTGGCAATTAGGTAATTATATGCCATAAAACGTTATTCCTGCCCAGCGCGGCCGGCTGCCCCGCCTGCACGGAGCTGCTCAACGAGCAGGCCCATGCCGCACTCTCCATCCGTGTGATGACGGAGCTTATGACGCGGTGTTCTGGTGCCGTACCGGAAACCACGCTGTGCCTGGCGCGCCTCTTTTTCGCTCTGTACATTTCACCCGTGACGAATACTCTTGACGATGATGTGCTTAGGTGGGTTGTCAGCGGAACTGCAGCGTAAGATTCAATAATAATAGGGACGGAGTTTCTAAGCTCCGTCCCCTTTTCATTTTACAAACTGAGCGGAATAACGTTGATGATAAGTTTGTTATGAACTGGCGAGGAGAGAGCACCAGCGACTTTTGCGAATGATTGCTTTTTCTAAGATCTCCCGAAAGACCAAATGCATTAACTAATGTGAGAACCAAAAGGGTATGTTGCTGGGGGATTTAGATCAATACAATGTTTTATTACAACTATTTCCCTGAAGACAAAAGTCGACTTTCTTAACAATTTAGCTTTCAATATCGTGATATTCAAATTCAACTATAAATACAAAATGCCATTGATCTTACAGGTATTTGGATTTTTCACGATAGCAAAATAATCGCAGAATGGTCCGGCAATGCGCGAGGAAAAAAGTTGCATTAGGGCTCTTTCGTCTAGGTTATTAAGTATTTCTGTAGACATTTTGTCACATAGTCTTATCAAGTCATTGGAAAGATCATCTTGCCTATCTGATGTTGCATACCCCAAATAAAACCCCTCGGGGATTTTTAAATTGGGCACCAAATCGATTTTTCTATTATTTATATCTACATGCTTGTCCAAATCATGGTCAGTCAATAGGAGTACTTTTTTTCCACTTGGAATACCCTTGTTGCATAACAAGTAATCAATTACCTGGAACCAACCAACTTTTTCAGCTGGTATCTTTGAATTAAAAAAGACGAATGCACCTATAAAATCATGAAGAGAAATCCACCCGCCGTCAAATCGGCGAGATACAACCTGAAAGATTGCTGAACAGTGTATAGCACGTCCGTCAACTTCTTTGGTATTCGTATCTATTGCAAAAATGTAATCGTACATACCTTGCATCGGCAGATGAATATCTATAAAAGACTCAGGTGTTTTGTCTATAAATAGACTACTGATGTTCTTTTTAACTTTTGCCTCTCCACGTGTAGACATTCTATTTTTCACTACCGAATTAGGAATTAGTGGATTTCCATCCATGCCAATAATAGAAATCTTGCCATGGTCTAGCAATATTCTTGAGGAACTAACGGGTTTGTCAAAATAAATTTCGATAACATCATTTATAGGCTTTTTGGGGGCTTTATTTCTTTTCTTTTTAGACAAACTTCCCCACCACACTAATTTGAGAATAGTCAATTCGCAAGCGCCGTAAAGGGGTGTGGCTTCAAATATAGCAATAATACAGTAACTGGATCGTTTTTACTAATTATACCAGAATCGATCTTTGTTCCTCAACATAAAATTATATCTCTCTTTTGATTCAAATCAAAAAACTTAAAAAATTTTTTCTCATTCCACTCAATTCCACTTTTTATGTGTAACCCAGAAAAAATGGTCGGGACTAAGGGGCGCGAAAACAAGCAAAAAGTTCTGAAAAACACAAAAAAGGCTTCAAATCGTAATGATTTGAAGCCTTTTTCTTGGTGGAG
>ENA-OWPA01001661-OWPA01001661.1-bioreactor-metagenome-genome-assembly--contig:-NODE-1661-length-13362-cov-51.590215_pt1 | contig 13362 bp, 8 predicted proteins | sample MGYA00238139_ERZ651803 | MGnify/ENA primary metagenome ERZ651803 (study PRJEB26909, sample SAMN07631231) | bioreactor metagenome | isolation source: Switchgrass digestor | place: USA: Dartmouth...
CTTTTACCTGCTTTGTTAGTTGTAGGTGGTCTACTTTTCGTGGCCATTTATGCAGATTTTATACTGACCATTAACACAGGATATAAGAAAGTGGCCTTTGAAAATATATAATATATAGCCTATATGAATGAAGAAAAGTTAGCTGCAAGCGGAAGAATTACTGCGATATAAGATTAAGGGACTAATGTCAATTGGTCAGGCCTGGTATTAATCTCTTTTAATATGATAATCAACGACAGTATTATTATCGAATTCGATAACAAGCCATTCACTGTCTATGCTGATTAGCCCGCGTTCTGGTCCTAGATAGTAAACCATATTGTCAATTTCTTTAAAATAAGCGTTTTCTGTATCCGGCCCTAATAACTCTACAACTTGGTCTTTAGAAAGGCCTGCTAAACTATGTTTCCTAAATAGGTCATTCACCATTTTGACTCGCTCATCCGGGTATTTGATCCATCGGTCAGTTGAAAATGTATGTTCATTTATGTACTTAACTCCTAAAAAAACGATGCCAATAATTAAAATGAATAAAATGACCTGCCATGGCTTAATTTTTCTGATTTTGTTTAACATTGCATTAACCTCTCTTTAAAATCTCCGAAATATGTAATATTTATCAAATATCGCATAAAGTAGTAAACTATTCAAGATCATACATCTATTTCAATAGGTTTTTCAGAATCCTAAGGCAAAAGCCGCTACTTTATACCATAACTTCACAGGTTAGACGTTATAGCCTCGTGATTTGTCGAGTTAGATGCTTTTTTCGGAATTCTCTGAGGTTGTGTGTTCAGTTGGATGTAAGGGATTTATGGTCACATCTTGAGTGTGATATCTTGTGTTTAGATTTGACAAAAGATTGTTATTAGCAGGAAGGTGTTAATATGAGGTGCGAAACAATCAAGAAAAAAAGTATAGTAATATATATATTTACAGTTGGTACAATTTTAGGAGTTCTGTCGATTTTTTCAGATATTATTCCATATCAACTAAAGGATGAAAGTATTTTCGAGATGATTCTATTCATTTTAGGCGGATTAATGAACAATTTAGCAATTTGGTTTTTGTTATCTATGATTTTAGGTTATAAATTTTGTAACTCCCTTAGATGTTCGGTTATTAATGGTGGGTACTTTGCAGTGTTTGCTATTGTTCTGTATTTCATTTTCAGTTATTTAATAACTATGGATGTTCAACCAGTTTTCAATTGGGTTGTTTTTTTGAGTTGGATAGTAGTTTCTGCTGTCGGTGGAGCTATAGGAAGCATAGTTGGATTTTTGGCTCAACGATATAATATATTGTGGGGAATTCCTATTGCCTTTATTATATTACAACTGATTAGATATGGGAAAAGTATATGGCACCAGCCAATAAGTATTGTAACTAATATTATTCTTTTGACAGTGGCTTTTGGTCTTCTGATTTTTAGCATAGCCAAAGCCCATAAAAGACATTAAACCTGAAGGCTAAGTTTACTACGTGTGAATGTCAAGTATTCTTTTTACAATTTTCGGTCAATAACAAATCACATCTATTCGGCTTCTATCTTGCAGATTTCAGGTCTGTCGTAAAACACTATTAAACAAGCGAGAGATAGTTTCCTTGCCTTGAAAAGTGAATATTAGTGATTGTAAATATCGTCCATTCTTTTTAATGTTCCCCGCAGTAACGGGGGTGACCCGATACCGAGTAGGCTATCTCTTTCAATCCCCGTTTTACGGGGGTTTTTATTTATATGTGTTCAAAAAGGGCCTGTCCTTCCCTGTTTCATTCAGATAACTTTTATCAGCCTATCCTTCTTATGTGGCAGACCATTTGCTTTTCTCCTCCAGTCCGAGGGAACCACGAGCCGAGCAAAGGCGAATCAAAGTTCAACGTTCACGAGGTCCATGCGGTCGCAGTTAAAAGCACTGACAGCAGGTTTTAACCGTTTTTTGCCATCTAGAAACGCCTACAATCGTTCCAAGACTCCTTTACCTATGTAACAGACAACCAAACTATTTACAAACGATTGTAGGTGTCCACAGCAGCCAAAAGTGATGCTCACGAAGCCCGATATTATGGGAAAACTACGGGTTTTTATTTTTACTTGACTTACCACGGATTTCGTGGTTGACAAAAACAGCTTCTTATGTGTTGCTTTTACTTTCTTCCGAATTCTGTTCTAATGAGGATGAAATTGACTATCGATGTAGAAATAATATATAAGCTACAGGCATGAAGCTTTGTAAATCGTTTAAATAGGTTTTCGCTGTGACCATCCTCCCGGCCCTTGTGGAGAAAGGCCGGGAGGAGTCAGAAAAAGAAAGAAAGGCAAGGTGAATAGCGATGAGCACTCCTCAGATAAAATTCCAACAACTTCTGCGCGAATTATTTCAATTTGACTGTGCTGACCTGGATTTCGGCATCTACCGCATCATGAACTTCAAGCGGGCAATCATCGAGCGCTTTATCTCCGAGGACCTGCCACGCTTGGTGAACGATGAGCTAAACAAAGGAGCACTGGCTGCGCAAAGTCAAGCCATACAAGAGCTGGATGCTGCCCGGAAAAAGGTGCTGGAAGCGCTGGGCGAGGATGCCCTCGACGCTGATGGCAACTTAGCCGAGAAATACCGGGAGACGAAGGCAGGAAGAGAATATCTTGTTGCTCAGGAACGGGCTAGATCCGCCAAGGGACGCGAGGCGCTGGAGACGGCTATCTACAACCATCTTTATTCCTTTTTCAGCCGCTACTGGCAGGACGGCGACTTCATTTCCAAGCGCCGTTACTCCAAAAAGGAACGCTACGCCATCCCCTACAATGGTGAGGAGGTCTACCTTTACTGGGCCAACCAAGACCAGTATTACGTCAAAACCGGTGAGTACTTCACTGATTATACATGGAAGGCTCCCCATGGCGTGACTGTTCACTTCAAGCTAAAGACTGCCGACGTGGAACAGAATAACATCAAGGGTGAAAAGCGCTTCTTTCTGCCGAGACTGGACCAAATCACCTGGGACGCCAACGCCAGCACTCTCACCATTCCTTTCGAGTTCCGCCCTCTCACCCAGCAAGAGCAGAACACCTATGGTCAGAGAAACCAGCAGGAGGCCATTATTGTTGAAACACTGGAAAAGATTCCAAAACGTTTGCCCAAGAACGCCCATGAGGCTTTGGCAGCATTGATTGCCGAAAAACGCCGCACCGACGGTGCGGCAGTAACCCTGCTGGAACACCACCTGCGCCAGTACACCCGGCGCAACACCAGCGACTTTTTTATCCACAAGGACCTAAAGGGCTTCCTTTCCCGCGAGCTGGACTTTTACCTGAAGAACGAGGTGCTCAACTTGGAGGAGATGGAAGCCGCGGGCGAGGGGCTGGCCGAGGGTTGGTTCCAACTCATGCGTCTGATCAAGCGCATCGGCCTAATCATCATTGAATTCCTGGCGCAGATTGAAAACTTCCAGAAAATGCTCTGGGAGAAGAAAAAATTCATCACCGAGACTTTTTACGTCATCACTGTAGGCAACATTCCCGAAACGTTCTACCCAGAGATTGCCGAAAACGAGGCACAGTGGGAGGAGTGGGAGAAGATTTTGGCCATTGATACCCTGCCGCAAGACCTGTTTTCCGGCAACTGGCGAACGCCCGAAGGCCGTATGGCCTTTCTCAAAGCACATCCTTCCCTGCCACTGGATACCCGCCACTTTCCGCTAGACTTTACAGACCGACTATTGGCGAGTTTTGACGATTTGGATGAGATGACTGACGGCCTCTTGATACACTCCGAAAACTGGCAGGCGCTCAATCTGCTCCAGGAAAAGTACCGTGAGCGGGTAAAGACGATTTACATTGATCCACCGTATAATACGGTTGCTACGCCCATTTTATACAAGAATGATTACAAACACTCTTCTTGGATTTCGCTCATGGCAGACAGATGCACTCTTAGCTCAGGTTTTCTAGGAAATGCTGGCATTCTAGCGGCGGCAATCGATGATGAGGAGGTTTTAGGGCTCCGATATCTTCTCTCTATGATATTTGAACAGGAATTGGGAATAGCTGTAGTTCGTTCTAACCCTGCAGGTCGAAAAACTAAGGGTAAACTGGCTCCCGCACACGAATACTTACTGCTTTACGGGAAGACAGCAGAAGCAACGCCATCTTTTCTTGATGTCACTGATGAAAGGTTGAAGCGATTCCCTTTACAGGACGAGTACGGTAATTATGCTTGGGCAAATTTCATTCGTTCTGGAAGCCATGATAAGCGCGAGGATCGTCCCAAGCTTTTTTATCCGATCTTTGTAAGCCAGAACGGGCACATTCGAGTTCCAGCAATTGAATGGAATGAAGAAAAGCGTTCCTACGATTTACTTGAGCAGCCTTTGCCCGGCGAACAGGTTGTATATCCTGTAGTGCGACAGGGTGGCAAAATTGTGGAAAAAAATTGGCAAAGGGGACACGAGCGAGTTAGGCGAGAGCTTGATCGTGGTTGGTATCGGGTTAGAAAGCACGAAGACGGATCTCTAAGTATTGATTTCAAAACCTATATGGACGAACAGTCTCTTCCCACAACATGGTGGGATAACAAAGAGCATGCTTCAGCAAACTATGGAGCATTAGAATTTAAATCTCTCTTTGGAGAAAAGCCTTTTGATTTCAGCAAGTCCACAGCTTTAGTTAGAGACAGTATACTGGCTTCAGGAGGCCGTAGAGAAGATAGCATTATCCTCGACTACTTCGCCGGTTCCGGCACCACCGGCCACGCCGTCATCAACCTGAACCGCGAAGATGGCGGGCGGCGGAAGTTCATCCTGGTGGAGATGGCGGATTACTTTGATACCGTTCTCCTGCCGCGCTTGAAAAAAGTCACCTTCTCACCGGAGTGGAAGGATGGTAAGCCTAAACGCGTGGCTACGGTAGAAGAAGCCGAGCGGGGTCCGCGTATCATCAAGGTAATACGCTTGGAATCCTACGAAGATGCCCTCAACAACCTGTCCTTCGACGAAAGCGCCGGGCAGCTGGGGTTGCCGTTCGAGGACTACTTACTTAAGTACATGCTCCAATGGGAAACGCGCAAAAGTGAAACCCTACTCAACGTAGAAAAACTCAGCAAGCCCTTTGATTACTGCTTGCATATTTACCGCGATGGCGAGACTCGTGTCCAGAAAGTGGACCTTCCCGAGACTTTCAACTATCTTATCGGGCTGGACGTGGCAAAGCGGCAGTTGCTGGACGATAACGGCCGTTATTACCTGGTCTATCGCGGCATGACGCGCGAAGGCAGGTGCACTGTCGTCATCTGGCGTGAAACCGAGGGCTGGGCAGAGGAAGATTACAAACGCGACCGCGACTTTGTGGCCAAGCATAAACTCACTGAGGATGCAGACATCATCTATGTCAACGGCGATTCGCTCATCCCCGGCGCACAGGCGCTGGAAGGTGTATTCAAGGCAAAAATGTTTGCAGGCGTGGAGGGATAGGTATGGCAGAAGTACTTTTCAAGAAGGTTGATTATACCCTTAAGAAACTGGTTGAAGATATATCTATGGGAGAAATCGGGCTGCCTGACATTCAGCGTCCCTTTGTTTGGTCGATGACCAAGGTACGCGATTTGTTTGACTCGATGTATCGCGGCTTTCCCATTGGCTATCTTCTCTTCTGGGAAAATGGTTCTTCTGATACCCACCGAACGATTGGTGCTGGTCCGAAACAAAAGGTGGCGCGTCTGCTCATCGTAGATGGCCAGCAACGGTTGACCTCATTATACGCAGTCATGAAAGCCGTGCCCGTGATTACAAAAGACTTCAAGTCCCAGCGGATAAAAATAGCTTTTCACCCACTGAGTGAGAAATTTGAAGTTTCTAATGCAGCGATTGAGAAGGACGCAGAGTGGATCCCGGACATTAGCATTTTATGGCAGCCCGATACGAAACCGCATGCTTTCAAGAGAAAATTCCTTGAGAAGTTAGGAAAACGGCGCCCCTTGACCGCCGAAGAAGAAGATATAATTCATGAGAGAATTGACCGACTGATCAAACTCGAAGAATATCCACTCACCGCGCTGGAGATTTCTTCTTCTGTCGATGAAGACAAGGTCTCAGAGATATTCGTGCGTATCAATAGTAAAGGGGAAGCGCTTAACCAGGCCAATTTTATTCTTACATTGATGTCCGTATTCTGGGACGAGGGTCGCAAAGAGCTGGAAGAATTTTGTCGGCGCAGCAAAGCACCCTCCCCGGATGGCAGTTCTTCACCTTTTAATCATTATTTGCGCCCTAACCCCGACCAGCTGCTGCGTGTAAGCGTGGCACTGGGGTTTCGCCGCGCACGCTTAGAGCATGTTTATTCCCTGCTTCGAGGGAAGCACCTGGAAACGCGGCAATTCTCCGATGAACAGCGCGTAAAGCAGTTTGCCTTATTGCAAGAGGCTCAGGCCTACACTTTGGATCTTCAAAACTGGCATGAGTTCTTCAAGGTGCTGAAAAGGGCAGGATACCCCTCCGATCAACTCATCTCCTCCCAAATGGCTGTTCTTTACACTTATGCATTGTGGCTCATAGGGAAGCGGGACTTCAAAGTAGATTTGTACCGCTTGCGTGAAGTGATGGCACGCTGGTTCTTTATGGCAACACTCACGGGGCGTTATACAAGTTCGCCCGAAGCGCGGTTTGAACAGGATATGGCCTTACTGCGCAGCGCAGACACAGCCGACGACTTTGTCCGCATTCTAGATGAGCAGATTAACGCCGTCTTGACAAAAGACTATTGGGAAGTAACCTTGCCCAACGAATTGGAAACCGCTGCTGCCAGGAATACTGCGCAATTTGCCTACTATGCCGCGCTTTGTCTGTCGGAGGCGCGGGTCTTGTATTCGAAGATGAAGGTGTCCGAGTTGCTGGATCCTACCACGAAGGCCAAAAAGACTGCTTTGGAACGTCATCATCTGTTCCCCCGCAAATACTTGCAACGAATAGGGGTTCGAGAAAAGCGTCTAATTAATCAGGTAGCAAACTATGCTTTGGTGGAATGGAGCGACAATATCAAGATTTCCGACAGAGCTCCCAGTGACTATGTGCCGGAACTAGAAAAACGCTTTGCTTCCGATGAACTTCAACGGATGTATGATTGGCATGGATTGCCTTCAAACTGGTACGAACTTGATTACGAGGATTTCCTCAAGGAACGAAGGAGACGAATTGCACTTATTATAAAATCCGGTTTTGAGAGGTTGGTGGTTGGCGCATGAGCAACGGGTCAACCCAATACCAAAAACTCGAAAACCGCCTGCTCCTGCTTTCCTGGCTCAACAGCTTGCTGGGTTACGAGAAAAACCGTGAACTGCTGGAGGACTTGAAACAGGCTGAGGAAGGTTTTGATGCGCAGGGACGCAGCCATATTTACTACCGCCTTATCTCGCGCGGCAGCAAGCTCAAAATCTCTGCCGATGACCTTGCACGCTATGACGACAACATTCGCGCGCACCTGGCAGTCATTAACGCCCGCCGCACCCAGCCCATCACCCTCCGCTATTTTCAATACCTGGCAGCGCTGTACACGGAAATCGTCCTCGACCGACTTGTTCAACCACAAAGCGCAACTCCTGGCCGACTTGAACGCCTTTGTGTGCCAGCGCAACACAAAGAAATTGCCCGGCGAACCGCTGGACGAGCCCTTCACTGAAGTCGACCTGACCAAGCTGGCTTACTGGATGGCTACGGGTAGCGGCAAGACGCTGATCCTGCACCTTAACTACTATCAATTCCTGCATTACAACAAGGAGCCGCTCGACAACATCCTCCTGGTCACGCCCAACGAGGGCCTGAGCGAGCAACACCTGGCAGAACTTGCCGCTTCCGGCATTCCTGCCCGCCGCTTCGACCTCAACCACGGCGGCTTGTGGAGCGACAATAAATACACCGTGCAGGTTATCGAAATCACTAAACTGGTAGAAGAAAAGCGCGGTGGTGGGGTTAGCGTGCCAGTGGAGGTCTTCGAGGGTCGTAATCTGATCTTTGTGGACGAAGGGCACAAAGGCTCCGGCGGTGAAGCCTGGCGCAAGTACCGCGATGCGCTTGGCGAAACAGGTTTCACCTTTGAATACAGTGCTACCTTTGGGCAGGCTCTCTCGGCGGCGCGCAATGATCCGCTTACTGCCGAATACGGCAAGGCCATCGTCTTTGACTACTCCTACCGCTACTTTTACGGGGATGGCTACGGCAAGGACTTTCGCATCCTCAACCTGCAGGATGAGACCGACGAGGATAAAACCGATCTGCTCCTTCTGGGCAACCTGCTCTCTTTCTATGAGCAGCAGCGCCTGTTTGACGAACAAGCGGGGGTCCTGCGCCCATACAATTTGGAAAAACCACTCTGGGTGTTCGTCGGTAGTAAGGTCAACGCTGTCTACAGCGAGAACAAACAGAAGCGCAGCGACGTGCTAACTGTGGTGCGTTTTCTCCATCGCGTGCTGATAAACCGCAACTGGGCGGTCAAAGGCATCGATGAACTAATGGCGGGAAAAAGCGGTCTGATTACGCCAGACGGGATAGACCTGTTCGCCGGGCGCTTCCCGTACGTGCGTGAAACTGGCCTCACCGCCGAAGCCTTATACGATGACATTCTGCGGCGGGTCTTTCACTCCCCGGCCAGTGGCGGCCTGCACCTGTGCGACATTAAAAGTGCCGCCGGTGAGCTGGGGTTAAGGGCATCCGGTGCAAAAGAGTATTTCGGTCTCATCTACATTGGCGACACCAACGATTTCAGAAAACTGGTGGAAACCGATGACACCGGTATCACGCTGGAGGAAGACGCTATCGCTTCCTCGCTCTTTACGGACATCAACCGCCCTGATACGCCGCTTAATATTCTTATTGGTGCCAAGAAATTCATGGAAGGCTGGAATTCCTGGCGCGTCTCCAACATGGGACTTCTCAACATTGGGCGGCGGGAAGGTTCACAAATCATCCAACTCTTTGGGCGCGGTGTACGCTTGCGCGGGGAAAACCATTCTCTAAAACGCAGTGCTGCCCTTCCGGGCAATCATCCACCGCATATAAAACTGCTGGAGACGCTCAACATCTTTGCTGTGCGCGCCAACTACATGGCCCAATTCCGTGATTATCTCGAACGAGAAGGGGTAGAGACCGAGCCGCCGGTTGAACTACCGCTCCCTGTGTGGACCAACGAACAAATGTTTCAGCGCGGGCTGGTGCTACCACGTCCTGAGAGCGGTCGTGACTTTGCTACCGAGACGATAGTCCTGCTTACCCCGGATGAAAACATCCGCCTGAGGGTGGATTTATCGGTCAAAGTGCAGGCACTGGAAAGCAGCGCGGTTGGCTTGCAGGATGCTCGCGCCCAAAGCGAATATAAGGCGACCACTATCCCGCCAGAAAGTCTGACATTGGTGGATTGGGAGCAGGCCTACCTCGAATTGCTGGACTACAAGGCGCGCAAGGGCTGGAGCAACATGGTCATTCGTCCCGAAACCCTGCGCGCTATCCTAGAAAAAGTTCCCTATACCCTGAAGGCAAGTGAGGCCGTGTTCCGTCCTCGCACCTTCACTGACCGCACCCGTTTGCAAGAGGCGGTCACAGCCGTCCTGCGGAAGTACCTGGACACCTTCTACCGCCGAGCTCACGAGCGCTGGGACAGCCAAAACTTAGTATATCGTTCTCTTGACCTTGATGATCCCAACTTGGTTTTCAACCGTCCGAGCGTGCAGGGAAAGAAAGCCACTTACATCGTGCGCGTACCGCGTTCACACAGCGGCCTAGTTACCGCCGTAGAAAAACTATGCGAAGATATGGATAAACTTATCAAAGAAGAAAACAGTGGCTTGCCACGCCTCTACTTCGACCGGAGCATCTATCTGCCTCTGCTTCTCAAAAAAGGCAGTGTTCTCACAGCCGACCCGCCGCTACTCGAAGAGAGTGAAGAACGCTTCGTCCGTGACCTGAGGGTCTACTGGGAAGCCGAAAAGGACATGTCGCTGGCGTGAAAGGAAATCTTCCTCCTGTGAAACTTGAGCAGAGGAAAAGGAGTGGGTTTCTTCGAGGAGAGCAATTTCTACCCTGATTTTATTTTGTGGATTGTGGTTGAGAAAAAACAGCACATCGTCTTTATTGAGCCGCACGGCATGATACACGCTAAAGCCTATAAGCATGATGAGAAAGCCAGTTTGTGGGAGCGCTTACGCAAACTAGAAAAAGATGTAGGGCAAAGAAGCGGCCGACAGGACATTACGCTAGATTCATTCATTATCTCAGCTACGCCCTACGATGACTTATGCAAGCGCTACGATGATAGTAGTTGGAACCGAGACAAGTTTGCCAAACATCATATCTTGTTCCAGGAACGGAATCAGGACTACGACTATCTCTGTAAAATCTTCCATGGCTATTACATCAACCAGCAGATTTCAGGGCTAAAGTAATTGTACATGAACTGTTGCACCTTAAAGTGCCAAATCATAGTCTGTTATTCAAGCTCTTCTTAAAGCGTACTTAGACAAATATCGGTAGTATAAAAGGCTCTTGGGAAATACTTCCTGGGCCTTTTACTATTAAGTGGAGATTAATGCTTATTACTTTCTGGTTGAGCCTCTTTTAGTTAGTGTCAAGTAATGTTCGCAAAAACCATCTAAAAAAATCCGTAATGGTTAGCGACTAATTGTGATCGGGAATCAAGGGCGAGCAAAGCGAGTTCATCTTGACCCTTGAGTCCCGCAGAAACCCAAAATCCTGTTGTAACGTGGTTTGGATACAAACCACCTGCCTTCCGGCGAGGACGGGGGTTGGGGCAGCGCCCCAAAATCAGGCAGCCATTCGGTCCTCTTGTGTTAACTGGATAGTTTCTGGCTTTATATAGCAGCGGCCTGATGACCAGTCTTCAGCATATTCTATTAAGTACGTGGTAACCAGCCTGATGTACGAGTCCATGCTAGGAAAAATGCCTACAACATTAGTCCGTCTACGTATCTCGCGATTCAAACGTTCCAGCATGTTAGTCGAGGAAATCTTACGGAAATCCATCCGTTCAAAATTATAAAACTGAAGCGAGTCCTCAAGACCTAATTCCAAAACTTCGATGGCTGAGGGATACAAGTTTTCATACTGATCCATAAGAGAATTGGCATAGGCTTTTGCACTTTCGATATCAGGCTGAAGCCAAATTTGCTTGAGCTTGCCGGCAAAAGTTGCTTTTCCTTTGGCAGGTACATGTGCCAGGATGTTTCGCATAAAATGGACCTTGCAGCGTTGCCAGCAGCAACCAATAAAGGATGATTGAATTGCTTTCATAAGGCCTTTGTGTGCGTCTGAAACCACTAGCCATGCGTCTTTCAGTCCCCGTGCTTTAAGGTTTTCGAAGAGTTCTTTGTAGGTTGCTTCAGATTCTTCCTGCATTGGCTCTATGGTGAGTATGTCACGGTGTCCGCTTTCATCTACACCGATGACAACTAAGACCGCCATGTTTTTGACGTGCTTACCGTAACGAATCTTTTCGTAAAGGGCATCAACCCATAGTACCGGGTATGTCTTCTCCAGAGGGCGATTCCGAAATGCTGCAACCTGATCATTCAACTCCTTTGTGATCTCTGAAACCTGGCTACGGGATATGGAGTCAATGCCAAGGCTTTTTGGAAGCTTTTCAATTTTTCTGGTGGATACACCGTTTATGTAGGCTTCCTGAATAACATTCATTAATGCCACTTCAGAACGCTTTTTCTCACTGATAAAGAAGGGTATGTAGCCACCTTTACGTAGCTTTGGAACAAAAAGATAGATTGAACCCATACGGGTATCAAAGCGTTGAACTCGGTAGCCAGATCGATATCCTGACCTTTCAGGCGTACGTTCTGATTTTGCTGCATTCACTTTAGACGTAACTTCCGCCTCCATCAGCTGCTCGCATAGCCACTTCAACATTGAAAGCATTGGGTCGGCTTCTGACATGAATTTCATTAGCATTTTTTCAAAACTTACGGTAGAATTAGAGTAGACCATCGGTTAAAACTCCTTTCTGGTTTGCTCATCACTTACCATTTTCGGAGTTGCCGATGGTTTTTCCTTTTTACTTTTGCGAACTTAATTGTACACTATCCTCTTTTACCAGGTCTTATACCTCGCCTGACCAGTTTGATTACAGGTGAAGCAATCTTATGCCGATTTTCTATTCCATTTGTGCTAGTTTACATAACGTGACGTCATAGCCATCGTACTATGGCCCATTTCGTACTTTAGGGCAAACTGGGCATAACGGTTTACTTTAGCTTCCTTGTATCTGGCTCCGTTGAATCTTGTTTTGGGCAAAGGTCTTAAAGCTGCCTTTTCTGCTTCCCACTTAGGATTTTGCTCCAGTAGTTTTACACATTCCAAGTGTAAATACTCATTAAGTTGTTCAAAGGAATCAACATCCGGATAGGGTACAAAGAACTTTCTGACTGCTTCTTTGCCGGCGTTTTCTACTCCGCCTTTTTCGTTGCCACGGGCCGGTCGGCAAAAGGAGGATTCGTAGAGATAATGCGTCCTTAAGGCGATAAATTGCTCTTGCTCTTCACGGTTGTTGCCTTGCAGTACTTTTTTCACGGCGGTTTTGAGATTGTCATAGGTGATTTTGTAAGGAGCACCATTCATGAATTCAAAGCAGCGGATATGGCCGTCAAAGAATGCTTCCTGCTTTTCAAAGGGGTAAGCCCTTACATAAAATCCTCCGGAATCGCGAAGCTTCATGACGAAAATGTGTGCTAGTGTTTCTTTTCCTTTTAGATAGAAATATGCTTCTGTCCAATCTACTTCAGCATAGGTACCCAAATCAAATTCTAAGGGCAAGAAGGCTTCACGTTGTTTTCTATGTTCCTTTCTGAGATAGTCGGTTAAAGTTGAATAACCTCCTGTATAACCGATATCTTTTAACACGTTAAAGATTTTTGTACCGGTATGCCTTTGCTTTCGGTGTCGTGTTTTATCTTCTTCAAGGATCTGTTTAATCATTGGTATGTAGGGACCAAGTACCAGATGTTTTCGCTCTTGGGTTAACTGATATTTAGGTGGCATAGGTTCATCAGTAGCTAGGTATTTGGAAATTGTATCGCGGTGAATGCCTGTTCTACGGCTGATTTCCCGTATGCTCAGCTCTTCCATGAAGTACATTTTTCTGATATCTTCTAATTGTGCCATCTTAATCATCTCTTTCCTCCTGTACGATTATGCTTCGACAACAAAATCATACAGGATAATTTGATTAAGGTGGCCTATTTTTCGACCGGCATCTGGTACATTTTTAGATTAGCATTAACACAACCAACCAGGGCAGAACTGCAGGTTTTCTACCGGGCAGTTACCTTTCTTAATGAAACCAGAAGCATTATTTTTATA
>ENA-OWPA01001664-OWPA01001664.1-bioreactor-metagenome-genome-assembly--contig:-NODE-1664-length-13333-cov-3.174110_pt1 | contig 13333 bp, 11 predicted proteins | sample MGYA00238139_ERZ651803 | MGnify/ENA primary metagenome ERZ651803 (study PRJEB26909, sample SAMN07631231) | bioreactor metagenome | isolation source: Switchgrass digestor | place: USA: Dartmouth...
AAGTATAACCTTATAACCTGCTTTTGAATATGCTTCATATATTTTACTGTATTCCTCAGCTGAAACAAGATCAATCTTATTAATACATACAATTGCATCAATATTTTGATGCTCAGCCATAACAAGCAATTTATCAAGCAGCAATAAATCAGGTGCCGGCGATTTTATGGATAAGACAATTATTACCTGGTTAACATTTGCAACAGCGGGTCTGATAAGTTGTGTATGCCTTTCATGAATCTTGTCTATACTGCCTTTTTTATTATTCTCATCAATAATTGTAAGGGAGACTATGTCTCCCGGTAAAGGCGTTATTTCGTCTTTTCTGAATATACCTCTTGCTTTACACTCATATACCTCATCATTATCCGCCTGAACGTAATAGAAACCACCAATACCTTTCAATATTATGCCTGATGGCAAACTTTCAACCTCCTCTATTGCGTATCTTTAGTCTAGTACAATATCTGCAGTATATGCATCATCAAGTCTTATGTGTAGTTTAGTATTTCCGTTCCCAGGCACTTCAACAGGTATTGTTATAGGAAAATCACTTTTTTTCATAGTTTTATTAACCAATACTTTTGATTCATTAGTGTCTGAAGGAATAGCTTCAATATAAACATTTATTTCATCGCCAAATTTATCAGGTTCATTAAGGACAATTGGCTGATAAACAATCTTTCTGCTTATGTTCGTATCTTCATTATTATTTCCGTTACTGTTGTTACCACTGTCTTCACCATTGTTGTTGTCATTTCTTTCCTCGGTTTCATCATCCTTCTTAGTTGATATATCAAACTCTATATCAACTGCAGACCCCTCTTCAACAAATGTACCTCCTTCAGGGAACTGCCGTATAACCTTATCAACAGCACTGCTTACATTTTCAGGTGTTACATTGCCTATTTTTAGTTTTGCATTATATAATTCACTCTGCACCTGGTTGTATGTCTTACCTATTAAATTTGGAACTCGTACCATTTCAAGCTTTGGTCCTATACTCTTCACTATTGTAACAACAGTATCAGGACTTACCCCACCATCTTCAGGACCGGGTTCAGTTCTAATTACTAGTCCGTTAGCTACAGTATCATTATACTCATCTACCACTTTTGTCTTTAGATTCAGTTCATTTTCAATGTAAGTCTCCACTTCTCTGTAATCACGGTTTCTAAAGTCAGGAATGTCTATAAGATGAGGACCTTTACTTACATCAAAAACGACCTTGTTAGCTCCCCCCACTTTGAATTCAGTACCGGCCGGAACATCTTGCTTTACGATTATGCCTTCATCGAATTCATCACTGAATACCAGGTTCTCTTCTGCAACTATATTATACTTTTCCAATTCTTCTTTAACGTCTTCAAATCTTTTACCAACGTAATTTTCCATTACAAAGTCTTTTTCCTGAGCAGCGGGAAAGAAAGTTTTAAATCCTATAATAATAAAAATAAGCATTATAACAACAGAAGTTGCTACGGCAAGCCATGTAGCAATTTTATCTTTCCCTAATTTCTTTTTTTCTGAATTGTTACTCTTCCTCTGTACTTCTTCTTTTTCTCTCGTCAGCCTTTTTTCGCCAAGGCTGTTTATTCTTACTGTAGGACTGTCATCTTCGCCGTAGTTCCTTACAAACCCGCCTCCGGGTTCACGTAAAACATGGTTAAGGTCGGACAGCATCTCTGAAGCACTCTGATATCTGCCATTCTGCTCCTTTTTTATAGCCTTTATGATTATATCATTTATACCACGAGGTATTTTGGGATTAACTTCAATAGGTTGGACCGCCTCACTCTGAAGATGTTTAAGAGCAATAGCAACAGGAGTGTCACCGTTAAACGGTGTTTTTCCGGTAACCATCTCATACATAACAATACCTAGTGAGTAAAGGTCGGACTTCTCATCTACATATCCGCCTCTGGCCTGTTCCGGTGAAAAATAATGAACAGAACCTATAGTATTTCCTACCATAGTAATAGTTGATGACGATACAGCTTTTGCTATACCAAAATCAGTGACTTTTGCAATACCATCTCTTGTAATAAGAATATTATGGGGCTTAATATCTCTATGCACTATATGATTTCTATGAGCTTGTTCAAGAGCTGAACATATCTGTATAGCTATACTTGCAGCTTCTCTCCACGAAAGAGTCCCTCTTTGAGTTATATATTCTTTCAAAGTAATTCCATCTATATATTCCATTACAATATAATGGATTCCATTCTCGTTTCCTACATCATATATTGATACTATATTTGGATGAGACAGACTTGCTGCGGCCTGTGCTTCTGCCTGAAACCTTTTTACAAATTCTTCATCGCTTGTAAACTCCGGTCTTAAAATTTTAACTGCTACATATCTGTTTAATAGCATACACCTGGCTTTATAAACCAAAGCCATTCCGCCGCCGCCAATTTTTTCTATAAGCTCGTATCTGCCACCCAATACTTGTACGTCCATATTAACACCTCGATTCAACATTCCACGGGTTATAACCGAACTTCAGGATACCTAATTCTTAATTACAATGACTGTTATATTATCTTCTCCGCCATTTTCATTTGCTTTTCTGATAAGAGTGTCACATGCGAACTCAGGATTATCAGCGCTCAAAACTATATCTTTAATCTCATTTTCACTCAGCATATTAGTTAATCCATCAGTACACAACACAAAATAATCTCCATCTCTGATCTCACAAATATATGTATCTACAATAATCTCTTCAAAACATCCAAGCGCTCTGGTTATTATATTCTTTTGAGGGTGATTCTCTGCTTCTTCTCTCGTGAGTGTGCCATTTTTTACTAATTCTTCTATATAGGAATGATCGGTTGTTACACGCTGAATTTTTCCTTCTCGTATAAGGTATAATCTGCTGTCTCCAACGTGTCCAATATATAAATTATTATCCCATGCTGATGCTACTATGAGCGTAGTACCCATTCCATAGTTTTCTACCCGTTCTTTACTTACACTAAGTACCTCATCATTAGCCTTTTCAATAATCTGTTTAATATATAACGCAATATCCTTGTTTTCAACCTTTTTTTCAGGAAATTCAAGCATAGCTCTACTTATGTAATCAACTGCAGTCTTACTGGCAATTTCCCCGGAATTATGACCTCCCATTCCATCAGCAATTATGAAGGTTACGGGTACATTTTCATGCCCGAAAATAATATTGTAGCTGTCTTCATTTTTCTCTCTTATAAGCCCTCTGTCACACCTTGCCGCAAATTCCATATCATCACCCCTAGGACCTTCTTACATTATATTCCTTCGCAACTGTCCGCATGCGGCTTTTATATCGCTTCCAAGTTCCCGTCTTACCGTCGTTTCTATTCCATGCTGTTCAAGGATTTCCTGAAATTTTTCAATGCGTTTTTTGTCACTTTGCTTATAATCTACACCTTCCACGGCATTCACAGGTATAAGATTGACGTGACACAACATGCCTTTTATCCTGTGTGCTAATTCCAATGCATTTTCACTGGAGTCATTTATTCCGGATATCATTGCGTATTCAAACGTAATCCTTCTCCTCGTTTTCATAATATATATCTTACATGCTTCGATTAATTTGTCAATAGAATACCTCTTATTGACAGGCATAATCATATTGCGTATTTCGTCATTGGGAGCATGCAGTGAAATTGAAAGTGTAATTGGTATACCTTCCTCGGCAAGCTTTAAAATTTCAGGAACCAGTCCACACGTTGAAACCGAGATGTGGCGGTATCCAATATTCAGCCCTTTATCACTATTAGCCAGTTTTAAAAACTTTATCACGTTGTCATAATTGTCCAGAGGCTCACCTATGCCCATTATGACTATATTACCGATTCTTAAATTCTCAGCATTCTGTATTGTAATAATTTGATCCAGCATTTCTCCGGCTGTGAGATCCCGCTCGCGTCCAAGCCCTGTTGAAGCACAAAATCTGCATCCCATTCTGCATCCTACCTGGGAAGATATACATGCAGTATATCCATGTTTATAATGCATTAGCACACTTTCTATAATATTTCCATCTTCCAGCCTGAAAATATACTTGATAGTACCGTCAATTTTTGAAACCAGCCTCTGGTGTATTTCCAATTTTCCTATATTAAATTTTTCTTTCAGTTTTTCACGCAGGACTTTAGACAAATTGGTCATTTCATCAAAGTCCTTCTTCCCTTTGGCTATCCATTGAAAAATTTGCAACGCTCTGTATTTCTCAATACCTAATTCCATCAGGTGCTTTTCTATTTCATCAACAGACAGATCCATAAGGTTTATTTTATTTTCCATCAGTATTTCTCCTTCGTACAATTCTTGCAATAAAGAAACCATCAACTCCGTCAACATTAGGATAAAGTTGAATATATCCCTTTGAAGAATCCTTTTTGGAAAGACCGGAAGGTAACAGCTCAGTAATATCCTCCAATTCAAAATCTCTTTTTCTGCTTATAAAATCAAGAACAATATCCTGGTTTTCCTCAGGCATAATTGTGCAGGTACTGTAAACCAGTACGCCACCCGGTTTAACATATTCTGATGATATGTCAAGTATTGTTCTTTGTAACTTGGTTATTTCCTCGCTGTCTTTTTCATGCCTTTCCCATTTTATATCCGGTTTTCGCCTTATAATCCCAAGTCCCGTACACGGAGCATCAACCAACACTCTGTCGGCTTTCATAACATATCGCTCGTCAAGTTTGGTAGCATCAAAAACTTCAGTCTTTATACAGCTTATCGAAAGCCGCTTTGCAGCATCATCAATAAGTTTTATCTTATGTGGATGAATATCTCTTGCTATTATTGTACCCTTATTTTCCATAAGTTGTGCGATATGTGTAGTTTTACCGCCCGGAGCACTGCAAACATCCATTATTAGTTCCCCAGGCTTTGGATCGAGAATATTACCCACCAGCATCGAACTTTCATCCTGAACCTGGAAATAGCCTTTCTGAAAGGCTTCAATATTTGTTACGGAAGCAGGATTTTTAATAATAAGAGCCTCTGGCGCGTATTTTCCGTCATCCACTTCATAGCCTGCATCCCTAAGAATATTACTAAGCTCCTCTTTTGTTGTCTTTAAAGTGTTTGCTCTGACTGTAAGCTGTGGAGTTTCATTATTTTTTTGAAGCAGAGATTCTGTAAATTCTTCTCCAAATAGTTTAATCCATTCTTTTATCATCCATTCAGGATGAGAGTACTTAACAGATAAGTATTTAAGTGTACTTTCCGCTTTTTTTGGGTATGAAATCCTGTCTCTGTTTCTTGCTATATTTCTGAGAACTGCATTTACATATCCGCTTGAAGCTGAATGACCATATTTTTTCGAAAGTTTTACGCTCTCGTTACAGGCTGCTGACTGAGGTACCTTATCCGTAAAAAGTAATTGGTATACACCCAGCCTCATTATATTTAAAATCCATGGGGATAACTTTTCAAGTTTTATTTTGGAAAACTGTCCTATAATCCAATCAATGGTTAGCTTCCATCGTACTGTTCCATATACAAGCTCTGTAATAAAATTTCTGTCCACATTTCTTAATTGGGTGTCTGACAGATATTTATTAACAGATATATTAGTATATGCCCCTTTTTCGTTTATATCGTATAATATTTTTAAAGCCGTTTCTCTTACTAAATCTATACTCAATCCTCATCCTCCATCTTTTTTAAGTCTCAGTCATTTCTTCTGTTAGCAAGAAAAATGAGACGCAATAGGTTTGCCATAGCAACAGCTGCTGAAGCAACATAAGTCATTGCTGCAGCTTTCAAAACCTTCTTTGCAGGCTCAATTTCATCAACAGCAAGTATACCGGAGGACTCAAGTATACTTATTGCTCTCTTGCTTGCGTTAAATTCTACCGGTAAAGTAATAAGATAAAATGCCACTGCCAGTGTAAAAAGAATTATGCCTATATTAACCAGCAGGGGAAAACCAAATATTAATCCAAATATTGCAAGATATGGCCCTACTGAAGAACCAACACCTGCTATGGGAACGAGATTTGTTCTCAGCGCAAGGGGACCATAACCAATCTTATGCTGTATTGCATGGCCGGTCTCATGAGCTGCAACGCCTAATGCTGCAACAGATGTACTTGAATATACCGGGCTTGAAAGCCTCACAACTCTCTTTGCCGGGTCATAATGGTCCGTCAATTGTCCTCTCACAGACTGTACTTGTATATCACCAAGCCCGTTACTATCAAGAATGTACCTTGCAACATCCGCTCCCGTATATCCCCTTCTGTTTAGCACCCTGCTGTATTGATTAAAAGTGCTTTTAACCTTCATCTGGGCATAAAGGGAGAATAGTAGCGCTGGAATTACCAGAATAAAATAATATACATCATATCCATAAAAATTCATAAATACACCTCCAAACTGGAATTTATATTACAACTTCATCCAATTTGTGATTTTATATTTTATTATTGTCACAAATGTTATTGTTAATAATGTAAATAGCGCATTTCAATGCCATCAAACGCTTTTAATTAACTTTACCCAAGGACTTCCCCTTCATCCAGGTTATGTCCGCATTCGTTAATTCCCATCTTCCTGCCAGAGTCAAACTGGACCTCCTTTACACTCAAGAAACCATTACCTGTTGCAACTATAAGTTCTTCTTTTGTAATTTCACATATGGTTCCTGGTTTTTGGCTGGCATATCCATTATCAGCAACCCGTGTTTTCCATACTTTCATTCTGTTCCCTTTGTAAAATGTATAGCTGCCCGGCCATGGATTTGTACCTCTTACAAGATTATGAATCTCCAGGGCTGACTTATTCCAGTCTATTTTGCCAATATCCTTGTCCATCATGGGTGCATAGGTCGCTTCCTCTTCATTTTGAGGTTCGTGTTGTAATGTCCCGTCTTTTAGCTTAATAAGAGTCTCTTTCAATACTTCTGCCCCAACAACGGACAATATATCATGCAGCTCACCTGCCGTCATTTCATCCGTTATTTCTACCTGTTTTTTTAACAGCATATCTCCGGTATCCATGCCTTCATCCGTGAACATGGTTGTAACACCTGTAATTTTCTCGCCATTTATTATACACCAGTTTATAGGGGCTGCGCCTCTGTATTTGGGTAAAAGAGACGCATGCACATTAATGCATCCAAGCGGTGGTATATCAAGCAGCTCTTTTGATAAAATTTTCCCATAAGCAGCAGTCACAAGCAGGTCAGGTGCAATACTTCTTAACTGATTTTCAAAATCAGTCGTCTTTATTTTTGCCGGTTGCAGTACTTCAATGCCTTTTTTAAGAGCATATTCCTTGACAGGAGGTGCTGCAAGTTTCTTACCCCTGCCTTTAGGTTTATCAGGCTGCGTTACTACGGCAACTACATCATAGCCCTCACTTACAAGCATATCAAGAGAGGGTACGGCAAATTCCGGCGTACCCATAAAAACAATTCTCAAAATTTATTCACTCCAATCTCCCAATCTCATTCACAATCTATGTAATCTTTGTAATCTATATTAATCTTATAAAATAAACCATATATTAACTTGCTGTGCCAGATAATAAGATAGCATTGTGGAAAGATTTTGAGCTAATTAGCAATTTGACACGTAACAAGCTTATTAGCTCTTAGGCTAAGAACTTACGCTATCGAAATTCCAGCACAACAAGTTAATTTAATTATGTCCAATAAAAATTCTATACAGAGAACTAGTCTCTACTGTTCAGCTCATCTTCATCCAGGAATCTTATTGCCTTATCCTTGAAAAGTATTCCATCCAGATGATCAATCTCATGGCAAAGTGCCACAGCAAGCAGTTCTGTTCCTTTTATAGTTATCTTCTCTCCTTTGGCATTCAGCGCCTCTACTTCTACTTCGGCAGGGCGCTTTACTTCAGCATACAATCCGGGTACACTTAGACAGCCCTCTACTTCTACTTGCTCCCCTTTTGCCGAAGTAATAACAGGATTGATCAGTTCTATCAATCCATCTCCGGTATCTATGACCACTACTCTCTTAAGTATTCCAACCTGCGGAGCCGCAAGTCCTACACCTCCAGCTTTATACATTGTCTCTGCCATATCCTTTAACAGAGTTATAATTTTGCTGTCTATCTTATCCACTTCTTTTGATTTTTTTCTTAAAACTTCGTCGCCTTCTTTTACAATATTTCTAACAGCCATTTATATTCCTCCACTTCACAAACTATCTACAAAAGCTATCGTTAACATACTAAAGCAAAAAAATTAATAATAAAATCATTATAGCATATTTTGAGGATTGATATCCACGTTCAGTTCCACATTGTTCCTTCCTACCTTTTTATTATATTCATCATAAATATAAGTCAATACACCTATCAACTTTTCTCTATCTTTTCCTTTTATTACTATTCTCCACCTGTATCGGTTCCTCATTCTGGCTATTGGTGCTCTTGCAGGTCCCAAAACTTTAAATTCTCCAGCCCAATTAGAATTTTTCAAATATTGTTCTGCTGAGCTTTTAATTGCTTTTGCACTCTCAAATACAATTCTGTCCCTGGTTCCTCTTAATACAATCAAACCTATGCAGGTAAAGGGGGGATACCCGAGTCTTTTTCTTATTTGTATTTCCTGCTCATAAAAAAAATTATAATCATTTTTGCAGGCAGCCTGTATACTGAAGTCTTCCGTATTATACGTCTGAATAACGACTTCCCCGGGTATTTCACCTCTTCCGGCTCTTCCTGCCATCTGTGTAATGAGCTGAAAAGTTCTCTCAGAAGCCCAGTAGTCACCTACATTAAGCAAACCGTCGGCTGCAAGAATACCTGCCAGTGTTACGTTGTGGAAATCATGACCTTTGGCTATCATCTGCGTGCCAATCATAATATTAATATTTTCTTCGCGGAACTTCCTCAATATTTCCTCATGTGAGTTCTTATAAGTAGTAGTATCCATATCCATTCGAATTACTGAGCTCTGGGGAAATTTCTTTTTAACTTCCTCCTCAACTTTCTGTGTACCTACGCCAAATTGTTTTATATACCGACTACTACATTTAGGACAAAGTTTGGGTGTCTTAATGGTATAGCCGCAGTAATGGCATATAAGTCTATCATCGGAGGAATGATAAGTCATGGTTATGTCACAGTTAATGCACTTCAAAGTATATCCGCAATTTCTGCACAGTACAAAGGAAGCGTATCCTCTTCGATTCAGAAACAGCATTGTTTGCTGACCGTTTTCTATCCTGGAAGCTATTTCTGTTTCAAGCTTTCTGCTGAACATGGAACGGTTGCCGTCTTCCAGCTCCTTTCGCATGTCAACCAAAGTCATTTTGGGCAGTTCCATTTCATTTGTTCTTTCGCTCATCTCAAGAAGTTCTATTTCTCCCTTTTTGGCTCTGTAATATGTCTGCACCGATGGCGTTGCTGAACCGTACAGCAATATTGCGTTGTTGTCTATACATCTCTGCCTTGCGATTTCTGATGCATGATATTTGGGAGTTGTCTCAGATTTGTAAGAGCTTTCATGTTCCTCATCAATAACTATCATGCCGAGGTTGTCAAAAGGAGCAAACACTGCAGACCGCGCACCAACCGCTACCTTTATTTTACCGTCTCTTATCAGTCTCCACTGATCATATCTTTCACCTGGAGAAAGCCTGCTGTGTAAAACTGCAACTTCATTTCCGAAACGGCTTTTAAATCTGTAAACCATTTGAGGAGTCAGCGATATTTCAGGCACAAGTACTATAGCCTGTTTACCCTTTTTAATAATGTGCTCTATCAGTTGAAGATATACTTCTGTCTTTCCGCTCCCGGTAACCCCATGGATAAGAATTTCATCAAAAGCGTTCATGTCCAGTTTTTTAATAATTACAGACAATACATTCGCCTGCTGCACAGTTGGGTGTAAAGCCGCTGTCCGCTCAATCTCCTTGTTATTCATAGGTTCGCGTATTACTTCTATATCTTTAAAATCTATATATCCATTCTTTTTTAATGTATCCAGAACAGATGATGAAACCCCTGCAAACCTTGTCAGATCTGCAACGGAAATATACTCATTCTCCATCAGCATTTGCAGCACTCGTATATGCTGAATTCTCTTTATTCTATTGCTTTCAATTTCGTCAACAATAACTTCTTCAGGAACCTTTAGATATGCTGCACGAACTGTTTTCTCCCTGACGCGTGAACTATACTCCTCGTATGTTTTAATTATTCCCTGTTCTTCAAGTGCATTTATGTATTTGGAAAAGCCTCTTACACCGGAACTTTCCTTTAACTCATCGTACTCACACTCATTTCCGCGTTCTTTTAGCAAATCAACAATCTTTTTCATGTTTCCTTTTAGCTTTATGTTAATTCCATCTTCTGTTTCCTCAAATTCCTGCAGCTTTATTGTTTTGATACTCTTAATGCCTATACCTGCCGGAAGCATACACCTGATTGCATCAGAATACGTGCAGATATATCTTTTTTTCATCCATTGGGCTAATCTCAGCATTCCTTCATTCAATACAGGCTTATCATCAATGACCTTTCTTATTTCCTTCAAATCTTTCATTTCACTGTCTTCAAACACTTTTAACACATAGGCCTCAACAGATCTGTTCGCCCTTCCAAAAGGCACAATAACCCTTACACCCGGTCGAACATAATCTGACAAATTTTCAGGCACTATGTAATGATATTCTATATCAAAATCTCTTGTACAGTTGTCTAACACTATCGAGGCAATTAAGCTCACATTTACCACCCTTCACATTATCGCAGGGAATTTATCAAATCGTAAAAAATATCTTTATATGGATTATCCGGAATAGCCTTGAGTGCATTTATTCCTCTATCTACATACTTTCTAAGCAACTTGACGGAACTGTCGATTCCCCCGCTGTTTTTTACAATTTCCGTAACTGTCTTAACGTCATCAAAAGTCATTCCATTTCTTTTACCAGCGAGTTTTTCCAGCATATCTCTTGCATCCTTATTCTGCCTTAAGGCATATATTACAGGAAGTGTAATGATGCCTTCCATGAAGTCACTGCTAACAGGTTTTCCGGAAGTTTCAACATCAGAAATAATATTGTCAAGGTCATCCTTTATCTGAAAAGCAATGCCATAGTAAAGTCCAAATTTAACAAGATTTTTTTTGATGTCATCACTGCATTTAGCTAAATCTGCGCCAAGAGCGCATGCAGCACCAAACATAACAGCAGTTTTCCTGCTTATCCGTTTTATATATGAAAAAATGCTTACATCAAGGTTGAACTTGTCCTGAAACTGGCTGACCTCTCCCTCGCAAATTGTTTTTACACCTCTTGCTAATGCATCCAGATTCTCCAGGGGAACATTACCTGATAACAACATTATGGCTTTTGTAAATAAAAAATCACCTGTATATATAGCCATATCAGCGCCATACTTCTCTGAAACAGTCATTTTACCGCGCCTTAGCTTTGAGCGGTCTATCACATCATCGTGGACAAGAGTGGCCGTATGGAGAATTTCAATTGCTCCCGCCAGTTTTATTACTTTGTTTGCATCATACTCTCCAAACTTTGCAGAAAGGATGACAAAAGCAGGCCTGAGTCTTTTCCCTCCTGAAGCGACAAGTTCCTCAGTTATGCTGTTAAGAAGCTTGTTTTTTGAATGCACATTTTCCCTTATTGTTTTTTCAACCAGTTGTAATTCACTGGCTATTTCAGGATACTTATTCCACAAGTCCATCCACAACCTTACTTTAGTTAATTGTTAAATATATTGGTTTTCCTAAGTGCTTCTATTATAAAATTGCTGCACAACCCCACAAAACAACCTGTAATTATTCCTGATATAAAAAGTACAGGCAGGTAGCCAAATACCGAAATTTCTTTCATCATAACAGCTGCAACTATTATCTGTCCTATATTATGTGATATTGCTCCTGCAATACTTATCCCTACCACACTGAATATTTTGGAAAACTTTTTATATAAAACTAACATAACTACAGCACTGAGCAATCCGCCCGATACGCTAAATAAAAAGACGCTGATTCCCCCGCTGAACATAGATGATAGCAGGCAACGAAGTATAACCAGAACAAAAGTATCGGAAGCTCCCATAAAAGCAATTATAGTCATAGTCACAATGTTAGCAAGTCCTAATTTTACACCTGGTACAGGTACCGGAACAGGTATCCAGGATTCCACAATGGATAACACCAGTGCCTGGGAAAGCAATAAAGATAACAACACAAGTTTCTTTGTCGTCTTCAAATTATTTTCCTTTCTCTGCCCTGCTTTCATTGATTGTCCTGCTATAGTCTTACAGGAATCATCCCCGGAAGTTGCAATATGGCAGTTAATACGTTGTTCCATCAACTTCTTCGACCTCTCCCTCAATCTTTATAATCGTCTGATTAGGCAGGCATACTGCTATATCTCCTTTTTCCGACAGCCATCCGGTTTTTACACATACCAGGTCAGGACAGTCTGCATTTTCAAATCTTATTCTTCCCTTTTCTACCAGAATAATATCTGTGTATTTGCCTTCTATTGTAATGCGTTCAGGATTTTCCAAATTATCAAGGTCAATTGTTCTGATTATTTTGTTATCCTTTTTTATTACTGCAATTTTTCTGTTGCTTTTATGAGTATTTTTATAAAAACTGTAGCCTGTGATACCGGCTATAATCATTACAAAAATTGCAGCAACTAATATTATATCGCCCTTTTTAATCATTTTTTATCCTTGCTTTCATTGTTATAATATTAATTCTTACCACATATACATTTAACATAACAGTATTATAATATCATAATTTAAAAAAGATTAATAAAGAGTCAATTAATATTCAAGCTACACCTTGAATACTAAGGGATATTGTCCTTTCGCAAAATTGTGTAACAAACTAATCTGCTAATTTAAAGCCTTTGAGGAAATTTTTGTCCAGCCATTTAAAATAAATTAACTATCATCACCCTGCCTTAATTACTCATTCTGTTACAGCTATACGGATTTCTTTCCACAAAGCCGCAACATGGTGCTAAAATGGTAAAATAAAAACAGCTCAGCTTCGTTAGAATTGAACTGTTTTTTTGAAAAGAATGCCACCTTGCTTTTATTCAATCAGGATATTCCTTCAATTTTCAGTTTTACTGGTCTTTTTCCTCAAGGAGTTATCTTGTTCTGTGCTCACAACTTCCATTTTTGAAATGGAAACCTCATATGCCACCTTTTCAACCACTTCACCGGTGTCATATTTCTTCTGATATGTCCTGCTTTGAATTCTGCCCCATATTTTTATATTATCGCCTGTTGATAAACCTTCGGAATATCTGGCATTTCTTCCCCATTCAATGCATGGAATATAATCTGAT
>ENA-OWPA01001665-OWPA01001665.1-bioreactor-metagenome-genome-assembly--contig:-NODE-1665-length-13323-cov-224.252831_pt1 | contig 13323 bp, 17 predicted proteins | sample MGYA00238139_ERZ651803 | MGnify/ENA primary metagenome ERZ651803 (study PRJEB26909, sample SAMN07631231) | bioreactor metagenome | isolation source: Switchgrass digestor | place: USA: Dartmouth...
CACTACGTTTATTCATTGCTGCTCACTCTCCCGTATACTTTTGTAGTACTGGCAAGCGGGATCCTCGAAGTCGACAAGTTTACCCGACATAGCGCACAGGGCTTTCCCATCGTCCAGCTGCTCATCAGAAACCTGGTCCATGTCAGCGTGTATGCACTCTCCGCAACGGCCGACAGGTAGAGGTGCAGTAGTTGACTCAGGTTCATCTTTGACATGTTCTCCCATCTTCTGGAGCATGGTCGCTGTAGCCTTGCGGTACTTGATGTAGCTTTCCGGATCGGTTTGCTGTATTTCTTTCAGGGCTGAAAGCAGCTTTTTGTATGTATCAACGATGATATCGAAGTAGACCTTGTATCTCTGTGCAGCATCGTTCTTGGCCAGTTCTGCCTTTTTGCGGAGTTCCTCAAGCTCCTTTTGGACCTCGTCGGGTACTTTCTCCACGGTTATGGTATCAGTGGCACTTATTTCGATTGGTTTGCTCTTCAGCTGCTCTTCGAGTTCGTCTATTCTGTCCTCAGCTGCTTTCCGGGCCGCTTCAGTTTTATTTAACAGGTCTCTAAGTCTCTTGACTTCATCGTCGTTATTGGCCTGCTGCGCTTCCCTGAGCTTTGTCTGGAGCTTTTCCGTTTCTTCTTTTAGTTCATTGTTCTTCTTTTTCAGTTCGTCCTGGAGCATTTTGACGTCCGCCTGAGTGTTCCTGAGAACCTGATCTTTTGTGCGGAGTTCCGACTCTAATTCCTGTCTCTCTTTCAAGAGCTTTTCAGCGTACTTGGTCCTCTCTTCCACTATCCTCTGTGCATTTTCATATTTCTGCTTCCATTCCTTGACGGCCGCCTCAACCTCCCGTGTAGACATATCTTCAAGATCATGCTGCTGTATAAATTCATTGCGCTGATCGGCAGGGACATCGAGAAGCGCATAGATTTTCGTCGGCGAGAAATTTCCCAGCGCTGGGAATTTTTCTGCTTCCTTAGCAGCATTCATGAACCGATAAGCCGTGGACTTGCTAAAATCAACTTTTTCTTTCAGCCAGTCCAGGAAACGCTCACCCTCGCCCAGTTGCTCTTTTGCTTCAATCAGTCTTTTGCCAATCTCTATTATGCTGTTAGCAGCTTGCGCCTTATAAAAGTTGATTTCTGCCTCTATCAGTTCAAGAGGCCTTGCCAGTTTGTCCATATAACCCTCCCCTTTCGGATCATGCCGGTACAGTTATTTTTACTTTCTGTCCTTTTTTCTTTTGGAATATTTTCTCTTCGGTCCAGACCTTCAGGAACTCATCAATCTCAGGAGTAGTGGAACAGTTGTTCATTCCCCTGGTCTGGATAATGCGGTCTCCGAACAGTTCGAGTGTGTAATAAGGCTGGTCTGGATCAGTTGCTTTTCTGATGAGAAAGATGCTGCAATATCCGCTCGCATGCCTTTCGGCATATGTGCCGACACAATGATGGAGTGCTTTACCTTCCTCTATGAGTTCCCTTACCGATTTGACTGGTCTGATAATAAGTCCGCCATACTCAAATCTGTATTTCTTGCTCAGTGTTTCATATCTGACTTTGAAGCTGAATTCGAGCTTCTCATTTTCTTTAACTTTTACCTGTGCAATCGTGTTTTGATGCGCTGTGTAAAGGTCTTTGGGGAACAGGACACGTTCGCTTTTCAGGTCCATTTCAAGTGTCATACAATCCCTGAGATAATCCCTGTAATTGACCAGGGTATCGCTCAGTGAATAAAAATGCCTCCTGACATTCAGGTCATTGCCCTTTTCATATTGCTTTTTGAGATAGTTGAATGTTTTTCTCAGGGTTGAGTATTTTGTAAGTAGAGGGATGTCACGGGGATATACGTATGTTAGTACTTTTTCGACCTCCTTGAGCTCCTGGATGGTATATCCCTTTTTATCTTTCTTATTCATCTGATACAATCTCAGAAATAGCGGACTATCCACAGATATGCCCGAATTACGCAGCAGCTTCAGATCGGCCCGATTTATCCTGAGCATCTTGAATACGGTTTTCCCCTTCCAGTTGACGGCACCATATGTTGGGGCCCCGGTGAGCTTAGCTTCAATCAGTCGCTTAAAGCCCAACTTGGTTAGATACTCAACCGTCCTTGGATATTTTGAGAATAAGTCGAAAAATTTGACCGCGCCCTCGTCGTTATATGACTGCCAGCAACTGTATTGAAAAGGTGTACCTTCTACTGCTCTTTCAATGCTGTCTATTGAATAAGCCGAAATACCTCTCGTTTGGTTATAAAGCTGCCATGTATGCAATTCGCTATAGATTGTGGTTGATGTTTCGAAATTATCCCATCCTGCAGGATGCATTTTGCGTTGAATTTCATCATAATATGTATATCTGCTCAACATAACGCTTTCACCGATTTTGAAGACATAAAGCGTTGTATCAATGAGCTTGGGCTCTACGCTTTTGAAATCTTTAACTGTGAAATCTTCAACACCATAAATGCCTCTGGCCACGATAGCCTCAGGGTCCACAGCGGACTTTTCATAATAGATAAAGTAAACTTGATTGATCATCCTTGTCCGGCTAATACCTGATGATTGAACAGTGACTTCTTCTTTGCATTTCGGGCAAATAACTATATATTTATGATGCAGTCCTTCGGTTTTGAACTCGTTCTTGCATGCCGTACAATAACCGTACTGCTGCTTTCCTTCTCTCCAAGTAAAGATATAATCAGGAAATAGCTTATTAGCGAACTCCAAGATTTCCGGACTATATTCTTTATTGAAATGCTTTAAATAAAGAGATGCCCTGATTGAACTCATAGCAGATCCTCCAGTCTTAGATCGAACTCCTCCCCTGATGTGGATTGGGGCGGTTCAACTGGTACCGGATTGCCGGCCGATGGCAGCTGAGCTGTGGATGCTCCGGAGATTCCGAAATAGTCCATAATGATTGCAAATCCTTCATCTGGCGCAATTACAGCACAATTGCCGACTTTGCGCTTTTCAGCTACCTTGCGTATTGCATCCAGGCTTTTTTCAATCGATTTGTCACTTGCCAGGATCTTCTCTGCTGAACTCGGATTTGATTCCACACGCTTGATCAGGTATTGACCGACTACCTGGATATAAGAGTTGTTTTTGTTGCGGTCCATTTCAGATCTGAGCTTTTCAATGGCTTTTTGCAACATTTACACTGACCTCCTTTGATTGTTCATCTGCTTTGGCTTGCTTTGCCGTCATAGCCGGTATTCCGCACCACGGATCTCCGGGCCTTATTCCAAAAAACTTGCAAGCTTTTCTCTTGGCCTGAGTACTGTTTTTGGCTTCAACTTCAGCTGTCCTTTCCCCGGGAGTTGTGACTATGTACTTCATTTGGACCTCTCCTCTCTGCTTTGCACATCGGGCACAGCATCCAGGCCTTCTTTTGTCGCTTTAGCTTACGCTCCAGCGCCCGATCCCCGTCCGGCCAGGTACGGACTACCACGAAGTGGATCCCGGCCTCCCTGACAACCTGTAGCAGCCTGGCGCCGTGCGCGGTGCATTCATGATCGTGGATGCGCTGGTCCAGGTTGTCTGTGTATCCTATGTAATGCCTGGCGTGCTTGTAGGCCCTATCAAAGTGGATCAAATAGACCATTTTAATCCTCCAGCTTAATTGACTTTGGTTTTAGTGAGTGCCGGTGTATAATTATCAGCTCCCCCGGCAGGTTCTTTACGTAATACCAGTTTTGCGGATTCAATCCGCGCTTTGACAGCAGGATTTTCATGCACATTTTGAGTCGTTTTGCTTGTTTCACCTGATCACCTCCAAACAAGCATGAGGTTTATGCTTCTATCCTCCTGAGTTGACCATATCGTATGACTTTTTCGTTCTCTTCTTTCTTGACATTTTCAAGAGCTAACTTTTTCAAGAATTCATCCACTTGGTCCACATCAAAGATGTACCTGTTTCCTGCTCTGAAATGTGGAATCCTGCCTGCGCGGGCCTCAGTGTAGAGAAAATGTTTTGATACGCCCAACGCTGTCGCTGCGTCTTTAAGAAGCATCCGTTTTGGCATTGAACTATCTCCTTTCTCTTTTTGCTGTCCCCTTTATGGCTGTAATTGCCTGCTTGCAGTTATTATCTACTGTTTGTCCGGCCAATGTTTGCCCTGCCAAGAGACCTTGAATGTAGATCAATATTCTTTGAGCGTTTGCATCCGATATGTTTTCAATAAGATGAATTATTTTTTCTCTATCTGTTATTGTTTTTTCTGGCATGATTAGCATCACTCCTTATCGGTAACTCTAACTTAGTTACATTATAGAATAACTGATTTATGTTTGTCAACAGGAAATAAAAAATAATTATTGACTAAGTTAAGTTTTTGGATATAATAATAGAAGAGAGGTGATTGTATGAAATTGTCAGAAAGGTTTAAAATAATGTTAAATGAAAGCGGATTGACCCAAAGAGAGTTTGCAGCCGCTTTAGGTATCACTGAAAATTATATATCGCTATTAATTAATGGTAAAAAAGAAAAAATATCTGAGACACTTGCACTTCTTATCCAAGAAAAATATGGTTACTCCGCAGAGTGGGTATTAACCGGCAAAGGCGATAAATTTGTTAATACAAGGAACTCATTTATCAAGCAAAGAACTATCGCTACGGTTAAATCATTATCAGACCAGGAAATCAAGGCTGTTATGGCTTTCATTAACAGCATGGAAGACCTCAGGGAAATATTCAAAGCAACATACGAAGAAACAACCTCGACCAGAGAGCATGTCGCAGAAAAAGTTGAAGAATATCAAGTCCCATACATAGTGCCTTTGCTCGGAAGAGTCGCCGGCGGGAAGCCGATACTTGCGGTGCAGGAAAATGATAAGGTTATTCAGACAAATATTAAATGCGATTGTGCCTTGGAGGTTGTGGGCGACAGCATGGAGCCTGGTTATAAATCAGGAGACATAATACTTATTCATAGACAACCAGAGCTTTTAAATGGAGAATTAGGCATTATTATGATATTAGAAGGTGCAGAAGTCGCAGAAGCCACATTTAAGGAATTTTATAAAGAAAACGGCAGGGTCATATTGAAATCTATAAATCCAAAATACTCTGATCAAATTTTAAATAAGAACGATATCATGATTTTCGGAAAAGTTGTAGGGAAATTTAATGCTGAAAAAAATGGGATGTGATACAATGGCTTCAATAAGACAAAGAGGCAAAAATAGCTGGCAAATAATCGTTTCCTGTGGTTATGACATTAATGGCAAGAAACTTACTAAACCAAAAACAGTGAAGCGTCCACCCGGATTGACGGACAAGCAATGGGAAAAGGAGCTTAAAAGAATAGCTATTGAATTTGAAAGGCAGGTCGAAACCGGTGATTATTATGAGCCTTCCAAGTTTACAATATCAGAATTCATTGATAAATGGCTTGAAGAGCATGGCAAAAACCTTGAAGTAAAAACACTTTACCGGTATAAGGGTCTATTAAATGGCCGGATAAAAGCAGCCATGGGACACATGAAACTTGATCAGGTAAAACCATTGCATTTATTAGACTTTTATCGCAATCTCCAGGAGAATGGTATACGGAAGGACGGCAAAGAAGGAGGCCTGTCAAATAAAACTATCCAGCATTATCATAGGGTGCTAAGTGCAATGTTTGAAAGTGCTGTTAAATGGGGTATGATGAAAGAAAACCCATGCTCGAGGGTATCGCCCCCCAAAGCAGAAAGGAAGGAAATGCATTGCCTTGATGAAGAGGGTGTTAGTAGACTTTTGGAATGCCTTGAAAATGAAAATATCAAGAATCAAGCAATCATAGAGTTATTATTAGTAACCGGCTGTCGCCGTGGAGAAATTGCCGCTTTGCAGTGGGATAATGTTGATCTGGATAAAGGCATAATACACATAAAGCAAGCAGCTGTTTATACTCCATCCACTGGCATTGTTGTCAAACAACCAAAAACCCTATCGTCTGTTAGAAAAATTAAGCTCCCCGCATCAACGATAGAGCTTCTTAAAAACTACAGAAAATACTGGCTTGCCGAAAAGATTAAGGTTGGTGATCTATGGCAGAAGGGAGACAGAGAAAGGTTAGGCAATGCTTGGCATGATCCTGAATGGGTATTTGCAACATGGAACGGGCACATAATGCACCCTGATTCATTTACTGATATCTTCAAAAAATTTATACGCAAGTATAACCTTCCAGATATTCGTCTTCATGACTTAAGGCATACTGCCGCAACTTTGTTAATCAATGCTGGACTCAATATCAGAGCAGTTGCCCGGCGGTTGGGTCATGCAAATGCCAATGTTACTTTGGGGATATATGCGCATGCTTTGGAATCAGCTGATGAAGCTGCAGCTAACGTCATAGAAGGATATATCAAAAACCAGAAACCAACTCAATCGAATCAAGCATAATTCGGTATCTCTTTGTATCTTTTCGTCTTAATAGTAGTCAAATAGTAGTCAAAATATCACTAATCAAACATATACCACAAAATGTGAAAACCCTAGAAGCCTTTTGCCTCTAGGGTTTGTGTTTGGTTGCGGGAGAGGGATTTGAACCCCCGACCTTCGGGTTATGAGTGCGACTTTACGCTTTTTCTATTGTTTAATATTTCTCTGTAATATGCTATATATAAGGATTTTGTATTTGTAGAATGTTATATCCTCCATTAATTTTGACTACTATTTTGTATCTTTAGTAGTCAAATAGTAGTCAATTTTTATCAGATATATTGACACGCTTACTGTAAAATTATAGAATTGACGCAGGGGTGTTTTTATAGAGAGAGTACCAGGTTATATTTTATTAGCCTTATTAATCTATTGGATATACCGCATCCGCAAAAAGAAGAAAGCACAAAAGCCAAAAGCAGCACATCACAAGATGCAAGCTGATGACGAACCCCTGGAAATCATCGAAACCAGGGTCGCTGGAGTTACCTTTGAAAACGACGATGGCACAAGTAGGCAGGAGATTTTGAAGAAATGTAAGCCTGGGGAACCTATCAAGCTGGTACACTCTCCAATGCCGGAACATGAATACGCCGTGAAGGTGCTGCGTGAAAATGGGGAGCAGCTCGGCTATATACCTCGCGAAGATGCAGAAGATGTTGCTGATTGGCTTAATTCGGCAAATACCGTGACCGCAAAGATAAAGAGGATTACAGGCGGCAAAAAAGACAAGCCGACATTGGGGTGTGTCATTGAGATTAGGATAGATTGAAGGTACAAGTACCCTTAAAATAAAGCCCCCGGGATCACCGAGGGCTGTTATCTTTGTTTGCTGCCTGTGCGTCGACGCTGGCCTCGGCCAGTATGTAGACAATGATTGCAGCAAAACCCCCTATGATAGCCGTAATGCGCTCGATGCTTCCCTCCGGCACATTGCAGGCAACTAAAATGGAGCCTACCAATGCAATTACGAGGCTCCAGAACTTCCTGCTGCTGAGTTTCCTTTTCCAATCAATCATGGTATCACCTATCCTTTCATTATTTCAGCGCTCCAGCAATTTTCATCAGGAGCGTATCGACCCACTTTGCCTTCCATGCCGTGTCCTTGCCGCCCCATCCGATTATGTCGATACCACCGTGAACCTTGAGGCTGATTTCTGTAACAGCCTGCAGCAACTCTTTGCTCCCCAACTTTGCGATTTCAGCTTTTACATCGGTGCGGAATGTATCCATGCTCTTGCCGAACTTTGGGAACCAGTGCATCACGTCGGCGTGGCTGCTGGCTATACCAAGCTGAGCGCCCTCGCTGTGGCAAATGAGATACGGTTTCTCCGGCTTGATGTCATACAGTACGCACAGGTATGCGCACAGTTCCACGGCCTCCTTGTAGACCTTTTCAAAGTACGTTCTATCCGTCAGGCCATCCTCGCATATCTCAAATCCGATGTAACCGGTATTGTTGGCATTCTTTGCTGCCCCCAGACTTCCGGTGCCGGAATGCCATCCGACCATGTTCCAGGGAAGCGTCTGATATGTTGCAATGCTTCCGTCTTTCAGCTTGCCGATGAACGCATGGACACATACCTTCCTGCCCCCGGGTGTCGGGGTGTTCCAGTGGTTATTGTTCGGGTTCGGCCCGAGAAGCCCATCGTCGGGGCCGACGTATCGGCTCAACTTCGGATTGTTAGCGCCGGTGGAGTGGACCATGATGCCCCGCGGAGTGTGCTTTTTGCCTGATTTATAGCAGTCGTTTTGAGTGAGTATCTTTTCAATAATTTTCATCTGTATCGCTCTCCTTATTTTTGATTTTGGACTTTTTAATAGATGCTAAAGCCCAAAGTTCTGTTGTTGTGAAAGCAAACCAGCAGCCGATTAGGGTCGATGGCTCAGAAGACGTGCGCAGGAATACATATAGGACAGCGGCTGAAAAAATAATATTTAGCATGACAATTATTGCTACTATTATTTTAGAAAAGTAACCTTTTTTCATTTTGCCGCCAACTCCTTCTTCAAATCGTCTATCCTGTGATGAGCTGATTTGCATGATTGCTCAACTGCAACCATTCGTTCTACAAGGCTGTTATGCTTCTCAACTTTTTTCTCGAGTTCTTGTATACGGTGAACTATTAATGCTGAGCTTTTTCGGTTAGAAAGGTAACTCCCCGATAATGTGCCAATGAGGCTGATTATAGCCACTAATATCGCATCACTCATAACACAACGTCCTTTCCTTCAAACATATAAAAAGAGCCCGGTTTCCCGAGCCCTTTACTTCGCAATATAGTCCTATTGTGAACTAAATACTTGCGAGTATTTCGACAATAATGTTGTCTTGGTTCAGTCTGAAATAATACTTCATAATACCATACCTCCTTTATCTGAAAATAACAACAATCTTCTTGCGTTCCCCTGCAACCCCTGATTCTTTGGCATATCCTGCTTTTTCAGCCATAGAAACATCAGACATTAAGTTTGTTTTAAAGCAAACAGTTGCTAAATAGATTGTGATACATGGACTGCCAAAATGAGCCACAGCCAGATACGTACCTGTTGGGTCAAATGCGATTCCATGCCCTTCAACCGCTGGTAATGTTGATGGGTCTGGCAGTTTCGTAAATGTATCCCCGCTTCGTTTGTAGATTGTAATATATGGACTGCCAGAATGAGCCACAGCCAGATACGTACCTGTTGGGTCAAATGCAACTCCATACCCATCACCTGTTGGTAATGTTGACGGGTTTGACAGTTTCGTAAATGTATCCCCATTTCGTTTGTAGATTGTGATATATGGACTGCCAGAATGAGCCACAGCCAGATACGTACCTGTTGGATCAAATGCGACTTCCCACCCAGCGTCCGTTGGTAATGTTGACGGGTTTGACAGTTTCGTAAATGTATCTCCATTTCGTTTGTAAATTGTGATATATGGACTGCCAAAATGAGCCACAGCCAGATACGTACCTGTTGGATCAAATGCGATTCCATGCCCTTCAACCGCTGGTAATGTTGATGGGTCTGGCAGTTTCGTAAATGTATCCCCGCTTCGTTTGTAGATTGTAATATATGGACTGCCAGAATGAGCCACAGCCAGATACGTACCTGTTGGGTCAAATGCAACTCCATACCCATCACCTGTTGGTAATGTTGACGGGTTTGACAGTTTCGTAAATGTATCCCCATTTCGTTTGTAGATTGTGATATATGGACTGCCAGAATGAGCCACAGCCAGATACGTACCTGTTGGATCAAATGCGACTTCCCACTCATAACCTGTAGGTAATGTTGATGGGTCTGGCAGTTTCGTCCCTACAAATTTAACACAAACAGGGTCATATTTATTTATCGCCTCGCCAAATCTGACTATTTCTTCTGTTTGCCCTGTAATTTTTAATGTGCCACCGCGTCTTGCTATAATCGCTTCTCCCATTATTTACCTCACCACCCTTATCTGAATCGGCAACGAAACCGTTGGTTTTTCAGTTGCATAGAAAGTGATAGAACCATTATTGCAAACTGCCCTGTAAATATATCCCCACGCTTCAATTCGTGCTTCGTCAGTAGAGTATGTGCCAGACATCACAATGTCTATAATAGGAGTATCAGTAGCAAGAATACCGCTGACTGTTACAGTTTTAGAATATGGCGCACTACTGCCTGACCACGATGTATTAAGAGTGGCAGTTAATACAGCGTGTTTAACATGCCCTAATGTTGTAAACGAGGCACTTGTAGCCGCATGAGAGTCTAGCATATTTTTAAGCTCTTGTGTGTTGCCCTCTATTCTGTTGAAATCTGTAGCTCCAGGTACCGTCTGCCCCGGCTGCCCCCATGTAGTTTTGGGTGTTTGCCAGTTGCTCATTACCTGTTCACCGCCTTTCTGTTTTCCCATAGTAATACCGCATGATGTCGACTATGTTCTGAATCACTTAAAAGCATCAGGTTTTCCGGACTATTATCTTGTTTGTTTCCATTGATGTGATGAACATCTTCATTCGGTTTCAGTTCTCTTCCGAGTTTCTTTTCCATCACAATCCTATGTTCATACTTATAACAGCCACGGCCACCAAGTAAAATCCTCACATATCCCCTTTCATCAATGCTTTTGCGACCTTTCCAATTATGATTGTTTTCGCCGGAATAAAATTCACCTACGCATTCAATACTGCAAAACATATTTTTATTGATTCCTCTTGTATAGTTACTCCATTGCGCTCTATTAGGCTCAAACTCTTTGCCACAGTTAGCACAAGTAGTCAAACGTTTTATTTTTTTATGCTTGCTGGCACAAGCATGACTACAATATGCCCTTTTGGTTATCCCGCTTTTAAGTTTTTTCTTTTGTTTTTTGGAAAGAATAAATGACTTGCCGCAATATGGGCATATCATATTATTCATGGCACATATCACCTCACAATTTATGCTTTTCTGCCCGTCAATCGGGCACTAAGATAACCTTGCCAATCTATTTCCTGCCTAATCACATGATAGTCCTTGCCTTTAACCGTCACCCGGTCGCCAAGCAACAGCGCTGGGTTCCCACGCCACTCAACCTCAATGTCTCTGCGTGGATCCTTGACGGATACCAGCAAGGTGTTTGCTATCGCTTGCGCCTGTGCCAGCGTCTGTACCAACGGATTCGCCGGGAACTCATACGTCAGCAGGCCATTTTCGAGGATTGATGCTTCATCCCGGGCAATAGCCCTTTCTTTGTTCTGCACGGTTAGCGGCTTGCCCTGAATAACAAGCGTCACCTGTTTGTTTGTGGTGTTGGTGTTCTGGATTTTTACCGATGCACCCCAGCCGTAGTATGTGGTATCCGTTATACTCACGCCTGTCGGTGGGTTGTCAAGACTTGCAACGGCCTCAATCACCGGCGGGCTATTGTAGAAAGCTGTCACCGTCTTGGTGCTGCTTGCCGGTATGGTTATCGGCTCATTGCTCCGGTAGACTTCTTCCGGCGTTGTGGCCGGCCGCAAGGGTTGTGTGTCAACGATTATCTCATTCGCCACCTGATCCTGCCTTGACGGCGCTCTCAACGGCGGGAAGTAGTCATCTTCCGTGATTTCCAATACAGGTTCATCGCCAGTAATGAGAAAACTCTCAATCTGTATTTTTCCGTCCCGGTTCTGGAAAGCTGCCGCAAGGCCGGCTTCTGCTATGCTCCGCAAGGCTTCACGGTGGCTTATCGGATTAAACCACGCATACGGCACAACGATGTTTTGCAGGTCCGTATCAATGATATACTCGCTGCTGTTCAGTCCTGCGTCCTGCAACACTATTTCCGCCAACTCGTACAGGCTCTTATTCTGCAGGACCTGGCTGGTCTGGAACGTACTTTTCCGGAGCAGTTCCATCCTATCCCTTGCCGTTACGGTTGCCTCAAGACTATCATCCGGGCTGTCCCAATCCAAAGACCAGAAGGTCCCAAGCGGTACCCAGCACATTTCCACGGGGTAGATTGAGCCGTTGAAACTGAGCAGGTACGTTGTGTCCTTGTCCCGCTGCAAAGGCTGTCCACTCTGATACGCTGCAAGGATTTCTGCATCTGTGCGGGCGCGGGAGGAGATGCGGAGGTCGTCGATAAGGGTGTTTGTTTTACCTCTTATAATAATGTTCTGTCCTACGGCCGAAGGTAAATAAGTTGGATTAGATATAGATGCTTTCTTAACTCCATCAACATAAACAGCAAACTCACTTGCTCCCCACTTCATAGCAAATAACCGCCAACCATCGGCAACTTCCGAATCAGCAATACTTAAAGAGTGCACATTCCCATTCGCATTTCCAATTGCAAAAAGCCAATGCGGCGTGTTATTATGTTGCATAGTAATTCGGTTAGAATTCCCAGGGCCTGGTAGATGCTCAAAAAACACCCGAACAGCAGAAGAGTCACGAATCGCTTGATTTACGTAAAGGAGTATCTCCGCCGTCCCCTCCTGCGGATTCAGCACCCCCGCCGTGGGAATGGTCAGACTTTCGGCAGCCCTTGTCCCGTCAATGAAACTGGTGGCGTAGGGCTTGGCTTCAAGCTGTGCCGCATAAACGGAGATATAATCGCCTACTGCCCATCCCGCAACTCTCGTAGTGAGAACATATATTTGTAAATTAGTACAATTAACTGGTATTGTAAAAGTTAATGATATATCAAACTCTACACCTGGAGTTACTTCAAAATTTCGAGCGGCAATAACAACCGTATTGGATATGTCATATGCTTGTAACTTTAAAGTTGCTTTGTTTGTTATGCCCCTCGCATGCAAAGTAACCGTTTCTCCTGGTTTATTTATGCCACTCTGACGTATGCCAAGTTCAAAATCAGAGTAATCCGCATCAACAATATATGCCTTCTGTGCTTTCCCGCTCCAGCCAGCTATATTTTCTCTAGTCCACGCAGCTCCGTCCAGATTATATGCTTTAAGCCATCCATCGGCAAGCCCATCACCATTGCTGTCGAGGGCAAAAAAGGGATTCGCAAGCAGATTCTCCGTCCCCTCCTCCACCATCACGCCCTTCCCAAACTTGCCCGGCTCAAAGCGGGGCACGTTGGCGGCAACCTGCGTGCCGTCGGAGAGGTAGGCGGGGCTGTTTCTGCTAAACGTCGGCGGGTTCTCTGCTGCGGCATTTTCAGCCTCTGCGCCAAGCCATGCCTGTATTCGGCGGTTCGGCTTGAGCAGATTCTTCAAAGGACTGTTCTCGTTGTCAAGGTCAAATTTTTTGTCTGCGTTGCTCAAAGCAAGCGTGATTTCATTGGAGGATATGTTCCCCACCGGCAGGCTGCCCTGTGACGCTTCCCGCTCTTCCAAAAGCCGCAAGTTCACCAAGTCGCCTGTTTCGTACACCTCCCTAATCGAGGTAAAAAACTCAATTATCTTTGCACAGCGTCCGG
>ENA-OWPA01001668-OWPA01001668.1-bioreactor-metagenome-genome-assembly--contig:-NODE-1668-length-13291-cov-2.794914_pt1 | contig 13291 bp, 12 predicted proteins | sample MGYA00238139_ERZ651803 | MGnify/ENA primary metagenome ERZ651803 (study PRJEB26909, sample SAMN07631231) | bioreactor metagenome | isolation source: Switchgrass digestor | place: USA: Dartmouth...
TCCTTATTACGAAAATTGGTTAGAATATTTGCTTCCCGCGCTTTGGTTATTATTACATCATGAATCAGATTTTCACCTTTTTGTACCATGTAACTAAATAATTTAATTCACCAAATTAAAGTCAAATAATAAAAAAAATTCACCTTTGCCTCAAAACTTACTGAAATTTGTTGACTTGGTACATTTTGAGGCAAAGGTGATGTTTTGATTATTCATTAACTGTCTTTTTTGGCGAGTTGGCGTCCGATAAGTCCGATAAGTATACTACTGCGCTTTCCAATCTCCGATCCTTAATCTTTGTAACTTTTATAGTCAATCCGTATTCTTCAAGCTCCGGTGTACTGCCATCACTGGGGATGTTTCCTAAAAGTCCGAAAACCAGGCCACCAAAAGTATCGTATTCCTCATCAGGAAGCATTACACCAAGCTGCTTTGACACATCATCAAGTGGTGCATTACCCTGTATTCGCCAAGTTTTTGAATCTATACGCTCTATAGGGGGTGCTTCCTCCGGTATAGAAATATCATCTTCAAGGTCACCTACCAATTCTTCCAGCAAATCATTCATGGTAATGATTCCGCTCATGCCGCCATATTCATCCACAACAACAGCAAAATGATTTCTTGATTTTTTCATATTACGGAACAAGACATCGGCCCTTACGGTTTCGGGAACAAAGTAGGCAGGTTGTACTGCGTTCTTCATAACTTCTTCCCGGGTTTTATCTTTAAGTCTAAAGTAGTCTTTTGCATATAAAACTCCGACGATATTGTCAGGACTGTCTGAGCAGATAGGATAGATGGAATGTCTGCTTTCAATTATGGTTTGTTCCCATTGCTCATCACTTTCCTCAAGCCATAAGAGAGAAACTTCTGTTCTATGAGTCATTATTTCTCCAGCAGAGATATCATCAAATTCAAATATGTTCTGAATCATATTTTGTTCCTCTGGTTGTATGGTTCCCTTTTGTTTACCTGCGTCTAATATCATAAGAATTTCTTCTTCAGCATTTTCTTCATTCTCACTGTTAGGGTCAACACCTAATAGCCGTAAAAGCCCGTTGGTTGATACAGTGAAAAGCCAAACAGCCGGAGTAAAAATTCTTGAAACTACATAAATAAGCCCAGACATACCAAGGGCGATCTGTTCAGCTTTTTTCATAGCGAGTCGTTTGGGAATAAGCTCGCCAAGCAGTACGGTAAAATATGTCAGCAAAACTGTAATTATAGCTACAGACAAAATGTTAATTATAGATATGGGAATATTAATACTTATGCCGGCTAACCATGCTGCTAATCGGTCAGAAAAGTTTTCTGTAGCGACAGCACTGCTTAATAGATTGACTAAAGTAATGCCAACCTGAATGGTTGCTAAGAAACTAGCGGGCTGTTGGGTGAGCTTGGTAAGACGTAAGGCACGCTTATCACCGGCAGCAGAGAGTTTTGCCAGTTTGTTGTCGTTCATCGAAATAACAGCAATTTCCGCACAGGCGAAAATAGCATTAAGACATATAAATACAAGTTGAAGTAAAAGTAACCATAATAAAGGATTATCGTCCAAATTATAACCTCCTAAAGTATGTTCAATATACCATTAATATATTAATAAAGACTTTGTCCAATAAAAACGCCGGATAGATTAGAATATATTATTACTTTGTACTTACATCAATAAAAATACACATAACAAAAAGAACAATATATAATTGCTCTCTGTTATGTGTATATAAATTTTACTTATATGCTTATTAAATAAGACTTTATTAAATAATACTGATTTTTTACCTTGCTTACTTATCGGTATTGAAGCAGAATCTGCAGTATCTTCCACTGTAATTTCACTCCTTCAAAAATAGTATATTAGAGATTTCTATATTTGTCAACTTTGAACAACGATATCATCATTCAGAAATGGAAAAGGCACGATTTCATTTATAGTGAATTTGACGGACAATTTGTCTGGATTACCTTAAGAAAAATACAACTGGCTGCTTTTTATCGTCTCCTGTTGCACTCATATAAAGGCTATATTATCGGCGATAAAGCATGAATTATGACGAAAAATAACGAAAAAGTGAGATTACCGATGTTGACATTTCAGTAGTATTCTGATACATTGTTAAAGTTGTAACAATCTATTATTAATAAATTATGTTTTTTATGGAGGTTCTTATGAGAGGATTTGCAATGAAGAAAATCGGTGAAACCGGTTGGGTAGAAAAGGAAGTAATGAAATGTGGACCGCTTGATGCAATTTGCCGTCCAATAGCATTGGCTCCATGTACATCAGATATACATACTGTTTATGAAGGTGCAGTAGGAGAACGTACTGACATGATTCTTGGCCATGAGGCTGTCGGTGAAATTGTTGAAGTTGGAGAACTGGTAAAAGACTTTAAAGTAGGGGATAAAGTTATCGTACCTGCTATTACACCAGATTGGGGTTCTTTAGAAGCACAACGTGGTTTTTCTATGCATTCAGGCGGAACTCTTTGCGGCTGGAAGTTTTCAAATTTTAAAGATGGTGTGTTTGCTGAATTATTCCATGTAAATGAAGCTGATGCAAATCTGGCATTACTACCCGAAGGTATTGACCCTGCAGAGGCTACAATGTTATGTGACATGGTACCTACTGGATTCCATGGAGCAGAACTTGCTGAGGTTACTTTTGGAGAAGATGTATTAGTTATAGGTATAGGTCCTGTTGGTCTTATGGCTGTTAAAGGTTGTGCTCTGAGAGGTGCCGGAAGAATCCTGGCTGTAGGAACCAGACCAAATTGCGTTGCTCTTGCTAAAGAATACGGTGCAACAGATATTATAAGCTACAAGAATGGTCCTATTGATAAGCAGGTTATGGAATTAACAAGCGGTAAAGGTGTTGACAAAGTAATCATTGCCGGCGGAGATGTGGACACATTTATTGAAGCTGTAAATTGTGTAAAACCAGGCGGAATTATTTCTAATGTAAATTACTTAGGCAGTGGCGACTTTGTAAAAATTCCCAGAGTAGCATGGGGTGTAGGAATGAGTCACATTAGAATTGTTGGCGGATTAATGCCTGCAGGCCGTATGCGTACCGAACGTCTTGCAAATCTCATGAAAACCGGCAGACTTGATGTATCTGGTATGCTGACACATAAATTTAAAGGCTTTGATAATATACCACAGGCTTTAGAGCTTATGAGAAACAAGCCAAGTGATTTGATAAAACCGGTTGTTATTATATAATGCAAGTAATTTATAGTTCTTTATTATAGATTTTTATATTGCACAAAAGTGCTTGTCAAAATAAACTAAACACCCCTAAAGTTAAACAGCAGGTATGCCGGAAATAACTTTAGGGGTGTTTTTTACAACATATTTTCAGATGCCTTATGGTTTATTGTTAGAAAACATAGCGAAGGTCAGATTACTGACGCTGGCATGCATCTAATAGCTCCTGGCTTAAATTATTCAATTGCAACATGGATTGGGAAATCATGTCAATAAGGTCGTGCTCTGTAGAAAGAGTGGATACAATTTCCTCGGTAGCTGCTGTATTTTCTTCTGTAATAGCTACAGCTGACTCGATCTGTTCACTAAGTTTATGGAGTTCTTCTGTAGTTTGCTGAATTGTATTCATGTTATTTTTCAGCTGCAGATTTATCATATCAAAGGACTCTTTCATAGAGTTAAAGGAGTGAGTAATTTCCTGTAAAAGAAACTGCCCATCCTCGACAGCCTGCTTTCCTTTATGGGATTTCTCCTGAGCAGCCTTTGATTTCTCGAATAGCTGGTGTGTGACATTTGTAATACGGGAAGCGATTTCACTGCTTTGTTCAGCCAGCTTGCGAACTTCGTCGGCAACAACGGCAAACCCTCTTCCGTGTTCGCCGGCTTGAGCTGCTTCAATAGCTGCATTTAAGGCTAACAAATTTGTCTGGCTTGCAATATTGTCTATACTTAGCAATAATGAATCTACCATCTGAAGACTCTCTTGTAATTCATCCACAGTTGATGTAGTGATTTGGATTGAGTCATTTAAAGTATGCATATACGAAGTAACCTGGTTAACCTTGTCCAAATTTTCATGCATATTGTGGTTCATTTTTTGGGATTCTGCCGCTACCTCCTGTGATACATTTGCTGCTTTATCCATGTTTTGTAAGGATAACAGAACTGCATTATTAATCTGGGTAATATTTTGAGCTTCGTAGCTGATGGATGTAGACATCTGCTCTACTGATGCTAAAATAGATTGGCTGTTCTCACGAATTTTATCCATGTTCAGTTTTACATTTTCAGTACTATTGTTTAGTTTTTCTGCACTTTGATCGATTGTTTGAAGAAGCTCTGTCAATTGCTGAACAAGCTTTTGGGCTTCCTGTTCTTTATAAGTGGAGTGTTGGAGAAGTTTTCTTCCCGCATCCGTTAAAAAGTATAAAGCAGCTAAAGCACCGCCAATTACTGAATAGACGGTAATAAACAAAGGTATGCTGTGTTCGGTACCTAAAAAGACAGTGGGAATGCAAATGTATAAAGTAAAAATATAAATGGTAATAAATACACCAAAAATTAATATCAACTGTTTATCAAAATAAAGGGCAATCATGATTATGGTAAAAATATCATATAATGCTTATTTAAGGCAAATTTATCAAGAAAGAACAGTACAAAAAGAGCAGTGAGGGGCAATAGTGCAAAAAGCAAACCCTTTACTTTATCAGAAGTTGGAATAATATAGTTAAGGGCAGCTAGCCCAGCTACTACAAGTCCGGAAATAAAATAGAGCTTACCAGAACCAAATCCGTGTAAAATCATTAGTGGAATTACAATTAAAGATATTAGACAAAAAGTTAAAAACAAATTAACTTTGTGAACTTTTTTACAGTGAATGTCGTAATTCATGAAAGCCTCCCAGTTTAAACTAACGTTGCTAACACTTAGTTTTAGGGTTTAAATTCTATAATATTTCAATAGCATTTTCAATGACAATTATTTTTAATAACAATTTAGATTTATAATTTTAATAAAATTATAGCATATACAAGCCAGAATTGAAGAGATAAATTTCATAAAAAATAGTTTTTATTATATTTTCTTATGAAAATATTGACAAATTCTAATACAATTCATTGAGATTGCCAAAGGAAAAAAAGCTGTTTTCAAAAAGATTTCTTTTTAAAGTCGGGCTAAGTTTACAGCGGAGTTTAAACTGGAATGGATTCAATAAAGAATGAGTCCTGAAGGATAATTTAATAGTTACATTATATTTAAATTAAAACTTTTCATACCAGACAGACGTCTATAAAGTGTAAGGCAGTTAAGATGCATATATGTATTCAAAGCAAATGAGGGGAGAATAACTTGGCGTCGTTGAATAATAAAAATTTGGAAGAACAAATAGCGGAATATGCAGTTAAGTATAAAGAAAACTACTATAGGTTAGCATATAGCTATGTGAAAAATGCCGATGATGCTCTGGATATTGTCCAGGAGTCTATATATAAGGCTATTTCATCTGCGAGTTCTTTAAAAAATCCTGATTACATAAAAACATGGCTTTACAGAATTGTAGTTAATACTTCACTGGATTTTCTCCGTAAGCCAAAGAAGAATGTTGCTTTTGATGAAGAGATTTTGGAAAGTCATGACTTTGAAACAGTTGACACTTACGGGAACTTCGACTTGCAAAAGGCTTTGGACAACTTACCGGAAAAATATCGAACAGTAGTTATATTAAGGTACTTTGAAGACCTGAAGATAGATGAAATTGCGGAAATCCTCAATGAGAACTTCAATACAATAAAGACCAGATTATACAAGTCCCTCGAAAAGCTGGGCATAAAGTTGAGTTATTATGAGGAGGTTTAGCATGGAAGATATAAGCTTGCAAGTCCTTAAAAAGCAGTATTTAGACACGCCCATTCCGAAAGAGTTGGATTCCAGAGTAGAGAAAGCAATAAAAGACGGGATTGCGTATAGAAGGAAAAAGAAAAGAATACTTAAGAGAATAAGTATAGCAGCAGCTTCAATTGTTGTTTCCGCAGCTTTACTTACAATTGGGGTCAATAGCAGTCCAGCCTTTGCATCCGCACTGTCGAAAGTTCCAATTGTAGGAGGTATAGTGAAGGTACTGACTTTTAGGGAATATAGCGTAGATGAAGAAAGATTTAAGGCAGATATAAAAGTGCCTCAAATAGAAGGCTTAGAAAATAAGGAGCTGGAAAATAGCCTGAATGAAAAATACATTGCTGAAAATAAAAAGTTGTATGAAGAGTTTATGGCTGAAATGGATAAGATAAGGGAAGACGAAGGTGGTAATCTCGGCGTTGACAGCGGGTACATTGTGAAGACCGATACAGACAGAATATTGTCTATAGGCCGCTATGTTGTGAGCGTTGCAGCTTCAGCTTCAACAATATTCAAATACGATACAATAGATAAAAAAGAAGGAATTTTAATAACTCTTCCAAGTCTGTTTAAAGATGACAGTTATATAGATATTATAAGTGAAAATATAAAAAGCCAGATGACAGAGAGGATGGAAGCTGATGAAGACTTAATTTACTGGGTAAAAACGGATGGAGCTGAAGAGGATATTGGAGCTTTTGATAAAATATCAGCTAATCAGAATTTCTACATCAGCGAAGAAGGAAAATTAGTAATTTCCTTTGATGAATATGAGGTTGCACCTGGATACATGGGAGTTCAGGAGTTTGTGATTCCAACCGAGGTAATAGCTGATATTCTGGTTAGCAATGAGTACATCAAGTAAATAAATTCGCCTGTTAATTAGTACATCAAGTAAGCGTTAAAATAAGAAATGAATATAAATTAAGTAATATAATATAAGCAATGAGTTGCCGGCTAATTAGGCAACTCATTTTTCTGTTTTACATGGTTAAATATCATATTAGAAGGAAATGCAGAGAAGAGTGGAATTATCAAAAAATGTATTGACTCTCACATAATGGTATATTATAAACTGAAAATGAGCTCAAAAAACACACGTGTGAGAGGTTTATGTCATGCTGAAAATCGGAGATTTCTCAAAACTATCAAGAATCAGTATTCGCATGCTGCGTCATTACGACGAAATTGGACTGCTTGTTCCTGAAAGCGTAGATGAATTTACAGGGTACCGGTACTACAGTGAAGCGCAACTGCTTCTTGCAAATCGTATTAATGCTTTAAAAGATATGGGATTCAGCCTGTCTGTTATTTCTGAAATTTTGAAGAGTTATAATGATTCACAGGCTTTGAAGAAATATCTTTTATTAAAGCAAGCAGAACTGAAAGAACTGGCAGAAAAAACCGCCAGGCAATTACGGGTTCTTAAAACAACTATAAATCGAATCGGAAAGGATGATAATCTAATGGAATACAGCGTAGTTTTAAAGGAAATACCACAGCGGTATGTGGCAAGTCTGAGAAAAATAATACCTTCTTACGATAAGGAGAGCATACTTTGGGAACAGATGATGAAAGAATTAGCTCCTATAAATGTGCAGTATGCTAACCCCTGCTATTCCATCGCAGTTTTTCATGACAAGGAACATAAGGAGTATAACCCGGATGTGGAAATACAGATTGCAGTGCAGGGAAGCTATCAAGACACGGAGAATGTGGTATTCAAAACCGTACCATCCGTACTTGTGGCTTCTGCAACTTTCAAAGGAAGCTATGACCAGATTGCAGCAGTAAATCAAGCAATTGTAAATTGGATCAGGGATAACAACTATGACTTTAATGGCGCAATGTTTACTATTTACCATGTTAGTCCGGCACAAACGCAAAACCCGGACGATCTTATAACGGAGATTTGCTTCCCGGTAAAAAAGAAATAAAGAAGCTTTAAGCGCCTTATATGCCAGCTTTTGGCGAGAATAGGTCCTACTGATTATTATCAGTAGGGCTTTTTTATGTAACTGACTTGCTTGACATTCGGTTATATGAACTATACTGACAAATTGACATATTTTTACATGTGCAAGGTTTAAAAATCTGCGTACAAAAATTAATGCTGTTAACTTGCTGCAAAGAATAATAGATAATATGAAATAGTAAATCCCACACATGCTTAAATAAAAGAAAAGCTACAGAGGCTGGATTAGTTTTATATTCAAGAGTAGATAAATTTTACATGAAAAGCATTGAAAAAAGAAGATAATAATGGTATATTTTAATCCTAATCGAAATGTGTCGAAATAATAAAAATTATAACTAAAAATGTCGAATTTCTAATTTCTTATTATAGGTATTTAGTAGAAGAAGCTACAAATGTATTGAAAGCGTTCAAAAATGTAAGGTATCTATGGATCTAACTGTGCCTGAGGTCTCAGGAATTGAATCAGTATTACAAGCTGTAGTGATGGGTAAGTGAAAGTCTTATCCTTGATACTGCTAATTTAATTAATGATTAATAGCTTATATTAAAGGTTGACTAATATTTATATTACTTAAGAAAGGAGCTTACAATATGGCTGACATTCGTGCTAATGAAACTTAATATTTTTGGTTTAAAAGAAGGATAGGGAAATCATAATCGTTATATAATGAATTGTTTAAACAAAGTGGGGGGACATTATGACTTGGTATAGGAATTTAAAGATATCAGTAAAACTTATAATAGGTTTTCTTATTGTAGCGGTGATAGCAGGAGTAATAGGAATAACCGGAATATTTAGTTTAAACGATGTAAGTGATAACGCTAAATATCTGTATGAATATTAAACTGAACTCATCAAACAGGTGTCAAGTGCATTAAAATTATATCTCAAAAATAGTGTTGATACTCGCAACTTGCTACTTATAGAATCAGATAAAGATATTAAAGAAAAAATAGATAATATCAGAGAGAGATCAGATGAAATTCAGGAAATATTGACTGAATACGAAAAAACCATAAAAACTGAGACTGGAAGGGGATATTATGAGGAATTTGTTTCTGCATATGACACTTACCTTCCAATTTTGGATGATATAATTGAATTGGTTCAGGAGGGCAAAAAAGAAGAGGCAGCTGCTATACTATATGGAGATGGCATGTCTGATATTGCAAAGAATGTCATGGAAGGACTGCAGGGCCTTATAGAAACTAGAGCAAAAAACGGGGGACGGGAGTATGAAAACATTATCAATGTATCTAAAAATACCAAGGCAGCAATGATAATGTTGTCAACCGTGGGTGTGGTGTTTGCAGTATTATTGGGAATGGTGATTTCCAGAATTATAAGCAAACCAATCAACCATATGGTTGAGATTGCGGATAGATTAGCATTAGGTGATATAGATGTTAATATTGAAGCTGATTACAAGGATGAAACAGGACATCTGGCCAAGTCCTTTAAAGCTGTGGCTAATTCTATACAAGAACAAACACTTGCTGCTGAGAAGATGGCGGAAGGTGATTTTTCCATAGCGGTTAAAATATACTCGGAGAAAGATGTTCTTGGTAAAGCATTAAATGAAATGATTAATAAGATTAATGAGTTAATGGCAAATATTACATCTGCTGCTGAGCAGGTGGCTGCTGGTGCAAAACAGATATCTGATTCCAGTATAGTTCTTTCTAAAGGTTCTACTGAACAAGCCAGTTCCATAGAAGAGCTTACCGCCTCTTTAGAAGAGATTTCATCTCAGACATCGCATAATGCAGAAAATGCCAATAAGGCAAATGAACTTACAAAAGCTGTTAAGGCAAAGGCTGATCAGGGAAACAGGCAAATGAAAGAAATGCTTAAAGCCATGGATGAAATCAATGTTTCTTCAAATAACATTAATAAAATAATTAAAGTAATCGACGACATAGCATTCCAAACCAATATACTTGCGCTAAACGCAGCAGTGGAAGCAGCCAGGGCAGGACAACACGGAAAAGGTTTCGCCGTAGTAGCAGAGGAAGTAAGGACATTGGCTGCAAAATCAGCCGATGCTGCAAAAGAAACCACTGAGCTGATTGAGAATTCAATCAGAAAGGTAGTTGAAGGAACCAGGATAGCCAGTGAAACAGCCGATTCTCTTAGGGAAATTGTTGACGCAATTGATAAAGTATATAATCTTATCAATGAAATAGCACTGGCATCTAACGAACAGGCTGCAGGAATCAGTCAGGTAAATCAGGGTATTATTCAGGTATCCGATGTTGTTCAGACTAACTCTGCAACAGCAGAGGAAACTGCTGCTGCCAGTGAAGAACTCACAAACCAGGCTGAATTATTACAGGGCATGGTAAGCAAGTTTAAGCTCAAAAAGAAAAATTCCGGTAAAAAGGACATTAACAAGTTAGATCCTGAAATTCTTGATATGATTGAAACATTAGTTAAAAACCAAAAAGATGCTGATAAAGGCAGTAGTACTTTGGATGATAAACCAAGTATTATATTAAGTGAAAATGAGTACGAAAAATACCAATAAGGTAAATAATGAATAATATAAATACTAAAAAAGGGTGCTTTTTATAAGGGAAGCAGATCATTTCTGTTACTTTAGGGATAAGCTGCTTCCCTGTCTTTTTTATAAATCTTTTTTATTAAGCTCATATTTTTTGCTATTATAAACGAGATAGTTTATAATATAATTTATTGTAACCTGGAAATTCATTTGCGGCTTTTCAGATATGTTTGATGAGCCTTGTGAGCAGATGACTAAAAGCGTTGCAGAATTTACAACCATATCGGACATTCGATGAGAACATAACTTATACTTTGTCTTATGGTGAAAAATAAAACATATGGTAAAAAATAAAGCAAAAATTGGGAGAATTATAGATAAAAAATAAATGTAGAAGAATATAGGAAGGAGAATACAGATATGATGTTAGAAACTGAACGATTAATACTGCGTCCCTGGCAGGAATCAGATGCAGAAGACCTATATAGATATGCAAGCAATCCGGAGGTTGGCCCAATAGCAGGATGGCCTGTCCATACCAGTGTTGAAAACAGCCTTGAGATAATTAGAAGTGTGTTATCAAAGCCGGAAACTTATGCTGTGGTATTAAAAAGTGCAGGTCACGCTGTTGGCAGCATAGGTTTAATGATTGGCGAAGCCAGTAATATTGGTTTGCCTGATAACGAAGCTGAAATCGGATACTGGATTGGGGTGCCATTCTGGGGACAGGGACTTATTCCTGAGGCAGTACGGGAAATTATCCGTTATGCTTTTGAAGACCTGCACCTTGAGAAACTGTGGTGCGGATACTTTGACGGCAACATCAAATCAAAACGAGTTCAGGAAAAATGCGGATTTGTTTATCATCATACAAAAAAAGATGTCCCTTGGCCGATAATGGGTGACGTGAGAACAATGCATATTTCTTGCTTGTCAAAGGAAGAATGGAGTAGATTTTCAAATAAGGCATAGTATGAAAACACATTTTTATTTTTATATGGTGGCTTGAAATATAAATAAGCCATCCTTAACTGAAAACTGGTATATACCATCGTACTTTTCCACTACATGGACCATACTTTTTGTGCCAAAACCATGCCCCTCTTCTTTTGATACAGGAATACCATTATGGAATGTCGGTTCTGTATGGTAACTGTTGCGGATGTCAATGCACAGTTTATTGTTCTTGGAATACACACGCAGCTTGATATTGCGTTCATCGCTGTTGGCTATGTTTCCGCAGGCATGCACTGCATTTTCCAGAGCGTTTGATAGCAGTGAACAAAGTTCGGTATCGCTAAAGGAAAGTAATTCTGGCAATTTTGCATCTATCGTAAATGTAATATCCGATTGTTTTGCTTTGGATGCATAAGATGACAGAATCAGATTGACGGTTTCATTTTTGCAATAGCGTACGGGCGTTATGGTATCTATATCGGACTGAGCTGTTTGTATATACACTTTGAGTTCCTCCACCTGCTCATTGGAAGCCATTGCATATAAAAAGGCAAAATGGTGTCGCATATCATGCCTGTAAGCCTCGGCATTCTGCTGCATCTTGCGTAGAGAAGTCAATTCTATTTGTGCCTGTTTAAACTGCGTATTCAGCATATCACGCTCTCTCTCGATCTTTGCCTGTTCCTGTATCTCCATATAGTAATAAATGACAAAGACAAAATAAAAGGCGGATATAATGAAAGGCATAAACTGCACTGCTGCCCGTGTTCCTTTGTACAGAAAGTCGCTATAAACAGTGGTGGCATGGTCTACTAAATAATAAAATGCCGGAACAGCACCAAACACCAGACAGGATTTAGTCGAGCGTTCCAACAAATGCTGAACCGATTTTGCCACATATTTTTTCAGAATATAGTACATAAAAACTACCGATACAATATAACCCAAATGGTTTATGGTTGCTTTGTAAGCAATATCTCCTCCCACGCTGCTAAAAACTTCCCCAGCAACACTGCCAATCCAACGGGGAGGCTGGCAACACAAAAAAACAGTGAACATACTAATTAGCGAAATAAGCCAGGATCGTTTCAAATATATAGCTATAAAAGCGGTTATTGGAAGATGAGTGAGTAGTGGGTATAATTTCCATGTCGTGTCCATGCCCAAGCGAAACAAACATAGGACTTGAATAATAAATACGACAAGGGTAAAGCACCCCAGCGCCAGGTAGTTTTTCCGCGTGGAAGGCATTCCGGCAAAATTGGCCGCAACCGTCATGCCGAATAATATAGCGACAAAATAGCGGGAGAATTCAATGACAGTTTCTATCACTCGCTTATTCCTCCCCCATTTGATAATTCAGATATTGCCGCTTAATTTCCTTTGTCTTGCCTTGTGCAATAGGGACAGATGAAAGGGTTCGCAAGGTCATCTGGTGATTTTCAATGGTATCCACATACTGCATATTCACAATATAAGAACGGTGGGGTTTAATAAAACACCCGTACTTCAGAAGAGTATCGCAGGCAGATGAAAAAGGCTCCGTACATGTGATTACTTTGCCGGAACGCAGGTGATACAACACATTCCTGCCGATGACCTCGGCAAAAACCAAATTGGAAATCAGTATTTTTTGGATGCCTTCATTGCTTTTCACGATAATCGCATCTTCGTCTTTTTCCACTTCGATTTGCTCCAGCAGCTCATCAAAGGTGAAGAAAAATTTCTCCTTCGAGATAGGCTTCAGTACATAGTTGACGGCTTTCACCGAATAGCTTTCCAAGGCATACTCGGGGGAAGAGGTAAAGAAGAAAATCGGCGCGGTTTTGTCAAACCCACGGATTTCCTTTGCTACATCAATGCCCATAAAGCCTGGCATAATAATATCCAGACAATGTATATCAAAGCGCTTTCCTTTTTCCAAAGCCGAAACAAGTTCAAATCCGTTTGGAAAGACGGC
>ENA-OWPA01001669-OWPA01001669.1-bioreactor-metagenome-genome-assembly--contig:-NODE-1669-length-13289-cov-3.691341_pt1 | contig 13289 bp, 10 predicted proteins | sample MGYA00238139_ERZ651803 | MGnify/ENA primary metagenome ERZ651803 (study PRJEB26909, sample SAMN07631231) | bioreactor metagenome | isolation source: Switchgrass digestor | place: USA: Dartmouth...
CCTACTCAAACCTAAAAAGCGTGCGTGCGACCCTGGCGAGCAGCTCACACCCTTCGGATGAACAAAGCCCTCAGGCTCGCCTACCGGCAAGCCCAAGGGCCCAAGAGTCTTAAGGAAAGCTGCGCTGGTGTGGGTCCAGCATTGGCGATGAGCTAATGCCCCACCTTTCAGCCCTTTGGATAAGCCTTGCTAGTGCAACAGATATTAACTGGACTTGTAATTATTTACTCACCGTGATAACTTATGGCTACATCATGATTGCAGAGTTATAGCGAAAACTTATAACTTATGCGGTTTGGGGGGACTAATTAGTGAGGCTCAACGTTGGCAAGAAACTGCTGTTGGGGTTTCTGTCCATCCTGATCCTTTTGTCGGGCGTCACCGTTGTGGGGATTGTCGGCCTGAAAGAAGTAACGGAGAAATATGATGACCTCCTGGATCGCGTGCAGAACGCACAGTTTGAGATGCGCACGATAGAACTCTCGATGAGCGACCAGGCTCGGTCTGTGCTTGGATACATGTTGACGGCAGACAAAGCGTATCGCGATGAGTTCAATCAAGCCGCCAAGGACCAGGAGGCCGCACTCAGCGAGGTTGCGCTGGCCATTCAGTCGGAAGAGGGCAAGGAACTGCTCCAGCGGGTCCGGGAGAAGCGCAACGCGTACCAGTCCCAGGCAGCGCTGATCCTTGACCAGGAGTCGTTCGCACCTGAAGAGACTCAGCAGTACATGAACATCATTCCTGCCCTGCGGCGCGAGGCGATCGACAGCATCGAGGACCTGAGCGCCTTGGGTGATAAGATCGCTGAGCAGAGCCGGCAGTACGCCGACCGGGTAGTCGCACAGGTGCGGCTTGTCATGATCTCGGCGGCCTCTCTTGCAGTGGCTGTCGGTCTGCTCCTTTCCCTCATTCTGGGACGGCAGATTGCTGCACCGGTTGTCGCCATTCGCAACATGGCAGCCCGCATGGCGGAAGGCGACCTTACGGTAGAGCCGCTCTCCGTGAAGAACCGGGATGAACTGGGCGAAATGGCCGCCGCGTTCAACCAGATGCTGACCAGCATGCGGTCCATGCTGGAGCGGGTCAGCGTCAGCACAAACGGAATCATGCGTGCTTCTGAACAGCTTTCGTCCGCTGCGGAGTCTTCGGCAGATGCTGCAGGCGGGTCGGCGCAGGCCATTGCCCAGGTGGCCTCGGGTGCCTCTGAGCAGGCGAATGCCACTGCCCAGGCCAGTGCCACCATGGCGCAGCTGAAGGACGCGATTCAGCAGATTGCTGCGGGGGCCGCCAATTCAGCAGCGCAGGTGCAGGATGCTTCCGGACTTCTCAACGAAATGGTGGAGCACCTGAACCAAATGGCCGCCGATGCCAGCGGTACCGCTGAACAGGCGGAGCAGGCTGTGGGGAGCGCAGAGGCCGGGGCAAGAGTCCTGAATCGGGCACTGCAGGAGATTGCGCACATCACAGAGGCCTCTGTGCACACGGCGGAGCGGATTGAACAGCTGGAGCGGTTCTCCGGCCGGATCAGCGCCATTACGGAGGTCATATCCAATATTGCGGCCCAGACCAACCTCCTGTCGCTAAACGCCGCCATCGAGGCAGCACGGGCCGGGGAGCACGGGCGCGGCTTTGCGGTGGTTGCAGAGGAGGTGCGGAAACTGGCGGAGCAGTCCGCTGCTTCCACCCGGGAGATTACCGACCTGGTCCACCAGATTCAGGTCAGCACGGCAGAGGCGGTCAAAGCGGTGAAGGAAAGCACCGAACGGGCCAACCTGGGCAACCAAATGGCCGCCGAAGCTGGCGACGCACTGTCGAACATCCTGGTGGTCCTGAACCAGACTGCAGTGCGGGTTGATGGAATCGCCCGGGCTGCTGCAGAGGTGAAACAGGATTCCGAGCGGGTGCTGCTCACCTTCAACGACGTTGCTGCCTTGACCGAAGAGAATATGGCAGCCACAGAGGAGATGGCAGCGGGGGCCAACGAGGTGATTGATGTTGTGGCACATATCACCGACGTGGCCCAAAGCAACGCCGCTGCGGCGGAGGAGGTCTCGGCTTCGGTGGAAGAGCTGACTGCCGCGGCCGAAGAGGTTTCAGCCTCTGCGCAGAGTCTGGCCGCAACGGCGCACGAACTGCAGGCGCAGGTGCAGTTGTTTAAGCTGTAGTCGACGGCTGGGGGCGCGTTCAGGCCGTATTGTCTGTTCTGCTTGTGTTTTGCGAGAGGGGCGGGAGACCGCCCCTCCTCGATTCATGGGTCTGCGCATGCCCGAAGGAACCGAACAGGGCAAAGACTCAGGCCGCCAAAAGGGCTACAGCCCATCAGTGTGTGTGGGTATGCGTGTGTCCGAAGGATCCCAGCAGGGCAAAAATCCCGGCTGCTACAAGGGCCGCCGCCCAGAGCAGGTGAAAGTTGACCCAGTAGGGGCGCAGTTTGGTGATGGAAAGCCGGTCGTGCACCACTACTGCGACGACCGCCATCACGGCCAGCATGGCTCCCGTGTGGGCCAGCACCGCCCACAGGGCCTCCAGGCCTCCTGGCAGGTTAAGCATCAGCGGCGCCAGCATCAGCCCGCTGCCGTGGGCGGTGGCCCCCAGAAAGGACCAAACTGCCAGTTCCCACCGGTTTACGTTCAGCCGGGCCCACGGCAGGTGGCGGGCAAGGGGCGTCAGCTGAAAGAGGCCAAACCCCAGGAGGATGGCAGCGCTGACGTACCGGAGGACTTGGATGGAGACGCTGGACCGGGCCAGGCCAATTACGAACGCAATCAACCCCACCGACAGTGCATGACCCACGGTGATGGGCCAGAGCGAGCGGAACAGTTCATTACGATCCTTGCGGTGCAGTGCCAGAAAGACCGCAAAGAGCCAGCCCATGGCTGGGTTGATGCCGTGAAAGGCGCCTAAGAGCGCTGCGGAAAGCATGGCCCACACCTACGGATAGCAGAAGGAGTCGGTGGAGCTGTCGCCGCCCTGGAGCCGGACCTGGTGAGCGCGGGCGCTGCCGAAGGTGGTGAAGAAGTCCCGGTCGATCTTCAGCCCGCCGTTGGGATCGGCGTTCAGCTTCACCAGGCAGCCCGGGACGCCTTCGGGGTAGAACTGATCATCCCACGAGGTGTAGAGGGAGTTGGTCACGTAAACCCGCCTGCCGTCCCGGCTGATCTCTACCATCTGCGGCCCGCCTGCCACCGGATGTCCTGACGGGTGGGGCGTGTGCGCCGCCACGCCGCCCAGCTTCACGAGGCCCGTCAGCTTGGGGGCAAAGGGGTCCGAGACGTCATACTGGCGCAGCTCGCCGGTGCCCCAGCAGGAGACATAGAGGAACCGGTCATCCAAGGAGAGGCCAATATCCGTCACCAGCGGCGGCGCTGCTTTGAACGGCTTCAGGATGGGCGGCAGCCGGTCCGGGTCCGCCGGCTCCGCGGGAATCTCGATCACCTTCCGCACCTGGAAGGCACCCTGCTCCCGGTACCAGACCCAGACGGAGGCAGAGAGGTCAGCCACAGAGATGCAGACCCCTACAAACCCGTGGAGGCGGGTGGGATCATGGGCTGGTCGGAGTTCCAGCGCCATCTGGTACTGGCTTCCCAGGTCCACTTCCTGGATGTGGCGGCGGGTTCGGGTGTCAAAGAAGTGGAGCCGGTGGCCGTATCCGCCGGCTGTCAGCGCGGCCAGGTCCAGGCCAGACTCAAAATGGCGCGGCAGCCCCCATTCGCTGGTCACGATCACGTCGTGGGCGATGTGCCACCAGAAGTCGTATGCCAGGTACTGGCTGCCCCGGTCTACTTCAAACCGGCCCAGTGGCTGGAATGACTCGTGCTCAAGGAGAAAGATGCCGCCAGGCCCTCCATCGCCCTCTGCTGCACCCAGGGCGCTGACGTAGATTCCTGTGGGACCGCAGTGGACCGTGTGGGGCCGGCTGTAGCCGGTGCGGGACTTGACCAGTTCCGGCTCCAGGATCTTGGCGATCCGGGGCTGGCGGGGATTTGGCTTGGTGTCCACGATGTAGATCCGGGAAGAGCGCAGTCCCGGCACCACCAGGTAGCGCCGTTCCAAGTGGGGGTGGGGTGCCGCGGGACATAGGGCGGAACTGCAGGCGTTCCAGCCGAAGTGGTGCAGTTCGTCCTCTTCGGGTCCGCCCGGCATGGGCAGGTGGCCCACCACTTGACTGTAATGAGGGGAGTTTGGGTTCACGTCCACCACCGCCAGGGCGTCGGGGCGGACCAGGGCCACGTAGGCCAACTCCTCCGGGGGCGCATCCATGGCCGCCCGGGGCGAAGGATAGAAGGTCGGATCGGTGCCGAACAGTCTTGTCACCGCAGCATCCCTCCTCACCGGGAGGTATACGACGATGTGTGCCGGATCAGGCCTGTCCCGCGGTGGTCAAATTTCCGATTTACCGATCAGATAGGACGGGTTCAGGCTGGGGCAGAGACTGGTCAACGCTGCTGAGCGGGGTGATGGACTCCATCTGCAGCACACCAACGGGAGGCGGGAACCGCCTTCTCAGGGTGCAGACAGAGGCGCCTCCAGCGGTCGCCTGGCGACCTGCTGGGGCGCCTCTTTGCTTCAAGTCGAACCGTGGCGGCACCTCTCCGGGGCGTAAAGGGGGCACAGAGTCGCCCTCCTGTGTTCTGCTGCGAGCGCTCACGGCCGAATCCGGCCCATCACCAGAATGTCCACGTACTGCCCGTCTCGGAAGGCGCCCATCCGCTTCCGCCCTTCCACCACAAAGCCGAAGGACTCGTAAAGTTTGATTGCCCGCTCGTTGTCGGGATAGACCTCCAGTTCGATGCGCAGGATGTTGAGCCAGCGGTCCGCGGCGTCCATCAAGGCGGCCATGAGGGCTCTGCCGATGCCCCTACCCTGGTAAGCGTCGTGGACCGAGATGCCCAAAGTGGCCACGTGCAGGGTTCGCGGGCGCCGGCTGCGGTAGAGTCCGGCGGTGCCGACTACCTTGCCCTCCACCTCGGCCACCAGCACGTACTGGTAGTCAGGGTCGTTCGCTTCCAGACGGCTTCGCCAGGCTTCCGGTGTGGCATGCGGCAGCTGCAGCGTACCCGCATACACCTGCGGCTGGGTCATGATCTCCGCGAATGCCTCCGCGTCGGACGGCCGGCACATTCGAATTCGGACTTTGTCCATGAAATAGCTCCTCCCTTGCGGCACTACAGGGCTGCTCACCGCGAGGTGTGCGGCGGTCGTACGTTTATTTCGCGTCATCACGAAGAATACAGCGTCTCTCCGAAGCACCGAACACTGCCCTGGCGGGCAAACGGCAGCGGCTGAAGAAAAGGGAAGACCAGGGCGGTTCCGTGTCCTGGTCATGATGATCTGATCTACCTCGTCAGACCTCAGCGTCCAACTGTTGAGCCAGGGCGATGGCTCCCAGCACTCCGGACCGGTTGCCCAGGCCCGGAGGCACGATGTACCGGTCGATGTCCGACAGGATGGCCGGCGACTGTATGTAGCCGTTCAGCAGCTGGGGGACCTCCTGCCGGATCAGCGGGAAGAGATGGGCCTGCTGCATGACGCCGCCTCCCAGGATAATGCGCTGGGGCGACAGGGTGCAGATGAAAGAGGCAAGGGCCGCCGCCAGGTAGTGGGCTTCCAGCAGCCAGGCGGGGTGGTCCGGCGGAAGGGATTCCGCCTGGTTGCCCCAGCGGGCCTTGATGGCCGGGCCCGAAGCCAGGCCTTCCAGGCAGCCACCGTGGTACGGGCAGATGCCGGGAAAGCGGTCGTGGGGTTCCCGGGGAATCAGAATGTGGCCCAACTCCGGATGGGTCAGTCCGTGGAGCAGCTTTCCCTCCACCATGCAGCCGCCGCCGATGCCGGTACCCACGGTGAGGTAGATGAAGCTGTCTACATCCTGCGCAGCACCCCACCGGTGTTCCCCGAGGGCTGCGGCGTTCACATCTGTATCGAAGGCCACAGGCACGCCCAGGGCTTCTGCCACCATATCCCGTACCGGCGTGTCCCGCCAGCCAGCCTTGGGGGTGGAAGTGATGTGGCCATAGGTGGGCGAGGATGGGTCGGGATCCACCGGGCCGAAGGAGCCGATGCCTACGGCAGTCACCGGCTCGGGCTGTTCCCGAAAGAACTGGATCACCCGCTGTATGGTCTCGGCCGGAGTGGTGGTGGGGAAACGGGTTTCTGCTCGGATATCGTCGGGACCGGTGCCGACGGCACAGACGAACTTGGTGCCTCCTGCTTCGATGCCCCCGTACAGCTTCATCACGATGCCCCTTTCGGTTGCTGACTGGAATTCAATATGTCCTTAAGTATTCTATACGAGGCTGCGGGCTCGTTAGCCTGCCCTGGCAGACAACCTGGAAGTCAGAAGGTTTTCGCCCGTCCAGGGCTAGCGCTGCTCCTGCAGGGGCCGCTTCACGCCGCTGTGAGGTACTTTTGGGGAGGGAACCGTGGTGAGGTGTGGCTGTCGCCCGGTCTGGAATGAACCGTATGGCAGCCAGTAAACGCACCGACCCACATCGCAAAGACCAGAGACGACACGGGCCAGGTTCGGAGTGACAGCCAGGCCGCGAACAGCGCTGCTCCCAGTCCAGCTTGGAACATGGTCCCGGGGCTCATAACACGAGACACTGAACCTGACACCTCCTGCTGCGCGAGCCGGTGCAAGCGGCGCAGACCGGCCAGTCGGGTGCCGTCACCACCTCTTCCCTATTGATGGGTACTGGGACTTTGAAGCCGTCATGCAGCCTGCATCGTGCAGTTCGCTGGCCGCTGCTTACTTATCCCGCACTGCTGTTGGCCCCAAACAGCGGCGGACGGCTGCAAATGGACGAGGCGGAGAGGGTCCGGCTCAGACCTGGCCGGGAGTGATTGGGAGGATTCTCCTTGGTGGAACGGGAATCATCTGCTTCAAATGGGAAACCATCTGCTATGGAGGTGGCGGAGGATGTCCAAGGAGGTAACGTTTTACACCTATCCCACCTGCAGTTCCTGCGTCAAGGCGAAGCAGCTGCTGGGTGAGGCAGGCGTCGTGGTAAAAGAGCGCCGGTACTTTAAGGAGAAGGCGACGGAGGAGGAGGTCCGGGCTATCGCAGCCCGCCTGCCCAATGGTCCCTGGGACATGCTCTCCACCCGCAGCCGCAAGTACCGGGAGTTGGGACTAGCCGGCAAGGAACTGACTGAAGATGAGCTGATCCGGCTGCTGGCGGCTGAGCCGGGGCTGTGGCGCCGGCCCATCGTGATCTGCGGTGACGAAATCGTGGTGGGTTACGACGCGGACCGGCTCAAGGAAGTTCTTTCGTAGCATCAGGAGCCGATCGAACTGGAGGCATCAAATCACATGCAGATCGCATCCCTTACGCATCTTTACACGCCGCTGGGCCTCCTTACTGATCGAGATGGCGACGGGCTGCCCGATGGGCTGGCCGCCCGGTTTGTCGTGGGGCGGACGCCGGGCGCCATCGACGTGGCTGCCCGCCTGGGGCTGGAGTCCTGCGCCCTGACCCCAGGCTTCACCCGGCCGGACGCGCCGGGTGTTGTCGTCTATTTTGGACCTGACAATGACAAACTGCCCCCGGTTGAAGTGCCGGAAGGCTGCGGCGTGGTTGCGCTGACGCCGGACGGGGTGGTGGTGACTGGCGCTACCAGAGAGCAGGGCTGGGCTGCAGCCCGCTGGCTGGCCGAAGTATTTCCGCTGGTTTTGCCGGGAGGGCCCACCCTGGAAAGGCAGGCCGGTGGCCGGGCCGTCCGCCGTGTTGTGCTCCACGATGGTCAGGTAGTGGCGCTGGACTTGGGCGACCCGCTGCCCGAGGAGACTGCGCCAGACAAGCCCACGTTTTTCGGCCCGCCGCCGGCGCCGCCGTTTCGGTCGCAGGCGCCTGGGGATCTGCCCCCGGAAGGGCCGGCCCAGCTCTTTACCGCAGCTGGACTGATGGGCTCCAGCGATTCGGCCCGCCACGACCGTGCGGGCTGGCAGGTGGCAGTGGGCCCCGAGACCACGCCGGACGAGATTGCCGCCCTGTGCGAACTGGCCGCCCGGACGGGGGTGGAGGCCACAGGGCTGCGCTTCCCCTTTGCAGTGCCGGCCTCACCGGGCCGCGTGTCGGGCGGGCTCGAGGCCGGATCCCAAGAGGCTGGCGATGTGACAGCCGCCCCACCCCGGGAGTCCGAGGGCGTTCCGGTCGCGAACCTCGAGGTTCCCACCGTCGTGCTGGCAGAGGAGCCGCCCGCCAACCCCCGGTGGCAGGAGGGCCGCCTGGCCTGGACCGGCTCCAGCCTGGTGGCCTTCGGCAGCCCCGCCGAGCGGGCCGCGGCTCTTCGGCAGGCGGCGGAGGCCGGGCTCGTGGATGGGCTCCACGCCACCCTGTTCACCCGGCGTGCGGCCCTTCCCGAGCAGCCGGTGGGCCGTGGCCCCCTGATCTTTGACCTACCCTTCGTTCTCCGGTGGGAGGTGGACCGCTTCCGGGAGGTCTGGCAGGCCCTTCTGCCCCGACTGAAGCCGGGGATGCCGGTGCAGGTGGACCTCAGGCTCAGTGAGCCGGGGGAGGCCCGGCAGGCGCTGGCAGACCAGATGCGCCAGGACTTGGCGGAGAGGGGGGTTCCGGTGGAGTCCCTCCACGTGCGGTCTGCTTACAAGCAGGGCTTCTGCTGGCTGGAGGAGGAGGTGCTGCCCCATCTTCAGTCGCTGGGCACCGTCCAGCGCATCGCACTGACCTGCCGGCCCTTTGGGACGGGCGAAGTCAAGAAAGAGGGAGAGGCCCCCCACCTCGGCGCCGGCGTCGCCCCGGCATCCGGGAAAGAGGCACAATACCGTGGGCCCGAGGGCACCGTCCGGGACGGCCGCTCCCTGGACCTGCCCATCCGCTGGCTGCAGGAGGTCTATCCCGCCGACGAGCTTCTCTCCCAGGCACTGGGCGGCATCTCCGTGGAGTTTTCCCTCGCGGACGCACCCCAGGAGCATGTCTACCGCCTGATCGCCTGGGACGGCCAGGGCCGGGTGGTCTGCACAGCCGGCTTCGATCCCGTCTGGGACGAGCGGCCCTATCTGCCCGATGATCCCAGCCGGGGCAGGGTCCATCCCCCTACGGGGTACCTAAGGGTGACGCAGGGCGGGGCGACCATCGCCGACCGGCGCATCGAGACCGACCTGGAAGCCATCTGGACCCTCTATCAGGACGAAGTGCTCCCCCGGCTGAAGCAGCACGTCCTGGAAACCTACGGACCCAAGCCCGATCCCCAGCGGCAGCCTTTCTTCGGCGCCCTGGTGGTGGAGGTGGCCGTCAGCGAGGAGGACCGGCGCCTGGGGATCCGCCAGGAGCAGATCTCCCCGGCTGATGCCCTCCACGAGGATCTCTACTTCTACACGCTGGACTACCTCAACGAACTGGGCCTGAGCCGCACCGGCCAGGGCTACCAGGCCCCGGGGGCGGTGGAGCCCTGGATTCACACGGCAGCGGGCGAGCCCAAGCTCCGGGTGCGCCTCTACGGCCTGCCTGCTGCTGGGCAGGCCGCCCAGGAGGCAGGGAATCTGCCCGAGCGGGCCGCCATCCTGCCCGACCCCGCCCCGGGCATTCCAGCAGACAGGATCATCGGCCCGGAGGAACTGCCCGCCTGCCTGGCCTACCTCGCCCGGCTTCCCGGAATCCGGGTCTGGCGCACCGGCCTCTCCTTTGGCGGGCGGCCCACCTGGGCCCTCTCGGTCACTGCCCCCACCGCCGGCCGCATCGCCCCGCCCCAAAAGCTGAGCGCCTGGCGTCCCACCCTGCTGGTCAACGCCAGGCACCATGCCAACGAGGTCTCGTCTACCAACTCCATCCTGCAGCTGGCGGAGTACGCCGCACGTGAGGGGCTGACCCGCCGGCTCAACCTGGTGCTGAGCCCCATGGAGAATGTGGACGGGGCGGCGCTCCACTACAGCATGCAGAACGAACACCCCTATTGGAAGCTGCACGCTGCCAGGTTCAACGCCGCCGGGGTTGATTTCGGATACGATTGCTTCGCACCGGTCCCCCGCTTCGGCGAATCCCGGACCCTGCCCACTCTGTGGCGCGCCTTCCTGCCGGACGTGGTCCTGGATGACCACGGGTACCCCTCCCAGGAGTGGGTCCAGCCCTTTGCCGGGTATAACTCGCCGCCCTACTTCCGCACCTCCTGGTGGATGCCCAACGCGCTCATCTACGGCATCCACCGGTGGCTGGACCCGGAGCGCTTTCCGGCGAACGGCGCGGTTCAGGCGGGCATTCGGGACGCCCTGGCAGAGCGGCTCACGGCTGACAAAGAGATCGCCGCTTACTCGGCCAAGCTGCTGGAGCGGTACATCACGTATGCCCAGCGGTACGTGCCGGAGAAGTTCCCGCTGCAGCAGCACCGGGGCTTTGTCAGCCAGGTGGGCAGCATCGCCGCCGGCCCCGATGCGCGTTCCTTTGTGGGCCGCTTCCCCCACATCACCGCCGCAGAACTGGTCACAGAGGTGCCTGATGAGACCGCCCAGGGCAGCTACCTGGCCCTCTGCGCCAGGGCCCACCTGGAGGGCGACCTGGCGGTTTGCCATTACCTGGCCGCCCATCCCCAGCCAGTGGTCCGCCGCCGGTGGGAAGAGAAGGGCGCCGTCTACTGGGCGGTGGGGCGCAGCCGGCCTTTCCGTCCCACAGCAAGCGTGTAAAAATGCCGGGGAGGCGCAAGCCTCCCCGGCGTCTCGATACGGTTACAGAGGCAGCTATTCCAGCCGGTTCCGGGTCGGGTCTGGGAACTGGTGGTAGCGGATGGTTCCGCCCTGCAGCCAGTGGCACAGGGGTTCCAGCCAGGGCCGCCAGCGGATGTACTCCGCTACAGCATCGGTGGGAACCCATTTCACAGCGTAGATCTCCCCCGGGCGGGGAAAGAGAGTGCCCCCTGTAGGAACAGCAGCGAAGAAAAACTGCACCAGGTGCTCTTTGGCCTCCAGGTTGCGGAACTCCGTAATGAATGCCAGGTCGCCTACTTCGACGGTTAACCCGGTTTCTTCCAGTACCTCTCGGGCGGCTGTTTCCGCCAGCGTTTCACCGCTTTCCCAGTGCCCCTTGGGCAGGCCCCAGTAGCCGTTGCGGTTTCGCACCAGCAGGATGTAGCCCTCGTCCAGGACAACGCCGCCGGCTGAGAGGTGTCTCCGAAAGCGCTGCATGGTTCCACCTCGGAGGTTGATGTGATCGGTATTCCTGTATTTTACTATGTCAACTCCCCCGGCTCAAGGCGTTGGCATGACCCCCGGAAGGTAACTTTGGTACATGGTAGAATAGTAATAACACGCTATTCTTCGTTGGTACAGGAGTGGCGGCAGGGGCTGGGAAGGACGATGTGGAAAAGTGTGAAAACGGGTGGGCCCGGAGGGGAGACTTCTGCCGCCTGCAGATCGGTGGTAGGAGGTAGACGAAACCATGCGTGTGGTCAGCCGGTACTCATTTGTCCTGATCATGATTCTGGTGGTGACAGGCACTACAGTCGCTGCAGTCTGGACGGCCAGTGTTGCCATGGGGGTAGGGGCGCTGGTCCTTGCAGCTCTCCTGGCTATCTTCTGGGTGGCGGCCCGGCGCGGGGTGCCGGTTCCGGCCAACCCGCAGAAGCGCATCCAGCGCGCACGGGCAGCAGGCAGGCCGCTGGTGGTCCACTTCTACAGCGATTTCAGCCTGACTTGCCTGGTGCAGCGGCTGCGGGCAACCCCGCTCGAACGGCGGTATCGCGGCCGGTGCGAGTTTATCTATATCGATGTCAACCAGGCCGCAGCCATCCCAGTGATGGAGGCCTTCCAGGCGGCCATGGGCGACTATTTGCTGTTCGACCAGCAGGGCAAGGAGTCCGGCAAGACAAGATGGCTTGCTGAGGAGCACCTGTCCAAACTGTGGCAGGAGCGCGCCCAGTAGGCCGGTGCACGCTGCGGATCCGCTGCTGTGCCACACTATACGAGAGGTGAGCATTCTTGGAGTTTGATGATCTGGCAACACTGGTGAAGACCCGCCGCTCGATTCGCAAGTACCGGCCGGATGACGTTCCCGACGAAATGCTCGAGAAGGCCATCGAACTGGCCACCTGGGCGCCCAGCGGGGGCAACTATCAGCCCTGGCAGTTCTGGGTGGTCAAGAACCGGCAGATCATCGAGCAGATGGCGGATGCGGTTCAGGAGCGGAGCCGCTTGATGGCCTCCTGGCCAGAGGCGGAGCCGTTCCGTGAGCACGCAGACCGCTGGATTCGCACCAGCGCCTTCTTCCGGAATGCCCCTGTCTGCATCGCAGTGCTGGTAGGCGGCTACACCTCCATCGCCGACAAACTGCTTGCCGCCCGCGGCATGGATGATCCTGCAGCGGCTGAAATGGAGGCCTGGCGCCGGTTTGGCTCTTCCCGGATCCAGACCATCGGCGGCGCCATCATGACACTGCTGCTTGCCCTGCACCAGCAGGGCCTGGGCGCCTGCTGGATGGCGGGGCCGCTGCAGGCCAAGGGCGAAATTGAAAAGATCCTGGGTGTACCCGAAGGCTGGGACTTTGCCGCCCTGGTGCCGGTGGGCTGGCCGGCGCAGGAGCGGGAGGGCGGTCCCCGCAAACCCTGGGATGAGACGGTCCGGTTCATTCGATAGTGTGGGTGCATGGCTGCAAACCGCCGGGGCCTGCAGGGCAGGCTTCCCGGCGGTTTCTACTGCTTACTGGGGGGCGGGCTCCAGCACTTCCACTTTTCCAGTCTTGCCGTCCACCCGCACCAGGTCGCCGGTGCGCAGCTGGGTAGTGGCGCTTCCGCACCCCGCCAGCATGGGAATGCCCAGCTCCCAGGCAGCGATGGCAGCATCGGTGAGGGCGGTGCCCATGTCAGTCACCACAGCACTGGCCAGGGGGAAGAGGGGTGTCCAGCCGGTATTGACCGCAGGAGCGACCAGGATCTCGCCAGGCTCCAGGGCAGCACCCTCCTCCGGCGATGCCAGCACCCGCACCCGCCCCTCTGCGGCGGCAGGTGACCGGGAGAAGCCGGTGATCTCTTCCCTGGCTGGCAGAACCTTTCCGGAGGCATCGTAGTAGTCGCCTCCCCGATCGGAGGCGGCGGCCCACCGGAAGGGGTCAAACCGGCCCCGAATCAACACGGGATAGCGGGGCAAGGCCCGATAGGCTTCGTACGCGGTCCGGCGCTCCGGTACGAGGGAGAGGGCGGCCGCGTCGCCGTTCAGCAGGGCGAGAATCTCCTGGATGGTGAGGAAGAAGAGGTCCTCGCCGTGCCCAGTCAGTTCCCCGGCCCGGAGCACAAATGCCCGCAGGACAGCAAAGGTCCGGGCCACCTCAGACCGGGCAGCCTCCCGACACCGC
>ENA-OWPA01001671-OWPA01001671.1-bioreactor-metagenome-genome-assembly--contig:-NODE-1671-length-13282-cov-1200.487770_pt1 | contig 13282 bp, 13 predicted proteins | sample MGYA00238139_ERZ651803 | MGnify/ENA primary metagenome ERZ651803 (study PRJEB26909, sample SAMN07631231) | bioreactor metagenome | isolation source: Switchgrass digestor | place: USA: Dartmouth...
TCTCTGGCGGAATGATTATATCATATAAGGACAACAATTAGTAGGGTATAGTTCTTAAAGTTTTCTTAATATGGATATGTTTGTTAAAATTTTTTTGCAACTGAATTGCACACATATGGTTTTTTCCGCGTAAAATCTAAGTCGATACAAAAAATTTGAGTTGCAGTATAAAGCAAAACAATAAGAAGATTTTTAAGTCGCCAGAAAATAAATTAAAAATCGCCGTACTGTCATGCATTATCAAAATGCGAAAGCCGCTTTAGCAATGCTAATTTGTCTTTATGTAACCTTTGTTTGTTCCATACAACCCTTGATAATACTACATTTGGTAATTACATCCTTTTATAATTTATTATATTTTTTGGCTACTATTTGCATCTATAGTAGCCAGTTAGTAGTCAATGACTACTGCCCTTTATCCTTACTAAATACTCTGATACCTCCACAATTTTCTCTGTATCTTTAAATATACATGTAAGCCTCTAATATAAAAAAGAGCATTCTGTAGAAATGTCAGTAGAAAAGGCTTTTACCTGTACCAACATGAATCCTCTTATCTATTCAACAAAAAAAGAGCTATAAAGCCCTTTTTTAACACTATCAATTTATAAAACCATTCTCTTTCAGATCATTAATGCATTCTAATATTTCTTGTTTGGAGAACTTTGATCCCTTGATCCTTTTAACATTACATATAATATTATCAATAGATAGCTCGTTATCTTCCATTAGCTCACATGCGACAAAATCAGTAGTCGTAAGAGCTTCAAGCTCTAAAGGGCTCCTATGTGAGTATTTTTCAATTATATCTTTTACTACTTTTTCTTCATGCGTTGATAGGTAATTCTCATTTAAATTAGATATCATTTTTATTTTGTGCGTTACACCCGTTGTATCGATTTCGAGTATGTTCTCAGATTCATAAAATCTCAAAAAATGATCCAGATCAGAACTATAGGGCCCATAAAAATGAATTCTATAGTCCAGTCCAAGATCGATACCCTTCCTTTCTATTAGATACATCAATTTTTGAACCATTTTTTTACCTGGCGTTGTTGATTGACAAATAGCCTTTAGAACTCCTAAGATCTTATCAGCCATTATCTTCACACTCCTCTTCCTCATCATCTCTATCATTCAATAATGACTTAATTTTAACTTTCGCTTGAGCCGCAAACTTATCTGAGCAGTAGATTCTTCGAATATCAATTTTTTCTGTTAGGCTATTAATTATTTTAGATTCGTCGGAAATAGTACTTACTCTATTTTTTGATTCATCCCATATCGCTATTGTTTCTTCTTCATCTATTTCGTGTTTCTGTGGAATTATTTTATGCGGTAACTTATCCGCAGATGTATCAACCAAAAAATCAGTTTTAAAATTTCTGGAATCAAACTCATGCTTAAGTGATTCTTTCACTAAAGAAAATAGTTCAAATCCGTCAGACTGTGGGTGTACTTTAGTATGGTATACACAAGTCCAATGATTACGGTATATTACATCTCTCGCATATCTATTTGAGTCTGCTTTTTCACGTAATAAGCTCATTACTTTAACATCGTCCCATTTCAAATACTCATTCACGTCAATAGGAAAGCAGTGGTCCGGCAAGCATTCTTTAAGTGCTTTTGATAGTATTAAGTCAAAGTATCTTCTTGTTCTATGGAAATATACCTGAACAAACATAAAATATCTTGCTAAAACAAAAGCCTCAAATGCCTGAATACCTCCAGTCTCAATACCTAAATAAGGCGCTTCATCTCTATCTTTTGTAAATATAGTAAGACAAGAAATCAGCCTGTCGATATCATACTTTCCATATGTTACACCGCAGTAATATGAGTCCCGTAACAGATAATCCATTTTGTCGCAATCGAGTTCACTATCCATAAGTGTTTTTAAAAATGTAAAGTGTGATTTTTCTCCAGGATTTCTACCACTATAGATATCACAAATCATTTCAGGTGTTATATCATATTTTTCACCTAGCTCTTTTTTATATTGGTCGCCAATTTTTTTAATAATGTCGGCTATTTCTGTTTCCTTTATTATTTTTTCAGTCATATCTTCATGCTTATAATATTTCTTTTTTTCGCTAGCAGCTTTTGTTGGTTTTTCAGGAAATAAATCCTCGGCTGCATGTGAAAAAGGCGCATGCCCTAAGTCATGAGTGAGTGCAACAAGTCGAAGTATCTGTTCAAGCCATTTTATACACTTATCATTTTCATCACCTGAAGCGAATTGGTACCTCCCTTTCGATACAGCAGACCTAAATGCTCTAGTGGCTAAATGCATTACGCCAATTGAATGACCAAATCTAGTATGCTCAGCACCATGGTATAAATAGCTAGTTAAAGCCAGTTGCTTAATATTTCTCAATCTTTGGAATGGTGCCGAATCAATAATCTCCTTTTCATACGGCCTTACTTCAATGAAACCATGAATCGGATCTCTAAACTTGTCATTCCTCATTTGTTAACACCATTTCTTTGTAAAAATATGTCGCCCTTTAAAATAAAATTAAAGGAATAATTCTACAAAAGATGGCAAAATCCTCTATGCGATTTAACATTTTTGTTCTGTTTTCGTATTTTTTGTTTGTCACAAGAATATATTATACAAACAAACGTTCTGAGTCAAGTATTCGCCAATATTTCCCACATAAAAGTAGCGGATCGCTCCGCTCCATTCACTTTGTATCGAATAACCTTGAATATATCTCCCATTCAGATGGCTTTCCTATATAGTCATAAAATAATTTGGGAGAAATGTGATATGTCCATATCGTACTATTCTTTACTGCCGTTCCAATCGGTAATAGTTTCCGTAATTCAGGTCACTGCAACTACTATCATATGTTCATTGATAAAAGAGACAGACACTTTTGCTGACAAAAAACTATCTGATTTTAATAAAGAAGAATAAATCGAATTTATCTTCATAAAAGGAATTAGCTTTAATTTTCTCGCTTAAAGTGCCAGTTTTTATACAAACCTTATGTTCTTCTTCGACTTGAGAAACGTATTTCTTCCCTGTACTATTGGCTTTAATATCTAGGCAGACACAACCGCAGCCGATCTCCTAGAAAATGCTTCACTGAAAACCAAATCTCAGGCAGCTATAAAGCAGTGATAATATGATCCACTTTTTCTTCTATTCTTGGACTATATGATAAGCGTTTTCTGTATCTTCGAATATCTTCTATTAACTTGCAGTAGTCAAATAGTAGTCAATTCGTTGTTATGTAAACACAAGCCGCTTTCAGTACCATAACTGAAAGCGGCTTGTGTGGCGGAGAAGCCGGGATTCGAACCCGGGCTAGAGTTGCCCCTACTAACGGTTTAGCAAACCGTCCCCTTCAGCCTACTTGGGTACTTCTCCACAGGTCTGCAGTAAGAAACAATATTTTTTTTATGCCTATCTATGAGGCGATTATGAGAGGCGATATAAACCTCTCATTCTTCGCCTCTTATTGTCGCTGTGGCGGAGAGAGTGAGATTCGAACTCACGGTAGCCTTACGACTACGCCGGTTTTCAAGACCGGTGCCTTAAACCAGCTCGACCATCTCTCCGTATCTTAACAAAGCGACGTAGTATATTCTACTATATGCCCGGAACTTTGTCAACACCGTGCTTTTGTCACTTTGTGGCGATACCGGCATGTTTCTTCTACACTCACAGAGCATAAAGCCTAAAGTATATACTGTCTCATACCTAACAAAGAAATCAACGCACAAGTGCCAATCTTAATATGCTGTACTGATCGGGAAGATGATACTTACTCTTCGCCCATTTCTATATCTGTTACCCTCGACTGCCTGGCAATATCGATGGCCTTGATTTCTTCGGCTGACAGCACATATTTTGATTTGCCTCTTGAAATCGGCTTGGCATAAGTGGTCGAACTGTCTCTTGCATAAAGGCTGCTGATCACTACGCCATCATCATTATTGTCAAGGAGGGCAATTGAAAAGCACAAGTCACTGCCTACATCATCGAATGCATTGTACCTGACCACTCCGACTTTCTGCACACAGTAATGCATGTTCTTCTTAATATTATTGATCTGGTACTCTAATTCCCTGTTCTTCTCAATATACTCATTAAGTTTGTCGATACAGTTTTCAAGCACTTCTTCCATGCTCGCACCGCTCAAGCCGTTCATGAACTTATCATATTTTGATTTAAGCCTTTTTATTTTCGACCTGTTCGAAGCATTCATAAAAAGCAATATCAGTACAAGTAAAAAGTTCAATCCGATAAATGCGATCAATTCATAAGGCAAATCGAATATGCTCATAAATCCTTCTGCACCCTCTTTTATCTTATATCAATGTTTCACGTGAAACATTTTTGTTTTTTCATGGTTGCCCATATTGGCTTCTGTTTTCCGTTTTAACGGGTCATATCTCATATATGGGAAATCATATTGCCCGTCATTAAATCATGGCTCTAAATCGATTCTGTGACGTGGCTGTTTTTAACTGTTTTTATAAATTCTTTCAACCAGGTTTATTATCCGGTCCAACTCTTCCGGAGAATAATACTCGATGAGTATTTTGCCGTTATTTTTATTGCTCATAATCCGTACCTTTGTACCGAATATTTCTCTGAACCGTTCCTCAATAGCCTGGTACTCGGCATCCGGCACTTTTTTCGCCTTCTGTTTTTTAGGGGTCGTCAGCTGCTTAATCAGCCTCTCCGTTTCCCTAACGCTCAGGCTTTTGTCGATGATTTCCTGCATAGCTTCCAGCTGGAGTTTTTGATCGTCCAGTGAAAGCAATGCCCTTGCGTGACCGCTGGATATTTCACCGGAAATGACCCTGGATTTTATTTCATCGTTCAGAGAAAGCAACCTGATCGAGTTCGTAATAGCAGGCCTGCTTTTTCCTACGACCGAAGCCACCTCTTCCTGTTTCATCCCGAATTCTGAAATAAGCCTTTCGTAAGCCTCAGCCTCTTCGATAGGATTCAGATCCTCTCTCTGAAGGTTTTCTATGAGTGCAACTTCCATCACCTGCCGGTCAGAAAGATCCCTCACTATTACAGGGACCGTATCAAGTCCGGCAAGTCTCGCCGCTCTCCACCTTCTTTCCCCTGCCACTATCCTGTATGTATCCCCGTCCCGCTGAACGATCAACGGCTGTACGACCCCGTGCTGCTTTATCGATTCGGCCAGCGCAGCCAGTTTTTCATCATCAAAAGTCTTTCTGGGCTGGTTGACATTGGGCTCTATATCGCTTATCCTTATTTCCATTATTCCGCCATTTTCGGCTTCCTCTGTCCCCAACAGCGCACCCAGTCCTTTTCCAAGGCCTTTTTTCATTTATCCTTTACCTCCTCCGAATAGTCGATCACTTCCTGGGCCAGATCCAAATAGCATTCCGCTCCTTTGGATTTTGGGTCGTACAATATTATCGGCAGTCCAAAACTAGGGGCTTCACTTAAGCGTACATTCCTGGGGATAATGGTCCTGTATACTTTATTCCTGAAATACTTCTTGACATCTTCAACTACCTGTATCGAGAGATTTGTCCTTGCATCGAACATAGTCAATACTACGCCTTCCACCTCAAGTGAAGGATTCAGGTGCCTCTGTACAAGTTTTACCGTGTTCATCAGCTGGCTCAGCCCCTCAAGTGCATAATATTCGCACTGTATCGGCACCAAAATCGTGTCAGCCGCGGTCAATGCGTTCAATGTCAGCAGTCCCAGTGACGGAGGACAATCAATGATAATGAAGTCATAATTATCCCTTACATCCTGCAATGCGATTTTCAGCCTGGTTTCCCTGGATATGACCGATACCAGTTCCACTTCCGCCCCTACCAACTGGATGTTTGAAGGACAGATAAAAAGGTTCTCGACCATCGTCGGCATCAGCGCTTCTTCTATGCTTTCATCGTTTATTATTACTTCATAAATGGATCTCGCGATATTTTGCTTGTCTATTCCGAGGCCGCTGGTAGTATTGCCCTGTGGGTCCACATCGATAACCATTACTTTCTTGCCTTTATATGCAAGGCAAGCGCTAAGATTCACAGCAGTAGTGGTTTTGCCGACTCCTCCCTTTTGGTTCGCAATAGCAATCACCTTGGCCAAAACATTCACTCCCGATATAAATAGTTGGTCGATGTAATTATATCACAATAAAAATATCACTGATAGTGATAAATTTGACAAAATATTTTCAATAGATTAAATGCTGCAGAGACTCTGTTATTACAATATAACTTTATCATAGCTTTTCAAAATTCTCTTTCTCCGGCTGTATTTGACTTTCTCACTCAACACAATAAATTCCTGTATATTAAATTCTTTTTACTCTCATCTTTATATCTCGGTACAGTATCAGGTCTTTATAATAACAACCGTATCAAAAGAAACAAGTTGAAAATATAACAGGAACTTATTCTATGCATCATAGCAGTTTATACATGACTGCTTCACATAAAATAAAGCAATGTTTCACGTGAAACATTGCTTTATTTTATGCTATTTTTTCATCATACAGAACTCTTTTATATATCCAGGTTCGTCACGTACTTCGCATTTTCCTGTATGAAGTCTTTCCTTGGTTCGACCTTGTCGCCCATCAATATGGTGAATATTTTATCTGCCGCCACTGCGTCTTCCAGAGTCACTCTCTTCATTTTCCTTGTTTCCGGGTTCATCGTCGTATTCCACAGCTGCTCCGAACTCATTTCTCCAAGGCCCTTGTACCTTTGCACGTTACATTCTTCCTTCTTCCAGTTCTTCTCCTTCTGGATCCTTTCAAGTTCAACTTCGTTGTAAGCGTAGTATTCCTCTTTTCCTTTATATACCCTGTAAAGCGGCGGCAATGCAATATATACATGCCCTTTCTCCACGAGCGGTTTCATGTACCTGTAAAAGAACGTGAGAAGCAACGTCCTGATATGTGATCCGTCAACATCAGCATCCGCCATTATAATTACTTTGTCATACCTCAGTTTCGACAGGTCAAAATCTTCACCTATCCCAGCGCCTAATGCCGTTATTACCGGCATAAGCTTATCGTTTCCGATCACCTTGTCCAGCCTTGACTTTTCAACATTCAGCATCTTTCCCCACAGGGGAAGAATCGCCTGGAACCTTCTGTCCCTTCCCTGTTTTGCTGAACCGCCTGCTGAATCACCTTCCACTATATAGATTTCACAAAGTGACGGATCCCTTTCAGTACAGTCAGCCAGCTTTCCGGGAAGCGTCGTCGTTTCGAGAGCGTTCTTTCTCCTTGTGAGTTCCCTGGCTTTCCTCGCAGCTTCCCTTGCCCTCGACGCCATAATGCATTTCTCTATTATCGCCCTTGCAACTGACGGATTTTCTTCAAGATAAGTCATCAGTTTTTCAGTTACTACGTTTTCTACCAGGTTCCTTATATCACTGTTTCCCAGTTTTGTTTTCGTCTGACCTTCAAACTGTGGATTTATCAGCTTTACGCTTACTATAGCGGTAAGTCCTTCTCTGACGTCTTCACCCATCAGGTTCTTGTCGTTTTCTTTAAGATAATTGAATTTTCTTGCATAATCGTTAAATACTTTTGTGATCGCTGTCTTGAATCCCGTCAGGTGCGTTCCGCCTTCAGTCGTGCATATATTGTTTGCATAACTGAATATGCTCTCTACATACCTGTCATTGTACTGCATCGCTATCTCACAATATGAACCGTCTTTTTCGCCATCGAAATATATCGGCACATCGTGCAGCACATCCTTTCCCATGTTTATATATTCAACATAGGAAACTATACCGCCTTCATAGTGGAATTCCTTCTTTACCGGCTCTTCGCCCCTGTTGTCCGTGAGCGTTATGCGAATACCTTTATTGAGGAATGCCATTTCCCTGTACCTTGTTATCATTGCTTCAAAATCAAATTCCGTTTCCTCGAATATTTCCGGATCCGGTTTAAAATGAGTACGCGTACCGGTATAATCCACTTCCCCTATCACTTCCAGGGGAGTTACGGTCTTTCCTCTTTCATAGCGCTGCCTGTATAGTTTTCCATCTCTGGCCACCTGGACCTCAAGAAATTCCGAAAGCGCATTTACAACAGAAGCGCCTACTCCATGCAGTCCTCCGGATACCGTGTAAGCACCTCCGCCAAATTTCCCGCCGGCATGGAGCACCGTATGTACCACTTCTACAGTCGGTATTCCCATTTTCGGATGGATGCCAACCGGTATACCGCCCCCGTTGTCCTTAACTATAACAGAATTATCCTTCTCTACAACGATATCTATACTGTCGCATCTTCCTGCAAGAGCTTCATCTATACTGTTTGCAACGATTTCATACACAAGATGGTGAAGTCCTCTCAGGGAAGTGGAACCAATATACATCCCCGGTCTTTTTCTGACAGCTTCGAGGCCTTCAAGCACCTGTATCTGGTTTTCATCGTATTTATTGTGGTTTTCAGTGTTTATCCCGCTCATCTCTTCCTCCCGTAAACCTTTGAAACTGCTTTATCTCAAAGTTTATACTCGTCGTTCATGAAATCGCTCATGAATCCTGATCTCTTCTGCAGCGTTACCGATGAAATCGGTGAAAGATAAATCCTGCTTTTTTTATCTTCCTCGGTTATAATGAACGATCTTGGAAGATCATCAGTTATCGCAGTTACGAATCCTTCTTCCTCGGCAGTTTTCAGAAAATCCCTGGTATCCTTCGATATCGTGGAAGTCTCTATATCCAGGATCGCTATTACGTTTTTCATGGGTATTACCACATCACCGCCGATATGTAAAAACATGGCAACCTCCTTTGATTTTCTTCAGATACAATACATTTTATCTCAATTAAGATTTCTTCGCAAATGATTGCCCTTCTTTCCCTTTTTTCATTCTCTTCTTATGATCCCACTTTCTACATGGAAAAATGCTGACCCGTCACTGTTCCTGCTAAAAAATCTTTTGTCGGTACTTGTTATAAGAGTCTGGATTTCATCGATACTGTCAAGCAAGTATTCCTTTCGCCTGTCATCAAGCTCTGACAGTACGTCATCCAGGAGAAGAACAGGATATTCTCCCGTTTCTTCCTTCATTATGTCAATCTCAGCCAGCTTCATCGAAAGCACCGACGTTCTCTGCTGTCCCTGTGAAGCATATATCCTGGTGCTTTCCCCGTTCAGTATTATATCTATATCATCTCTTTGCGGACCCGTCAAAGTCGTTCCTTTCATCAGTTCTTTTTCCCTGTTCTTCTTTATGCTTCGCCTGAACGCATCTTCTACTTCTTTTTCCTCATCTGCTTCCTCAATTTTAAATGAAGGATCGTATTCCAGTTTCAGTTTTTCCTCACAGTTCGTCAGCCTTTTATGCCTTTCGGCCGCAATCGTATCAAGCCGTTTGATGAAATCCTTCCGCGCTTTCATTATCCTTGCCCCGGTTTTGACCAGGTGATGATCCCAGACTTCAAGCGTGTCAGCCAGATCATTATTCAATGAAATTGCTTTCAGGAGATTGTTTCTCTGCAAAAGGATTTTTGCATATTGCTGAAGATCGAAAAAATATGAAGGTCTGAGCTGGCTCAGGGTTATGTCGATAAAGCGCCTTCTTTCCGCCGGGCCCTGCTTTATCACAAGAAGATCTTCCGGGGAGAATATCACCGCGTTAAGGTGTCCCATCAAACCGCCTATTTTTTTCAGTGGAATATCATTGATGCTTATCCTTTTTCTGTCTTCATTGCTGTATACGATGTGGATCTGTTCATCCCTGTCGGTCCTTGAGTATTCGAGCTTTATATCAAAGAAATCTCTCCCGTATTTCAGAAGTTCATTGTCTTTCGGCGTGCGGTGGGATCTTCCGGATGCACACAGGAAAATCGCTTCGATTATATTTGTTTTGCCCTGTGCGTTATTTCCGTATATTATGTTAAATGTATCCGCAAATTCTACTTCCGCATTGTCATAATTCCTGTAATTTTTCAAACAGATGCTTTTTACCTTCAATAAAAACTCCTTGCCTTCCGGATATTATTCTGTGATCATGTATTCATTCCCGTCATATTCCACGACATCGCCGGGTCTTAACTTCTTCCCCCTCCTCAGTTCGGCCTGGCCGTTGACCAGTACCGCCCCGGAAGAGATCAGCATTTTGGCATCCGAACCTTTATTCACAAGGCCTGCAAACTTCAGCAACTGCTCAAGTTCTATATATTCAGTCGATATTTTTATTTCCTTCAACTAAATTCCTTCTTCCCGTTCGTTCAGTTTAACCCATATTATTATTCCACTGCAGTTTACCTTCTAATAGGCAATATCAGATAAGCAAAATCATTTCCCTGCAGCGGCTTTATCGTACATGGCCCAAGGCTTGTCGTGAAGTAAATGTCTATCATTTCGTTATCTATGACCCTCAGCGCTTCTATGAAAAACTTATGGTAGAAAGATATCTCAAGCCGTTTTCCTTCCATATCTATCTTCAGTTCTTCTCTCACATTGCCTGCTTCAGTATTTGCCGTGATAACTATCTTTTCTTCAGTTATATCGAGGCTTACGGGATATCTTCTCTCTTCGCTGGTTATCACCAGGGAAGCACGTTCAAAACACGAAAGCAGATCTTTCGTATTCACTCTTACCTTTGTTTCGTGGTCTTTCGGGAAAATGCTCATATAATTCAGGTATTCACCTTCAAGAAGCCTTGATGTCATGATGCAGTTGCCCATGTCGAAGAGGATCTGGTTCCCAGCTGCATATATGTATATATCGTCATCTACCGGCTGCAGTATCTTCGCGATCTCATTAAGCGTTTTTCCGGGAATGACAAACTTTCTTTCGGCACTTACCGTTTCATTTTCATTCTCCGGTTCGAAACATCTCATTGCGAGCCTGTAACCGTCGATCGAAACGATAGTGAACTTGCCATCCTTATACTCAAACAGCGAACCTGTAAGCATTGGCCTGTTTTCGTCAGTACTTACTGCAAATATGGTTTGCCTTATCATATCTTTCAGCATTCTCTGGCTTATCTTTATTCCGTCTTTCTTCTCCAGTGTCGGAAGCGCAGGAAAACCTTCCGCATCAAGTCCTCTTATTTCAAACATCGAGTTTTCACATTCTATTACAACATTGTTGTTCTCTCTGACTTCTATCAATACTTCAGCATCCGGGAATTTCCTTATGATTTCACCGAACATCCTGGCATTTAGGACTATTGCCCCTTCTTCCCTGACGTCTGCTTCGATAATGCATTCAATCCCTATTTCCAGGTCGTTGGATGTAAGCTTCACATTTTCACCGGCTTCGATCAGGATCCCTTCAAGTATAGGCAGCGTTGTTTTGGCGGACACAGCTTTCTGTACTATGTTTATCCCTTCGAGAAGTTTTTCTTTTGAGCAAATGATTTTCATCTGGATGACCTCCGTATTCTTTATCTAATTTCAATATAACAAACAGTAATAATAGTAAGTGCTGTTGATTCGGTGAATAACTGGTACAAGCCCATAAATTATCAGGTTTTCGCCTGTTGATTTCGATGTTGATAATTTGTTGCTGAAAGTTGATGTAAAAATCAGATCCGGGATATCAACATATTACCAACAGCAACTTATCCCCATATCAACAATTTCTGGGGATAATGGTTATTTTCCGGTTATATTTCTTTTCAACTCTTCCACGGTACGTTTGATTTCAGGATTCAGTTGTATATCTTCCTCTATTTTCTGGATTGCATGTATAACGGTGGTATGATCCCTTCCGCCGAATTCTTCTCCTATTTTGGGAAGCGATAGCCCCATTATGTCCCTGCAAAGATACATGGCGATCTGCCTGGGATAGGATATGTTCCTGTTCCTCTTCTGTGACAGGATCTCTTCCATCCTGATATCAAAGTATCTGGATACTGATTCTATAATGTGGCCCGTATCGATCACCTTGTTGTTTGAAGCGGCAAGTATTTCTTTCAGCGCCTCTGCGCAAAGGTCGACGGAAATCTCGGTGTCTGTTAGCGAGGAGTAAGCTATTACCCTGTTCAGCGCGCCTTCCAGTTCACGGATATTGGATACTACCTTGTCTGCTATGAACGCCAGTACATCGTCCGGTATCGTGATATTTTCCAGCTGAGCTTTTTTCTTCAGTATCGCGATCCTCGTCTCAAAATCCGGTGACTGGATATCCGCAGTGAGGCCCCATTCAAACCTGGAGCGGAGCCTGTCCTCCAAAGTGGTGATCTCTTTTGGCGGGCGGTCACTTGATATGATTATTTGCTTATTTGCTTCATACAGCGCATTGAAAGTATGGAAGAATTCTTCCTGGGTCCTCTCTTTCCCGCCGATGAACTGGATGTCGTCTATGAGGAGAACATCCATGTTCCTGTATTTGTTTCGGAATTCTTCATTCGTATCGTCCTTTATTGCGTTTATCAGGTCATTGGTAAATTTCTCGGAAGAAACATACAAGACCTTCATGTGAGGATACTGGCTCAATATGTAATGGCCGATGGCATGCATCAGATGCGTTTTGCCGAGTCCGACGCCGCCGTAAAGGAACAGCGGGTTGTATGCCTGGGCCGGAGCTTCTGCGACTGCGACAGCAGCTGCATGTGCAAGCCTGTTCCCGTTGCCGATGACAAAAGTATCGAAAGTGTATTTCGGGTTCAGGACTGAATTATAAATATCTTCGTTTACGTTCGTTTCAGGCTGCTGCTTTACTTTGGACGCGGGTTCCTGGGACGGAACGGTTATTTTTATCGTATATTCTTTCAATGCCACCTGTCTGACGGCATTTGATATAAGCGTAAGGTATCTTGATTCAAGTATTCCCTTGTTAAAATCCGTAGGGACTCCAAGAGTGATGGTGTCTGAATTTAAAGATATGGGTTCGATTGTGTTTATCCACGTATTGAAACTGATCTCAGTCAGTTCATTTTTCAAAAGATCGAGCACTCTGGGCCAAATGCCGGATAACGACAAGTTCATGATGTTTCCTCCAAGGTATTGTTATATGACAGTGTTCAAAAATGGAAATCACGTGATCATCATTATTGAGCATAAATAATATATCAGACTTTCGGGCAATATTCAATTAAGAAATGGTCTAGTTATCCACAAATAGAATAAAAAATCTTCATTTATCCACAGCCTGTCACTTCAGATATCAACATCGGAAAAGAAGACCATTTTTTATCTTCATTATTATATAGGAAAATCATTGCAAAACTTATGGAAAGGTTCCGAAACGATGAAATCGGAACTTAGTGTAAAATTGTTTTAGGTTAAAAAAACAAGAGACCCCTCTTTTTTGGTAAAATATTGATCAACAAAAAACAA
>ENA-OWPA01001672-OWPA01001672.1-bioreactor-metagenome-genome-assembly--contig:-NODE-1672-length-13278-cov-4.070676_pt1 | contig 13278 bp, 9 predicted proteins | sample MGYA00238139_ERZ651803 | MGnify/ENA primary metagenome ERZ651803 (study PRJEB26909, sample SAMN07631231) | bioreactor metagenome | isolation source: Switchgrass digestor | place: USA: Dartmouth...
TGATCACCGTACAGCGGATTTCCTATAGCTGAAAACTGAACCCTTATCTGATGGGGACGTCCAGTATGCAGATTTATTTTTACAAGACTTAGATCATCCGTCATACCCAGCACTTCATAATCCAGCACTGCTTCCATGGCTTTTGCATGATCTCTTTCCACCACTTTTACCATATTGGTCTTTTCGTTTTTTGCAAGATAATGCTGAAGTTTCCCGGAACTGGCCGGAAGCTTTCCATGCACCACCGCCAGATATGTCTTTTTGAACACGCGTCTTCTGATCTGGTCGGACAGCCTTGAGGCAGCCTTGGATGTTCTGGCAAAGACCATCACACCTCCCACCGGCCGGTCCAGCCGGTGCACCAGTCCAAGGTATACCTCTCCGGGTTTATTGTACCGGAGCTTAATATCCTGCTTTAAAAGGGTCAGCATGTCCGGATCTCCGGTTTCATCGGCCTGGGAAAGGATATTTACCGGCTTTTCCACCACCAGAAGATGATTGTCTTCATATATTATCCTGATATTAAAAGAATTCTTCCTTTGTTCCCTTTCCATTATTTACGCTCCATTTGTGATGTTCTAATCCTTCATATAACAAGACCGTTTAAGCCCTTTTACCTTTCCCACCTGCCTGAAGCTCCACAAGGCAGCACCAGTCCTGACGCTTTTATAGGCAGGCCTATTTCGTCACTATATGCTCGCCCTCCAAACTTCTTTATCATCGACATGGATAAAATGTTGGTAAGAACACTGGGCGCCAGACCTGTCGTATAGGAATTTATCAGGAAGAATACCGGTTCAGGGCTTAATATATCCATGCACATCTCTACAAGTCCGTAAAGCTCATCTTCTATCTTCCACAGTTCACCCTTGGGCCCTCTGCCATAGGAAGGAGGGTCCATGATGATCCCCTCGTACATCTTACCCCGGCGCTTTTCCCTCTGCACAAATTTTATCACATCATCGGTTATAAACCTCACCGTTCTGTCCTTCAACCCTGAGAGCTCAAGGTTCTCCTTTGCCCTGGTCACCATGCCCTTGGCAGCATCCACATGGCAAACCTCGGCTCCTGCGTAAGCACAAGCGACAGTAGCCCCTCCGGTGTACGCAAAAAGGTTTAGAACCCGTACCGGTTTAGAGGCAGATCTAATCTTATCCATCATCCATTCCCAGTTTACAGCCTGTTCAGGGAATAGTCCGGTATGCTTGAATCCTGTAGGTTCTATATAAAATGAGAGCTTACCATAGGATATCGTCCATCGGGAAGGCAGCTTTGTCTTATACTCCCAGCTTCCTCCCCCGCTCTGGCTTCTATGGTAATGGGCATCTGCCTTCGCCCACGCCTTTTCATTGTCTGTGCTGGGCCATATGACCTGGGGGTCCGGCCGTCTTAAAACATATTTACCCCATCTTTCAAGCTTTTCACCGTCTCCTGTATCTAAAAGCTCATAATCTTTCCATTTATCAGCAAGCAACATTTTGTAAACTTCCTCCACATCTATTTTCGCCTAATTTTACCACAGCCAGGGGAAAAATAAAAGGCTGTCATGTCGTATTTTGCACAACATAATAGCCTTTTATATGCTAAAACTTTATAAGTTGGCTCAAAGCTTATTTAAAATTTACTTAATCTCCCTGCCTCCGTCGCCGACCTCGGAAACGTAGAACTCAGCAGTGATGCCAGTTTTTTGGGTGTATGCACTGCCGACATTTTCAATAAATCTGTCTACGGCATCTTCCCTGACAATGCTTACAGTACAACCTCCAAAGCCTGCCCCGGTCATCCTTGAGCCGATGACGCCGTCAATTTTCAGTGCTTCTTCCACCAGAGTATCCAATTCGAGGCCTGTAACTTCATAAAGATCTCTGAGGGAATTATGGGACTCAATCATATACCTGCCAAAGCTATGTAAGTCGCCTTTTTTCAAAGCTTCAACCGATTTCAGCACCCTGTCGTCCTCGTATATGACATGTTCAACCCTTTTCCTCACAACTTCGTCGGTGATAAGGTGCTTATTCTTTTCAAATTGCTCTGCTGAAACCTCACCCAGACAGGATATGCCGGGAATCGCCTTTTTTAATATCTCCAGCCCTGCTTCGCATTCGCTTCTTCTCTCATTGTACTTTACCGCTCCCAGGCTTCTCTTCTTTTTTGTATTGGATATTACAATTCTGTAACCCTTTAAATCCAGCGGAACGTGCTCAAAGCTTAAATCCTTGCAATCAAGGAATATGGCATGGTTTGCTTTGCCCATCGCAGACGCGAACTGGTCCATGATTCCACAATTGACACCAACATAATTATGCTCGGCCGTCTGGCTTATCTTCGCCATCTCCACCATGTCTATGCCGCTGTTTATTCCATGGGCTTCATTTCCCAGAGTCACCAGCGTGATGGCGGTGACCACCTCAATTGCAGCCGATGATGACAATCCGCTGCCCAGTGGCACTGTGTCATGGAAGAGCATATCACAGCCTACCAGCTTGTATCCTGCCTTTTGAAGCTCATCTGCTACTCCCAACTGATAATTTCCCCATTTAATATCCTTATGCTTTTCCAGTTCGTCCAAGGAAGCCGAAACCATTATTCCCAGGTCAGTAGCTATAAGATTTATCTGTCTGTCCTTCCTCGGCCTCGCAACTACCGTTGAGCTTAATGTAAGAGCTGCCGGGAAAACATAACCCCCGTTATAGTCCGTATGCTCCCCTATCAGGTTAACCCGTCCGGGAGATGAAAACACTCTCAGTGCTTCTCCATTATCACCGAAGATCTCAATGAATTTTTTCTTTAATTGATTAATATCCATCTCTTCTCCTCCGTCTCATATTTTTTAATAGCATCAGGCCTCATTTGCAGCGCTATTTTCCACTATCTCCCTTTATGCTGAATCCTGCGTGATCCATAAATTTCAGGAATGAATCCATTCCCTTTTGATCCCGTTTGAAAACTCCCGCATCTTCCAATACCCGGGTGAAAATTCTGCCAATCTCCTTTTTCACTATTTCCTCGGTGTCATCTTTTTGGTTGTCGGTTCCATATTTTCCCACCAATTCTTGAATCCATGGGAGGTGTTTTCCTAAATCCTCATCCTCCATGAGCCTTTTTTCATCAAAAGGCTTTTCACCGGCCAGGATAGCTTTGATGCCCTCCATCTCCACGCTCAGCCTTCCCGGCAGCACTGCCAGTCCCATGACTTCTATGAGTCCTATGTTTTCCTTCTTTATGTGGTGGAGGTCCTCATGCGGGTGAAATATCCCATAAGGATGCTCCTTTGACGTACGATTGTTCCTGAGCACCAGATCCAGCTCATACTCCTGGTTCCGGTTCTTCCGCGCTATAGGTGTTATTGTGTTATGGGGAGTTTTCTTTCCGCCTTCTTCACTATATGCCAACACTTCGACAGACTCATCGCTGTACTCCCTCCAAAGCGCCAATACTCGGTCGGCCAGTTCTACCAAATCCTCTTTGCTTGCTCCCGACAGCCTTATAACCGACATTGGCCACTTTACAATTCCCACCTTGACATCGGGAAAATCCTTATGGACAAAAGTCCTCTCCACCTGGGCCTTTTCCATGGGGAACTGGTGATGTCCTCCCTGGAAATGGTCGTGGCTCAGTATGGAACCTCCGACAATTGGCAGATCGGCATTGGAGCCAATAAAGTAATGGGGCACCTTCTCAACGAACTCCAAAAGCCTCAGGAATGCCTCTCTGCTGATTTTCATGGGCCTGTGTGCTTCAGAAAACACTATGCAATGCTCATTATAGTAAACATATGGTGAATATTGCAGGAACCACTGTTCATTGCCCAGTTCTATCGGGATCACTCTATGGTTTTCCCTGGCAGGATGGTTGACCCTGCCTGCATATCCGACATTTTCAAGGCAAAGCTGGCATTTCGGATAGCTGCTTTGCTTCATGTTCCTTGCCGCTGCTATCGCTTTAGGGTCCTTTTCAGGCTTTGAAAGGTTCACTGTAATCTCAATATCGCCGTACTCAGTGGAGGCCAGCCAATAAAGATTCTTTTCAATCCTATCCATGCGGATATAATTTGAAGCTTTTGACAGGGTATAATAATCGTCTGTCGCCTGCTTTATGGACTTTTCCCTGACTGTATTATAAAATTTTTCAATCACTTCCGACTGTCTTGGCATCAGCAAGCCCATGATCCTGGTGTCCAGCAAATCCCTGTAGGTAACCGTATTCTCTTTAAGAAGCCCGGTTTCGTAGGCATAATCCAACAGATTGTCGAGGATGGGTACGGGCGAATCATAGCTTTCTTCTTCCACCAACCCATCATAGGGCTCTGAAATCTGAAAAAGGTCCAAAAGAGCATTCCGTGCGGGAACTACATCCCATTTGCCCAGCAGCCCCCAGTGCTGTCCATATTTCAACAGTCTTTCAATCTCATATGCCGGGTTTATCATGTGTGGGATAACCTCCTATCCGTAGCAGAAAATTCAAAAATTCATCCAAAAATCCTAAGATAATATATAGTATTATTATGATTCTTCATTTACTGTAGATTAATCTATGCCAACCTTAATTTCCCTGCCATAATGGCATTATTTTTCCTCTATGGCTGAAATTATCTGAGATGCCTCAGACTGCACATATTTCCCTCACCTTTATTTTAGCCTATAGCATGGCAAAGTAAATGGTAGAATGTTATAAAAATATGGTATAATGTTGAGTGTATAGTTTTGAAAAATTCAAGGCAGAATGATGGCATACGGTCTGCGTATACCGCCGAATTGCTCAAACATCTGCTAATCTAGCGAAATCAGGTGGAAGGCGTTGCTGGAAAAGATATACATTACCAACTCCAATCACACAGATTTGAATATGTACCGATGTGGTATAGAAGATTGCGCCCCGGGACATTGCTGGGGTCCGGCGGTCAGGGATCATTTTCTGATTCATTACGTGCTTCGGGGAAAAGGCACATTTACCATAAACGGCAGAACCTACAAGCTGGAAAAAGGCCAAGGCTTCCTGATTCCTCCCAATGTCGTCACCCAGTACCAGGCGGACGGCATAGATCCATGGAGCTATTCCTGGGTAGGTTTTAACGGTTTGAAGGCGGAAAGCTACCTGTCGAGAGCCAATCTTTCTTTGGAAAACCCGATATTCGTATATGACAGGGACGACTTTGTAAAGGACCTGTTTTTAAAGATGGTGGCAACAAAAAACCTCGAAAAAACAAGGGAGATTTATTTGCTGGGCTATTTGTATATTTTCCTTGGGCGCATGATGGATATCGCGGAAGAAAACCATGCCTTTGAAACTAAAGAGGACAGGAAGGAAGCTTACATTAAAAAGGCCATAGAATACATAGAAATGAATTATTACAGGAAAATAAGCGTTTCCGAAATGTGCCGGCATGTGGGCCTGGACAGAAGCTATGTCTACTCCGTTTTTAAAGAGTATCTTAATGTATCCCCCCAGGAATACCTTATAAAGTACAGGATGGATAAAGCCCGGGAACTTCTTAAAAACATGCAGCTATCCATCGGAGATGTCTCCCGTTCTGTGGGATATGAAGATGCTCTGCTGTTTTCCAGGATGTTTAAAAAGATCAACGGAATGTCTCCTAAAAACTATAGAAAAGAGCTGCAGCCTTTATCTGGTATAGTGCAACGCAGCCGCAACAGATAAAGAAGCGATAAAGATTTACATTTTCAGCATAACCTATAACTCATCCGGTAAGCTTCAATGCCCGCATGCATAAGCTTTCTGTAAAGATGCATGGTTCGGACAAATAATGACCGGATTCCATGATGCAATCCGTATTATGTCTGGGCGTCATCTTTTGCTGTATATACTGTTCCTTTGAATACGCAGTTTCCTAATTGTAATAAAGCCGCAAACCAGTACTGATGTAAAATCTTCATCGCTTCATACAAGGTTTATGTTTGCTTCATTTAAGTGCCTTTTAAATTTGGTCCATATTAATCATCTACAATTTTGGTTTAGTTCTTTTAATTGAGTTCTTTTAATTGGGTTCTTTTAGCCAGGTACTTTCAATTGAGCACTTTTTTAATTTACTGAGTATTCTTTATTTAGGTGCTATTTATTTACGCACCTTTATTTCCATAGCCTTCGGACATCTTTCCTTCGAGCACTGCTTTGTTCAGATACCAGTCTTATTTGAACTTGGGCAGCCAGTCTCCATGGGCTTCTATGAGATCGTCGCAAAGAGCCTTTATATCATCCAGTGAAAGCTCGGAGGACGTGTGAGGATCAAGCATTGCCGCATGATAGATGTATTCCTTCTTCTGAGTAAGTGCTGCCTGTATGGTAAGCAGTTGAACATTGATGTTGGTCCTGTTAAGGGCCGCACACTGCTCCGGCAGATCGCCCACAAAAGTCGGTGTTACACCGCTGGCATCAACAAGGCAGGGCACTTCTACGCAGGCTTCCTTGGGAAGGTTTGTTATCAATCCGTTATTGAGCACGTTTCCACCTATCTTGTAAGGCTTGTTGGTCTCCATCGCCTCCATGATATAGGATGCGTATTCATGAGTGCGTTCATGGCTCAAGTCACGGTTATTAACCAGCTCTTCCCTCATCTTCTTCCAGCCTTCGATTTGATTAATACAACGCCTTGGATATTCATCCAGTGGTATGTTGTATCTTTCTATGAGCTCCGGATATTTGCTTTTTATAAAATAGGGCATATATTCCGCATTATGTTCACTGGATTCGGTGACATAATAACCAAAGGTGTGCATTATTTCATGCCTTACCCTGTCCCAGTCCGGAGGCCCTTGTTTTTTTGATCTTTCCTTTATTTCCGGGTAGAGATCTTTTCCGTCCCTGGTTATCTCCAGGAGCCATGCCTGATGGTTAATTCCGGCTATCTTCCACTGTACCCTCTCGTCATATTCCATGCCAACTCCATTGAGAAGGGTTGAAGCGCAGACCTGAACGCTGTGGCACAAGCCTACGGTTTTTATACCTGTAGCCCTGAGCATGGCGCCGGTGAGCATGGCCATAGGATTTGTATAATTGAGGAACCATGCATCCGGGCAGACCTCCTCCATATCTCTGGCAAAATCCAGCATTACAGGTATGGTTCTCAAAGCCCTGAATATGCCCCCAATTCCGAGGGTATCGGCTATAGTCTGACGAAGCCCGTACTTCTTTGGTATTTCAAAATCTGTAACGGTACAGGGCTCATATCCCCCTACCTGTATTGCATTGACCACATAATCCGCGCCTTCAAGAGCTTTCCTCCTGTCGGTATATGCGGTTATTTTCGCGTATCCGCCGGTGTTTTTATTGATGTTGTTCAGCATGTTTTCGGAATCTTTAAGCCTCTGAAGATCAATATCATATAATGCGATGTGGGAATCCCGCAACGCAGGTGTCAGCATGCAGTCTCCGAGGACATTTTTTGCAAACACGGTGCTTCCTGCACCCATAAAAGTTATCTTTGGCATAGGTTTCTCCTCCAGAAAATTTGATTTATAGCACCAACACAGTGTTTTATATACAGTTTGGTTAATCTAGTAAATAATGTATTCTAATCCGTATCAACAACAGATCTGCCAAGCCTGATTTAATATCAGCTGGCAGATCCGGCAATTCACAAAGGAATCAAAAATGCTTAAATCCTACAGCTTAAACTGTGGCAGCCATTCCTTGTTGGCTTCAAACATCTCGTCCACCATGGATTTTATCTCTGCCAGGCTTAATACCGAAGATGTCAGCGGATCGAAACAGATGGCATGGAATATCTTTCTGGGATCTCCGGTGAGAGCGCCTTCCACAGCCAGTTCCTCACATCTGGCACTGGTATTTACCAAAACCGCCAGATGATCCGGCAGCGGTCCTACATGCATCGGGCTCAGGCCGCGTTTAGAAGCAAGAACAGGCACTTCTACGCAGCAACCCTCCGGAAGGTTGTCGATAAGCCCGAAATTGCGGACATTGCCATTGAACTCATACATTGTGCCGTCCCCTATGGTTGCATTGAATATATAAGCAGCATACTCATGCCCTCTCTCAAGGTCCACATTGTCGTCAGCGAGCCATGCCTTTATTTCATCCTTCCATGTATCTTCCCTCTTCAGGTACTCATTGAGTATGTAGGCATAATGCCCCGGATTCCAACCGGTACCGTGGGTACAGTATTTTTCTATGAGATCAGGTCTTTTCCTGAACCATGCGTTATACTCGGAATTATGCCCGCTTGATTCTGTAACATAGTAATCCAGGTGCAGGAACATTTCATTTCTGACCTGCTCCTCGTTGTATATCTCAGGTCTTTTAATAGCTTCACGGATTAACGGGTAGGCATCCTTTCCGTTCCACTTATACTCGAGATAGAACGCCTGATGATTTATTCCGGCGCATAAATAGGTTATCTCATCCATCGGTGCTCCAATCCATCTGGCCAGCATCTCTGCTGTTCCCTGAACGCTGTGACAGAGACCTGTGACCTTAACCTTGCTTTCGCTCTGCATAGCCCTGCAAAGCATTGCCATAGGATTGGTGTAATTTAAGAATATCGCATCAGGACAATATTTTTCTATATCCTTGCAAATAGCCAGCATTTCAGGCACAGTCCTCAGGAACCTGAAAATTCCCGCCGGTCCCCGGGTGTCCCCCACATTGATATCCACACCATATTTCTTAGGAATCTCTATGTCATTCCTCCATATCTTCACTCCGCCGGCAAGAATGGTGCAAACCACTCCATCAGCACCTTCCAGAGCTTCAGCCCTGTTGGTGGTGGCAATAACCTTTGCAGGATATTTTCCTGCCGCAACAATTTTATCTACAGCTTCTTTAATATAGGAAAGGCGCTCGGGATCAATATCCATCAAAGCTATTGTACTGTCGGCCAATGCGGGGAAAGAAAGAATGTCTCTTACCAGGCTTCTGGTAAAACCGAAGCTTCCTGCTCCGATAAAGGCAATTTTTTTCATATTTGACCTCCCTCTGAAAACCAACGTTTTCATAGAATTTTTACACTATCGGCAATAACTTAGCAGAAAATATACTACATATATATTCTAGCTTTTGTGCTATTTAAGTAAATGGAAACTTGCTATCTAAATATGGTATAATGATAGATATGAACTTTTAATATTATAGAAAAAGGTGCGCTATGATTGATTTTATCCCTGTTAAAAAGCTGGATCACAAAGATTTATATGTGTACCAATGCGGCAGCCAGTTTTGCGAGCCTGGCCACTCCTATGGCCCTGCCGTGAGAGACCATTATCTGATTCACTATATACACAGCGGCAAAGGAATTTTTCAGGTAGACGACAAGACCTATCATCTTAAGAAAGGAAACGGCTTTCTGATTTGCCCCGATATCATCACTTATTATGAAGCCGATTTGCAGGACCCATGGCATTATTCATGGATAGGCTTCCATGGCCTTGAAGCAGAGCGTTATCTGAAGCTATCCAATCTTTCAATGGATAATCCGATATTCATGTATGACAAGGATGACTCTGTTGACAGCATTTTTAAGCAAATGCATTCTACTATAAACCAGGAAAAATGCAGAGAAATTAAGCTTTTAGGCCTCTTGTGGCTGTTCCTTTCCCATTTGGTGGAAATAAGCCCTTTGGATTACCCGGAAAATGAATACGAGGACAGGCAGAAGATTTACGTCAGAAAAGCGATAGAATTTATTGAATCCAACTATTCCCATCACATAAATATATCCGCCATGTCCAGATATATCGGACTTGACAGAAGTTATCTCAACTCCGTATTCAAAATGCAGACCAAAAAAACTTTGAAGCAATACCTTATCGAATTCAGAATTAAAAAAGCTTGTGAGCTGATGTACAATGATACTTTGTCAATTGGGGATATATCCCGCTCGGTTGGATATGAGGATCCTCTTCTATTTTCCAAGATATTTAAAAAGATTAAGGGTCAATCGCCGAGGGAGTACAGGAAAAGCCTTGCAGAATGAACGTATCGATGTTGGCTGCGGATAAAGGAAAAAGCCGATTTCGCAGCCAACATGAGATTTATTAGCAATGGATTTTATATAATATATAGCAGTATTAAATCGCATGGAAGAGGCGTCTTATTGGTTCAGGTTAAATTTCCCTAGATGCGGAAGCTTTAAGCCTGAATATTTATTGTTTCTTATATTTTTATTAATTTTTTGTTAATTTCTTTCATTTAAAATTATGATATATTGTTATCAGGTATAAAGCTTATGTTATAAGGCTTATAGAATTATATCAATGATTTTATGCCTTTTACTAGCGCTTTGAAACATAGATTTCGGAATGAATGCTATAGCTTTGCTCTGCATTCCATAAGCCGGGCACGAACAGGTTTTTCATATTTATGACTGATAATGTTTTCAATATAGATATACAAGAATGCAAAAAATTGATAAAATGTAAGAATGTTTAATATATAATTTACCGTGGCATTAAAGCCCAAAAATTGACTTGCATGTAGACTAAAAATATAAGGGGTACTGTCAATGAAAAAACTGCTGAAATCAAAGTTGTACTCAGGTTCAGATAACTACAGTACAACAGAATACGAAAACTGCATTAATGATCTCATTAACCATGAAATGATAGTTTCTATGAAAAATTTCACGCAGCATGGCAATGTAAGCTGTCTTGAGCACTGCATCAACGTATCCTACAGCAGCTATATAATATGCAAACGGTTGGGACTGGACTACCGTTCAGCTGCCAGGGGAGGCTTACTGCACGACTTTTTTCTGTACGACTGGCATACCGATAAGCCATATAAAGGGTTGCATGGCCTTGTACATCCCCGTATCGCATTAGATAACGCCATCAAGTATTTCGACCTGAATGAAAAAGAAAAGGATATCATTCAAAAACACATGTGGCCACTAACCATGAGACCGCCGAGGTACAAGGAATCTTTTATCGTTCTGTGCGTTGACAAGTATTGCGCTTTTATGGAGACTGTAACCTACAAAGGAAGAGTATATACCAACAAGCTATTTGCAGCATTGGGAAAAAAGATTAATGTTTAAGGCAATGGATGAATTGATTTAAAGAAGCTGGCAGCTGCTAATGAGCTTTCAGCTTCCTAAAATAATAAATAAAATATCTTATTAAAAGGCATAAGAGGGCTTTATTCTTTACCAGTGAAATGGCTGGTATGGAATGAAGCCCTCTGTTTTTTCTCCAGATTCCATTAATCGCAATAACTCTGATTTTCATAATTAAATTATAGTAACTATTTTTAAAAATTCCCATATATTGGCATTGTATAAATATTTAATTAGCGCTATTAACAAGAAAGGAGATCTCTTTATGGAATTGTCCAAATTTGTCGACAAACTTCCCATTCCCAAGAAGCTTTGCCCAAAGCACAAAGGCCGTGGCTGGAGCTATTATGAAATACGAATGAAAGAGTTTAAGCAAAAGCTTCACAGAGATTTGGGAGAAACTACTCTATGGGGTTATGAAGGGTGCTATCCAGGACCGACCATAGAAGTAAGAAAACGTGAAAAAGTGCTGATAAAATGGATCAATGAGCTGCCGGACAAACATATTCTTCCCGTAGATAAAACATTACATGGAGCTGAGCATGATGTACCAGAAGTAAGAACTGTTGTCCACCTTCATGGGGCCAACGTAGAGCCTGATAGTGATGGCCATCCGGAAGCTTGGTTCACAAGAGACTTCAAAGTACGGGGACCGAAGTTTGTGTCCAAGATTTATGAGTACACCAACGATCAGCCTGCAACTGCCCTGTGGTACCATGACCATGCGTTGGGAATCACCAGACTCAACGTATATGCAGGACTGGCAGGAATGTATATAATCAGGGACAAGTATGAAGACAAGCTGAATCTCCCCAGTGGAGAATATGAAATACCTCTGGTTATACAGGATAAGATGTTCAAGGAAAACGGAGAGCTGTATTATCCCGAACAACCTGACAATCCACCGCCCGGGCTGCCAAACCCCTCCGTTCTGCCTGCATTTACCGGGGATGTAATATTGGTAAACGGTATGGTATGGCCCTACCATGAGGTCGAACCCAGAAAGTATAGATTCAGAGTTGTGAATGCTTCCAATACCAGATTTTATAATTTAAAGCTGTCCCAGGAAGGAGATGCAACAGCACCTCCTTGGTATCAGATAGGAAGCGATGGAGGTCTGTTTGACATTCCTGTGCCTATGACATCGCTTATCCTTGCTCCCGCCGAAAGAGCTGACTTGATTGTTGACTTTACAGATTTTGCAGGCAAAAAGATCCAAATGCTCAATGATGCCGTAGCTTCGGACGACCCAACTCACAGTATTATGGAATTCAGAGTAACCAAGAAGCTTAAAGGAGAGGATAAAAGCTATCTTCCGTCCCACCTTTGTCATGTAAGGCGTATTCCCGAATACAAGGCATGTAAAGTCAGGGATTTAAGCTTTGGAGCCGTTAATGATCCCAATTATCCTCGCCCGCTTTTTTTGCTGGACAATAAAATGTGGTCTGATCCTATTTCTGAAACACCAGAGCTGGGATCTGTGGAAATATGGCGCTTAATAAACCCAGGACAGTTTCCACACCCCTTGCATATACACCTTGTTCAGTTTCAGATACTTGACAGACAGCCTTTTGATGTTGAGAGATACAATGCAACTCAGGGAAAAGAGCTTGTGTTTACCGGTGGAAGAGTCTTACCCGACTTGAATGAAAGAGGGTGGAAAGACACAGTCAGGGCTGAAGCAGGATTTGTTACAAGGATAATTAGCAGGTTCATAGATTTCAGCGGCCAGTATATATGGCACTGTCATATCCTGGAACACGAGGATCATGAAATGATGCGTCCGTTTTTGGTAAAGGAACCCGACAGGCATTAAAAATCATCAAGCCAAAAGCGCTGCAGCTTGATATTAACCATTACTTACAGAGTTTATGCTATGGATTTCACTGGCAATTTCATTGCCCAATGAATCATCAAAGCCGAAGTTTGGAGACAACTTCGGCTGTTTCTTATTAAGAATGTTATTCCTTTCATCATTCATTCATAGGATTACTCTTCATGTAAAATCGGGAAACACAAAATGTACCGTTGAAAATCATTCCGATAAAATTACTTTTTATCTGTATTCTTGAGAAAGAAATCAAAAACTTTATATCATGCTCTTTTTCCTCTGCTGGATGGCAAAAATGATAAAAACCGCAACTTTGATACCATCATCAAAATTGCGGTTCTTATATGGTGGGCAATGAGGGGCTCGAACCCCCGACTTTCACCACGTCAAGATGACACTCTACCAGCTGAGTTAATTGCCC
>ENA-OWPA01001674-OWPA01001674.1-bioreactor-metagenome-genome-assembly--contig:-NODE-1674-length-13270-cov-4.176002_pt1 | contig 13270 bp, 11 predicted proteins | sample MGYA00238139_ERZ651803 | MGnify/ENA primary metagenome ERZ651803 (study PRJEB26909, sample SAMN07631231) | bioreactor metagenome | isolation source: Switchgrass digestor | place: USA: Dartmouth...
TTCTGACATTGTATTAAAACCGGCGATAAGCCATTGTCCTTTGCCATAAAACAAAACAATGCTCAATACGAGAAACAGCAAAGCTATTATCAAACTTACAATCATCTTTTTCACTCCATGCAATAAGACAGGTAAAAGAAATATTGACAATCTTCTTTACAGTTTTTATACCTTTATTATTGCACTATGATCTTCTTTACCCAGTTAAACAAATGCTCTGACATTGTATCAAATTGCACCGCAGCACCGTTTTTAAGAGCAATAAAGCCATTAAGGATCTCTTTTTCTTCATTGCCTACCGCTTCAAGCAACTCATTCAGGTGCTTCCTTGTTTTCTCATTATTCTTGAACCCACAGCAAAAACATAAACTTGCACCTGTTAAGGCGTTTTCATTTTTTCAATCTTTCAATCAAATCTTTGGGATCAAAGACTTTATCATATTTTTCCTTCCAGACTTCATTCGCTGTAAAGTCTTTTCTTACCCTGGTAATGAAATCTCTGAAATCAGGATTTTCATCGGCCAACTTATTCATATTATCCCAATCCAACTCTCTCCTGAATCTTGCTGGGTGTAAAATCTCCGTTGCATCCGGATCATAGATGTTGAGATTAATGATTCCAATACCGAAAGATGTCGAAAGCCTTTTCAGTTCGTTCCGAAAATCTTCATCGGAGCTTATCTCAGCTGCAACCAAATAAGCCTCATTCGCCCATGATGAATTTGATACGGTTTGAAAAAAAGCCTCCCTAAGATTATTAAAGTCAAGCTGTTTTTTCACCTCAAAAGAATATAGCTTTAATGAAGGTGATCCCAATTCTTTCGATAATTCAAGGACCTCGTTATTCCATTCTCTTATTGGAAAATAAACACCAACCATATCAGGATGAAGCCATTGCGAAAAACTCTTCTTTTTGGACTTTTCGTGATAAATGGTTTTCGTGCGAACCAACATATAAGTATAGGCATAATACGTTAAGAACGGGTGAAGTTCCCGCTCTGTAAGCTTCATTTTTGATGCCAATTCATTATCGTCTGCCCGTTGTTCTTCAATATCTGCAGGCTCTCCATTAGGAAGCAAATGTTTAAGAAAAAACCTTGTTGGTCTAGTGCTGGCTTTGACAAAAATACTTTCTGGATTATCTCTTATGTCGATGTATATTTGAGCACCAATAGACTGCCAGGGAGTCTTGCCCTGCGTTCCTACACGCTTATCATAGCCTTTTTGTATTGCCAATTTCCATATCTCCATTGGAGATAAAGGCCTTTGCTCCTCGATCATGATTGTCTCTGCCAACTTCAAAAATGTTAACTTATCCAAAGTTAATCCCCCTTTTTATGAGTGTATACCTAAGTCTTTCAGACCCATTGGACCGCATATTCAACTGCTTTTCCAAAACCATTCACCGCAAAGTCCAAATGTGCCATCTGCTGCGTTCCTTACCGACATCCTCCGATTCCCGTTTTAGCAGTTCTGCATATAACTTCGCCAACTCATGAGGGGTTTTTCAATCCAAATCAAATGAGTACATTTTTCAACTCGCTATCCACAGCATAATACCTTAAATGTAGTTTTTTGCTTTGCTGCAATAATAAATATAACAACATTACGCCTTAAATCGTATATACCCGAAGCCATGCTTTTATAACACAACAATCCACTGACATTCATGGGTCAGAACAGCAAGGATCTTCTCATTAGCGAATTTGCAACAAGGAATTCTAAGAAACTTGATCATTATGTCCATCAGCTTCAATTATGTAAAGAACGTTGGCGATAAAACCCTGCAGTTTCACTGAGACATCGATATTATTGGCTAAACATGGGGCGGTTGATAGAATTAATGTCTGTAAATTTCTGCGAATTTAGTGCTTTGCATGGAACAGTCTAAAACGGGCTGATTTATATAACACCGTTTTCTTTTACCTGTCTGTTGTATGGGCTTAAATCCATGAATAGTTCTCTCAGCCTGCTGCAATCATCAAACGTATTAAAAAGATATTCCAGCAATTCTTCCTGCCGTGCTTGTCCCATTGTAAGCCTGTATAACGAAAGTATTTTTATCAGCCTTTCATACTTTATTACATCTCTGCTCATGGGATACATGGGCACAATTCTCTCAATTTTGTATTTATAATCTCCTACAAGGCACCAGAAAGGAATCAGCTCTGATTTTCCTTTCTTTTTTTCGCGTCTTGCCGCTTCTTCAAACATTTCCTTCCATACATCTTTTTTAAAATCTATGTTTCCGTATTTTTCAGCTATGCTCTGTCTTATTGCAAGGCATTTAAACCTGTTTATTCTTCCTTCACGCTGCTCCAGCTCAACAGGATTGGCAGGCAGATTCCAGTGCATATTTTTTCTGCAATAGTTATGGAAATCAAGGCCTTCCTGTCCGATTGATGTAGTGGCAAGAACAAATGGCCGCAAAGGTGAATTAAAGGCATTCCTTATGCTTTCTTTACGGTTAAGCCTTTTTTCATCTTCTCCCTCACCCTGGGTGAATTCTACAGCAAAGTGCGACCGAAGTCTAATATTTTTTTTCGTCATTCCGTTTATCCTTGCCTTGAAATTTTTATATGTATCCACATCATAGGAGACACTGTGTATTTGAAGAGCATCAGCCATAGTTTCGAAAATAATCTTGTCTTTGTCATTTATATCTGCAAAACCTACCGACTCTGATATCAAATGATAATATTCATCTATCATTGCCTGAAAATTGCCGTCCCTGCAATACCTGAGAACATTCTTCCAATGGGACATGTCGTCCTTATACCGGCCATATGCGAGATCAACTATTGCGGTTGCCTCGGTTGTATTAAACCGTTTCAGGAATATGTTAGCCAGAGCTGTTGCCCTTGACACATCTCCTCCGTTCGTCCGGTATATGCAAACTGCCGGAGAGGCCAGTGCCATATTAATCAAAGTCGGTACCAAATCAGAAGGTTTTCCTCCCAGTACAAGGCTTTCCCTGTCTGCATACATCTTCTCAAGCAGTTTCAAATGGAGCTTTTTGCCCCTGTTTCCCTTATCATCACTTTCATCCGGATCTTTCTCAAATTCATTTTTCAGAGCTTTAATCCATTCACTGACAAATTCCGGTCCGTCCAGAAGCATCGGAGCCAGGTAATACCACCTGTCATCCTTACGGCTGGACGTCCCCTGATATTTGTCCAACGAACCAAGTGCTGTTTCGATATCATCCCTAAGTTTCTTTTCAATGTCTTTCAGCATCATACCTTTATTCATACATTCAACAGGATTGTACAAATCCGCAAGAAATTTTGAAGGATAAAGAAGAGTAAAAAGATTCATACCCCTGGGCTCTCCCATATATACACTGAAACGGAGTCTCGGAGCAGGAAATCTTTTCGATGCATCGGCAAAGTAATGTGCATTTTTCCTGTCTACATATTTTGCCTGCCGCGAAAGCCGTCCTATGGTCCTTCTCTCTGCTTCATAAGAAACGAGAGTGGCTATCATTCGTGGTACCATTTCCCATGATGAAAAAACGAGGATTTTTGAAAAACCTTTGCTGTTTTTGTATACTCCCTGAAATTCATAATAAGATTTAGACGGCGGTACCCAGAGATATAATTCTGATTTATTGCTGAATGAGTGTTTGAACAGGCATTCCAGTCTTGCATTTGCTCTCGGCAATTCTTCATATTTGTCTATTAATGATTCATTAAGCCAGAGCAGCTTACTTTTTGCAAGTGTTACTTCATCAGGATGATTTATAAAATAATTTTCAATTATCTCTTTAAGTCTGTAGTTTTTCATAAACGAAAGAAGATAAGGACAGCTCTTTACATAATCGACAGGCAGTGAGAAGTCCGTTCCGATATTTTTTAGAAGTCTTCCTGCCTCCAGGTAGGACATAATATAATATTCACTGATTTCCAGGCGTTCTTTCACTGATGAATCATCCGTATAATCACCTGAATCCACAGCTGAAATCCTTTCGGTCCTGCAAACACCCTGATACATGGCATCTTCTGCCTGTTTTTTTATATTAATAATAGCTGTATCCCCTTCTTTTAACTCACGCAGCATAACTGAATATTTTGACCAAATCTCTCTGAATTCAGAGAATTTTTTATCTCTGTTAAATAAGAATTTCATAACTTCAAAAAACTCACTGTAATGCTCATCAATCAGAGTTTCATTTATTTCATCCAAAGTGGAATAAAGCTTGTATGGTGTTGCAGACAAAAGCAATATATAAGTGTTTTCATTGTTCAGAAACCGTCTTGCCAATATGCCTGTTTCGCTTTCCTCATCCGCCGAAATTAAATACTTAAACCTCTGGAATTCATCCATTATTACCAAATCAGGGTTCAGCATTGATATACTGATCCTTGCGAACATGACCCTGAGTTTATTTATAACAAATCCGTCAGAATATTTCTTTGTGGTATTCTCCCTTATACTGCGCAAATGAGATACAAGCATGTTCTTCAATTCTTTTTCTTCTGAAAAATAATCAAATATCTTTTGCAATATTTCAGCGGGATATTTTTCTCCTGATTGTGTTTCACATTTGCTGACTCTCTCCAGATAATGATTTTTATACCAATCCCAGGCCATGACTGCTCCGTGCATCAGCAGCTTCTCCAGTTCATTCCTGTATTCCTCAATAAAATCAATTCTGATCAATATAGAATACATTAACGCCCTTTCCCTCACACTTCCGCCGCCGCTGGTCATTCTGAACGAGGTATCAGGGGTAAGCGGTATCAGCTGAATATATCCGTTACGGACGGTTTCATCCATTTCCTGTTCGGTTATATTCAGATGCTGCATAGAAAGCCTTGTCTCCGATATATTGCCGATGCTTGCGCCGGAATATACCTTAAGTTTCCTGATGTTCTGTCTGGCGATATGCTGGTCGGAGCATATATATACAACCTTGAATAATTCGTCCCCCTGCTCAAATCGCATTCTTGCGGTTTTTATGATAGTACCTCTGGCTATCAGGGTTTTGCCCAATCCAACTTCATCAGCCACCAAAACACGTTTCTGGCCGCTGCGAAACAGATATTCAATGCGATTAACGGTTTCCCTCTGGAAATCTTTTAATACCGCGACTGTATTTTCTTCTATCATGCGTAACTCTTCAATGTTCATATATTCATCCCCGCATCAATTCTTGAATTGTTCAGCTATCAATTTTTAATGATTTTTTAAACACTTCATACATTTTGCGAAACTCATCGGGTATTACCTCATTATTTGTAACATGTTTCATTACATACTCGATATTGTTAAGCCTTTCCGGTTCGTTCAAGGAAGTCCTCAGCATTTTCCCATATATTGCTGGGCCTATCTCTTCACTCTCCCGGAAGAATCCGCTTTCCTTCACCGTTTTCTCTTGAATAAAAGAAAGGATATGATCATCTCCAAGTACAAATGCGATATATTCCAAAAAAGATTTTCTGTCTTTTATTATACTGTTTACTACTGCACTTTCACGGTTATCAGGAATCCCTTCAGTCGGAATCATAATGATGCGTTCAATCTTTTCCTTCTCATCAGAAACTTTTAAGGAATAAAATTCTGACAGCTGCAGTATATCCAAATCGGCAATCACGATTTCCGCGGAAAGGGGAGATTCCTTTCTGCTTCTGAGCGGTGATATCACGGCCTCAACCGGCAGGTTTAATTCACTTTCAAAGTTAATAATCAAATCGTACCTGTCCTTGTTCCTAACAATCTTTGCCTGTTTTTTCATTCTGCAAATCTGCTTAACCGCCTGTTCCTTCAGGTCTTTTTCCTCTTCCCCGGAATTTATTCCTTCTCCGGTTATTTCGCTTCTTTCAAACGGGTTTTCAGGTGAATCGGCATCTCCGCCGAATATTTCCTTCAGGAATGTGGAACCGTTCAGATACCTGTTTTTGGTTGACAGCTTTACCATCATCTCCGCATTTTCGTTCACTGCAGAGTATGTGGTATTCATTGACCCAATGTACAGTTCTGTATTGGAATGCTTTCTCTTTATATAAATTTTCGCGTGGATATCCTGTTTCTGCTTATCAACATCTTCACCGGACAAAGCATCTTCGCCGTCAATTATCGCATCTTTCAATGTATATATATCAAAATTGTCTGCCTGTTCCTTTTTTAATTTTCCGATTTCAGTTTTTCTTGTGATCAAGGTGCGGCAACATCCTGTCAATCCCCTGCTGTCTTTATTAAAACTTTCTATTATTTCAGCAGTTATAAACGGTGACATAATCACCAGTTCATGAAAGGTATCCTGGAACAGCCCGTCATTAATCATATCATATTGGTTTTTGCCTATACCGAGGGGCATTATTTCAAAGTCATAGAACTCTTTCATATCTATCTCAAAAGAGACATTTTCCAGGTCACTGCACAGTTTGTCAATTAAATTTCTCCTGTGCCTGTCCCATGAAAAATCGCCGCTAATCTGTTTTCTCAGGAACTTCAAAAAATCCGTTACAGGCTGTGTCTTTTCAGAATGCGTATCCTGTTCGCTCCCGTCAAGTACAATACTTACATCCCAGCTCCTGTCAAAGTTAAGATTCCGGCTTAGTACAACAAACCTGTACTTTCGCTCGTTTTTATCATTGGAATACTGTAACAGCCATGTTTTAGGATGAAATGAAGGATACCTGCCATTCTTCGTCTTTTGGGGCAAAGCAACGGGGACCACCATTTTCTCCAACAGAATATATAAAGTGCTGGGTGACTGAGGCAGCTTTATCTGTCCTGCATCGCAAAAAAGTATAATCTTATCGGTTGCATTTTGTATTGCATTTAACAGGCAAACAGGGTTATTGTCAAGTACGGAATCTGTATCTTCATGCAGACCGAGTGCTATAACCACGGCGGTCAGTGCCTTCAAATCCAGTGAATAGGTTGTGCCTACTGCTTTTTCCAGTTTGTATCCGGCAGGCGGCATCAGAATATTTCCATAATAAAGCCTGTCTTTATCTGTCCTGAACATCCGTTACCTGCTCTCCCTCATAAATATCGTATAATTCGTTTGGCGTTGCTGAACCGATAGTCCAGCCATTCGAGACCAATCCATGCATTTTCGTCAAATTCCCCGACACGGTTTACCTTTGCGCGGGCTTTGCCTTTCAGATTGTTTTCCCTGTTTATTATCAACTGCCTGATTCTGTAGATGTCCTTTTCAAGCGAAGCGGTTCTTAAGCCCTTTAAAAAATTTCTCAGGGAGGGGTTGGCAATTCCGAACCGGAAGAAAATTGCATCCAAATCTATCATGGCATACTTATCAAGGTTAGCTTTTATCCTTGCCCATTTATCCAATGCCCTCTCATTTTTCCCGGCCGATACAATCAGGTTGTACTGGGTAAAAGCAATCTGGATGAAGCTGTTAAACTCACTTGCCATCTGCATATCTTTCCCGAGGTTCTCAGGCACTTCATATTTCAGGTCTTCATACAGCGCTTCAAAAGTATCGTATTTGTTTACATCAATATGGTTCTTGAGCAAAAATGCAAACAGGGTGCCGGGAACTGCTTTTAAGATCTGTTGTTTTAAAAAAGCCGCTTCTTCAGGCAAAAGCCGTATCCGCAGGTTTTCCTTCCAGTTCGTTTTGTATGTACCCGGCAAATTCCAGAAATAAAACCCGTCCGTATCACCGGCATCCTTGTCATCGCCGGAGCCATCATCCTCTGCATCATTACGGTTACCCAATCTTACGGCATCTTTCTGTTTTCTGAGAGAACAAACCAGTCTGACATACTCCTGGATTGACAAATTTTCCTCTGTAAAGATTTTTAATGCCGTAATGCCATTCCAGTAGATATTGGAAGGCGTTCTGACCACCCATTTATCAGGAAGAACCCTCGCTCCAATAACGCCTTCCCTGTCATTTTCAAGAAACTTAAGCGCACATTTTCGTTCTTCTTCATCTATTCTTGCGAGAACTGTTTCAGGATTATCTCCGTATTTGCCTTCTTCAGCTTCCCTTAAAATATAGGGAACAATTAAAAAGTATTTTGCCCGTGTCTGGACAGTGGATGTGCCGGGAAAGAACAGGTTGGCGAAACTGTCTCTGATAATGCCTATACCCAATTCATCAACCGCATTTTCTTCAGCCAGAAGATTTATTACATCAAGTACTTTTTCTCTTTCTTTCTTTGAAAAATCCACCCATCCCAGTTGCATAACAATACCCCTTAAAGCGTAGGGAAATCAAATCATAGTCTCTTGCATATATTACTATAACACACATTTCTAAACGAAAAGTCGTTTCGTCCCTTAAGTGTTACCGGGTTTTCTTCAAATCTTTTTATTATAATTCATGAAAAATCCATAGAATGGTTGAAAGCATAAAACAATAAGAACCAAACCTGATGCATAGCTTTTTATAAGTCAACCTTATAAGTCGACCTTAAGCCGCAGTTCGTAAAACTGCCTGACCCAATCGGGATATGATTTATATTCTTCAGACTTTAGAATTTCTTCCAGTGTCCTCTTTCCTACCCTCTTATCCATAATGGCAAAAACACGAATCAAGTAATTTTCACTTTTAAGGGCATCTTTGATGGAAAGGGACAAAAAGTCAGTAGCTGCTTCGAGAAAATCATAGTCCGTAAAAGTGGCTTCCTGATTCCATTTTCTATTAAGTTCCGGATCCTCAAAGTCCCATTTGCCTGTTTCCTGCCAGTAATTGTAAACATCACGCTCCTGTTTATACTTTTCGGTCCAGGAAAAGCTTACCAACTCTTTCCCGTCAAGGCAGATCGATGCCCGGCCGTAAGAATTATGGACCTCATGATACCGGGTCAAAAAATAAGTAACTCTGTGTTTCAGCGGCTCACAAAGCCGCTCTTCCAGCTGCTTCCTTAGTCCCGGCCATGATTTATAGCGTTTCATATCAAACCTCGTTTTCTTTGTTTGATTATTTTCGAAAATGTCCGGCAGCACAACAGCAGTTTTGTGACGTTTCCTAAAAAATAGCCCGTGAGAATTTTAGCAGTATCCTTTGTCCACACAGCATGGTCTGGGCCATATGGTGCTTATTTTTTAAGTTTTTGAAATGATCACCTTATAAATTTCTTCTTTGTTTGCAAAGCTTTTAGCATGATCAATCATCTTACTGCTAAAATCAAATGCTACAACTCTGGCACCTTTTTGTGCAAGCCTTTGGGAAAAGTTGCCGTTACCGCAGGCGATATCCAGAACAAAATCGCCCTCTTTGATGTTCAGCAGCATTTCGGTGTTTGGACGAACAAGATTGCAATGAAAATAATTTGAATCATCGCCCATTTTGCTATCCCAGTAGTCGGCATTTGATTCCCATATTAGCAGGTTCTCTTAATTCGCATTTTTCATGTTCTCCCATCCGATATTCAATAGATTAGGATTTTAAGTGGTTTAACTTATATCTATATATCTATAGGCTATTTTTATGCACGGGCTCAGGGAACCATATAAATATAGATATCTTCCCGAGGATGCTTACCTGCAGCATATATCTTCTTCATCAGTCATTCGTAACATCATATGGTTCTGAATACTTTAATCATGACGTTCATCAAAACTGTCATAGGTCTCGCAAAACCTGGCTGAGAAAGATGGGGTTTCTCCGGCTGCATACAGATGTGAGATATCTCCGAATGCAAGCGTCCTGAAATAGGCAATCCCCTTCCTTCGCTCTTCAGTTACAAGCGTGGTTACAGAAGTTGGCTGGGCGCAAAATCCATGCCACAGGACTACAGGTGAAATCCCCAGAAGATGGCCTAAGATGACGCATTCAACGCCGAAATGGCAGAATAACACTATGGTATCTCTATTCGGCCTTACTGCACGGTACAAATTGCCTTCACGTACATATCCATGTCTTTCCAGCAGCTTGTCAATTCCTTCGAAAACCTTTTTGGCCTCCAATATCACATTGACCTCTTCCATTGCAGGAACCGTGTGCCAGAGGTCTTTATCATAGTATTCCTTAATTGTTGTCCAGTCCTGAGGAAGCAAGTCCCAGCAAATTCTCTCCCTGCCCAACTTCTCATCATATACACTGAATTCTCTGAGCCATGGCAGTACTTCTGCAGTACGATTCATTCTGTTTAATGTGACATTAGCAGTGTCACGCGCCCTTCCAAGCGGCGAAACATAAAAGGCCTTTATATCCATGGAAGCCAGCCTGTCTGATAAAAGCTTTGCCTCTTTCCAACCCTTTTCTGTCAGAGTATCTCTCTCATAATCCGGATCGGCATGGCGTATAATCAGTAATTTCATCTCATCAGCTCCTGTTCTTATGTACCTTATAATTGATTTATCTGTGGGCTCTTTTTTATAGTATTTGTTTGACAAAACAAGTCAATGGTATTTTCGGATTTTCGAAAACCCTTATCAACATTGGCTGGTACATTTACTTATTTCAAGGCTTTCTCCCCATATACAACTGAAAAACATAGTCTACCCTATGATTACCGCCATGCCTTATTATGACTTCCCTTATTCCGTCATACAGAGCCGTCCTAAGGTCAGCCGGTAAGCTTCTGTGGTCTGAGAAAGTATCAAGAAGCTCTATATACTCATCTGCACTGTAGGTCCGTGATGCTTCGTATAGCTTTATGGTTACATCACTAAATCCATACCGTTCCATGCTGTCAAATCCAAATCTCCTTCGGAGTTCAGAAGACTTCAATAAATCATCCCTTGATTTTCTGACCGGTCTTTCTTTTTAGGCATAATAGCAATAATAGTATGTTTCATATAGCGTTTGGATTTCCTCATAAATTTCTTCACCTTCGGCCGGAACAGGATTACCGCGAAAGAGAGCGAATACCCCGCCATTCTTTAAAAGCTGGAAAACCTTGAAGCATCCTGCTTCCGGGTCCACCCAATGGAAAGAGGTTGCAGCGTATATCAGATCATATATTCATCATCCAGTGAAACATCCTCGAAAGTTGAAGTTATAACATTAAAATTCCTATAATCTTTGAACTTCTCCGACAGGAATTCTGACATATTCTTACTCATTTCTACGGCAGTCACAGCATACCCTGATTCGAGGAAGGGCGCGGTTGCTTTCCCGGTCCCCGCTCCTATCTCAAGAGCTTTTTTACCTTTACCCGGACCGGAATATTGAATGATATCCGCAAAGAGTTCTTCAGGGTATTCCGACCGTATCTTGTCATACTTATCCACAACTTCGCCAAAGATTATTCTGCGGTTACGTTCCCAACCAGTTATTTTATCGGCACACATGGCAACACACCCCCATCGCTTCCCGGACCCGAACTATAACCATGATACATTACATGCCGCCGTTCATGGAACATATCGATCTTAGCTTATTTTAAATAATCAATCGGCTTTGCTATTTTATAAAACATTGAGAATTTGCCTGTGATCTTCTCTTTACTCTTTTATTATTAGTAAACCAACATTTATATTCCGAAATCAAATATTGAATCCAATATATTAAGAAAAACTCCCCGCTACAAGCAAATATATCGGTAACGAGGAGTCTTATTTGTTTAGTCCTTAGACGTCTGAGTAAGAAAAGCTTCCTGCTTATCCAGAATTGCAATCATAATAAATTCAAAACTATGGGGTAACTGTTTTATAGTTAATATTCAACCCCTATATCCTTGTATTTAAGAAGAAACGCTTTCCCCATCGGTAAGTCAGTTTCAACACCACAGAGAGTACCATTCATCAATCCTTCAGTAGCTTCAAAAAATTGATGCAGGATGCTTTTATCGACCGGAAAGCTATGATGCCCGGGCCATATTACCTCATACAGTTTCTCATAAGACAGCAGTTTTTCCACCGACTTGTTGTATAATTCAATACCCCCGCTGTTCTCGCCCTGCAAAAGGACATGGGCTTTGCAGCAGGTATCTCCCGTAAAAAGCCATTTTCTTTCCGCATCCAAAAGGCATACACTGCCTTTTGAATGACCGGGAGTCTCTATAATGCTGATGGTCCTATTCCCAAGTTCAAACACCGGTTCGCCTTTAAAATATTCAGGCTGATCTTTAACCGGATTAAGGGGTTCATTCGTAAAGAACCTTCTCCATTTTTCCTGGCTGTTTTCTCTATAAAGATTTGAGTCGGCCTCATGCAGGAAGACCCGATCAAACAGCCCACTGCTTCCGATATGGTCTGCATGTCCATGTGTCAGCACAACATCGATCGGCTTGTCTGTAATTTTTCCGCATATATCGTCAAGTGGTATCGTGCCAAAACCGCTGTCAATTAGAATCGCCTTTTTGTCTCCTTCAAGAAGGTACATATAGACTGAAGATCTTTTGTTATACTCCATTATCATGTAGGTTTTATCGTCGAGTTTTTTTATCTTGTATTCCAATTTTCATCACCCTGCCTGTTTGGGAATTACCAGCATGTTTCGCGTGCCTTCTTCTATGTCAGCAAGGAACGAAAACGCTGGGTCCATCATCTTTTCCCAATACTCGAGCTCGTGATTGCCGGGGCCACTTACGAATTTATGAGGTACCTTATGTTCAGTGAGAGCTTTTTCGAAGCGTTTAACCGAATGCCAAACCAATATGTCATCTGTTCCGCAGCACATAAACAGTTTGGGCCTTTTTTCGCTTTCGGTTTCACACCAAGCTTTTTCAAGGTTTTTCGGCATGGAGTAATACATCTCTTTGCTTCCAAAATAACTATTGAATTGCTCTTTTGAGAATCCGGGCGCACCGTTGGTCATTAGTTCATACAAATCTGTGGCGGGAGACAAGGCCACTATTTTTGAAAAAGTTTCATTGAACCTAATACCGTTATATAAAGCTCCATACCCCCCCATCGATATTCCACCGATAAAAGTATCCTCTCTTTTCTTTGACAGTGGCAAAAGCTTCCTTGTCTCCTCCACAAGTTCTTTTCCGACATATGTGCTGAATAAGGTCATTCGTTCGGGGACATCCTGATAGAATGAATTTTCACCATCCGGCAAGATAATGGCAATACCCTTCAACTCACACTGTTTCCTAAGTCCAAGATATGTAATCAGCTGCATTGCAGAAGCGCTATATCCCGGCAGAAAATATAATGTTCTGTATGGCGGTTCAAATTGTCCCGCCATATGATCCGAAGGCAACAAAGCTTTAACTTCCACGCTGCGTCCCAAAGCGCGCGACATAAACTCTATCTGCAGAAATGCCATTTATACCCCCCCATTTATCTGGTTATTTAAATATCATCTGGGCAAAGTCATAAATGCATTGCCGCCACACATTCCAGTCATGGTAACCATCGTAAACCTTGCGTATATGCTGTATACCTTTTTCCG
>ENA-OWPA01001675-OWPA01001675.1-bioreactor-metagenome-genome-assembly--contig:-NODE-1675-length-13265-cov-32.749469_pt1 | contig 13265 bp, 5 predicted proteins | sample MGYA00238139_ERZ651803 | MGnify/ENA primary metagenome ERZ651803 (study PRJEB26909, sample SAMN07631231) | bioreactor metagenome | isolation source: Switchgrass digestor | place: USA: Dartmouth...
TAACTCTTTATCGACGTCAGCGGCGTCCTGAGCTCATGGGAGACATTTGCAACGAATTCCTTGCGCATGTTTTCAAGACGCTGCTGTTCGGTGATATCCTGCAGTACTGCAATGACGCCCTCAGGCTTTTTGCTCTCATCGGTAAATACTGCAAAGTAGACTTTGATGCTTTTTTCCCCGACGGTCAGGTTCATTTCGGACGTTTGTTTCGACTGCAGGTAAAGTACATCTTCAAGAGAGTATTCAAATCCGAAACGGTCCCGGTATTCCTGGAAAGTCTTAAGGCCTTCGGCGCCCAGTATGCGGCAGGATGCAGGGTTCGTGTGTATGACTTCACCCATGAGATTGAATGCGATGATGCCGTCCGTCATGTAGTTCAGGATGGTCTCCAGTTTGCTCTTTTCACTGGATATCTCTATGAGATTGCTTTTCAGGTTGGCAGCCATGTAGTTGAAAGTGTCCGCCAGTTTCCCTATTTCATCGCCGGACCTGACCTCCAGTTCCTGGTCGAAATCCCCCCTCGCGATGCTCTCGGCCTTGCGCATCAGTTTTGTCAGAGGATATGTGATCGTACGCGAAAAAAAGTAGCCTGCTACGAAAGCTATGACAAAACCGATCAGCAGGCTTGTATATATGATATTGTTGAAATACCTCGTGATATCGGCCCAGTCGTCCTTGTAGTATCGGAAATAGATAATGTTTCCGCTTACAGGTCTTGCGTAGTCGTAAAAGCTCATACCGCTCGAGGTTTCAAGTATTTTCTTGTTGTTTTCAGTGCCTGTCATTGCCTGCACAAAGTTGTCCGAAGCAAGAAGCGACTTTATGGCCAACTTGCGCGGGTTACTCAAAAGTTCTTTATCATTCGTATAATAAATCTCGCCGTTTTTATCGATTATGGTGTAACTTCTGTTTTCTAGGTTAAGCAGAAAAACGTCTTTACTGTTTTCCAGTGCCGTTTTCAGCTCTTCAGCGCTGTGCGGACCGTTTTTGACGGACCATTCCTCGAATCCCTTTTCTATCCTCTTTCTGAAGTCGTCATAGTATTTGCTCTCTATCCTGCTGTTCAGATACAGCCCTATCGGAATGACAAGGCAAAATATGATCAGGCAGAAGAAACTGACCAGACGCCACTGTAAACTTCTCCGGAACATATACACCTCTTTCACAGACATCTCGATATAAATAAGACCAATATCGGCAGAAACCGGATTTCTCCGGTTAAACAGCGAGCGTCCGGCTTTTCGATGCCAGACGCTGTCATTTACTCTTCAGGTTTATCGAAATAATACCCTACCCCGCGCTTTGTCAGGATATATTCACAATTGGCAGGATCCCTCTCAAGCTTTTCCCTGACTCGCCTGACGGTCACGTCAACGGTCCGTACATCGCCGTAATACTCATAGCCCCAGACTTTCTCGAGGAGGTTCTCCCTCGTGAATATCTGCCCCGGATGCATGGCGAGGAACTTGACCAGCTCGAATTCTCTCAGCGTCAGTTCGATGGCTTTTCCGTCCCTCTTCACTTCATACCTGTCGCAATCGATCGTCAGGTCTTTTGCCTGGATTATGCTGGCAGTCCTGGTCGCGGCGACCTCTTCCATCGCCGTTCTTCTGATGTTCGCTTTGATCCTTGCCATCAATTCCCTCTGGCTGAACGGCTTCGTGATGTAATCATCGGCGCCCAGTTCGAGGCCGAGCACCTTGTCCACCTCTTCCTCTTTTGCAGTAAGCATGATTATCGGCATAGTGAGGGACTGCCGCAGCTTTCTGCAGACGGTAAAGCCGTCCATTTTCGGCAGCATCACATCCAGCAGGATGAGATCCGGGTTTTCACTAAACGCAAGCTCCACCGCCTGCTCGCCGTCGTAAGCCTCGATAGTGTCGAATCCTTCTTTTTTCAGGTTGAATTTCAGGATGTCGACAATATTTTTTTCATCATCTACGATCAGGATCTTTTTACCCACAAAATACTCTCCCCTATATACTTCAGAGCTAAATATCTTTCAGCTGAAATCAGATAAAATCCCAAGAACATAAACTCATTATTGATTATAGCATTATTAAGTAATATTGCATAGCTATCGTGACAGTTTGCTGAATTTTCCACCGTTTAGCTTATAGTAACACCCATTGACTCCAGGTATGTGTTAAAATTCAAAACAGCAATATAATAATCCAGCAAAGCCTTCCTGTAGTTGTAGAATGCCGTATCCCTTTCGATCTGGGCATTGCTCAGATCCAATGCTGTTTGCATGCCCAGATTTACTTTGGTTCTGGTTATGGACAGAAATCTATCAGATTTATCCAGATCCAGCTTTTTTATCGTTATCTCGTCTCTCAGATTCAAAATATTATTATATTCAGAGCGAATCTTATAATCAACGGCAACTTTTTCATCCCTCAGATCATAATCATAGTCAATTAACTGTTCGGCGATAGAATCTGCATTCGAAGGTTTCTCACTGAATGTGGAAACTATCCAGTACTCCTTCTCTTTTATGGCTTTTTCCGCTTCCAGCTTTTTCACGGAATGAGCCTGAGAGACTGCCTGTTCCACGAGTTCGTCGATGTCGATATCCGGCAGATCCGGCTGTGGGATTTCGATCGATTTCACGTTCAGTTTCTGATCGATATCGTAACCAAGCAGCTTGTTCATATCCATAATTAGGATCTGTAGATCATTCTTATATGATGACAGCCTGAATTCCTCTTCATCAAGCCTTATCTCCAGCGTCAGAAGCGCAGACTCGGCAATAATACCTGCTTCCGCTTGTTTTTTCTTTACTGAATACTCATCATTAAGACTTTGAATGACTTTCTCCTGTAAAGTTATCTGCTCTATTTTATTGTTGATCTGGTAATACAGCTTGGTAACATTTACTTTAAGATTTCGCTCTGCTTCTGATTTCTGCCAGATCAGTTCATCCAGTTCGAATTTACGCTGCATGGGATACAGATACTGTTGCTTTTTGCTTTCAACATGCTCTTCATATGTATTGCCATATTTGCTTTCGGCATACAGCGACTGATCGGAGGCGTATTTATATCGTCTCTGGGCCAGGTTTATTTTTTCGTTCAGATTTTTTATATTGGAATTGTTCTCCAAAGCAGTTTTTACCGCATCGCTCAGGTATATGGTTTTTGTGCTCGTTTTCGTCTCGGCAGCTAATACCGAAATGGACGACGTAATCAACATTATGCATAGTACTGCTGTCAGAACTCTTTTTAAGTACCTCACATCAATATCCTCCCATACTGTTGCTAAATCCCGGACCTATACCGCAAGCAAGTTCCAATCTGTACAAATAGAAATTGTAATCTCTCACAGTCTGGATAAGAGAAATTTTCTCCTGATATAACGTAATTTCCGAGGCCATAAGGTCACTTAAACTGATCAAGCCGGCATTATACAGCCGTTTTGTCCTGTCATACTGGAGCTCGGCATTACTCTTTTTAGATTGCGCAATTCTGACTTCTTCCTGCTTCTGCAATAATGATTTATATGCGTCATATATATCTGATTTTACATTTTCGATCGCTTCATCATATGCCATCTTTTTCTCCTCATATGACAGTTGAGCTTCCCAGCGATCAGTCGATAGCTCATCCCTTATATATTGCTTCATTATATCGAGCTCTCTCTGTTTCACCTGTAAGTCGAGCCTGGCGGTTGTGACTTCCGCTCTGCTGTTCAGGGCTTTCTCAAGATATTTTTCGTAACTGTCCGGCTTTCCCGGCGGATAGACGGCATCATACGGTACCAAAGACACCTCATGGTCAAGGGGGATGCCTGTCAGTTGCTTCAATGACATTTTTGCATTTTCAAGAGACCTTTCAAGTTTTGCGATGCCCAGCTTCTGCTTAGCCAGGTTTATATCGGCCACGAATTTGTCATATTCCGAAACCAGTCCTTTATCAAATTTAAGGCTTATCTGCCTGTTCTGGAATTCCAGCGAAGCCAGCAGTTCCTTCTGCAGTGCCAGTGTATCCTGCATACTGAGTATATTTTCATACAGTTGGCGTACCGAGAGAGAGATGTTTGATACCATCAGGTCCCTGTTTGTCTGGGTGTTCTTTATTGACGCCCAGTAGGAATAATGAAGGAAATCTCTGTCTCTTACATAGGTATAGAACAGCTCTTCGGAACTCATAACAGGAGGCTCAGGACCATACATCAACATATACATTTTGTACAACTGAGTCTCCTCGTAGGTGAGCTTCTCTCCGTCACTATGCAGCTTGTTGTACAGCCGGGTATAATTCTCCATGTGGTCAAGCTGATCCTGGATCGCTTTACTGGCATCGGTAAGTTTCACATGGTTTTCCCACATATCCTCTATAGTCCTGTCCAGCACCTTGATCCTATAGTTGTTGTTAACGGCTCTTTCTATTGCCTCATCAAGATCCAGCATAGTAATGCTGCTGCTGTTTTCAGCAGCAGCATTACTGCAGGTAAACTGGACGGATGTCAAAAGAATCAGAAAAGCTATCGCAACGATTCCTTTTTTTATACGCATTTCAAGCCACCTTTAATATGATTCGCCGATATAGCTATACGCATTCAATATACGAATTTATATGGGCAATTGTCTTATAAAATTACTTGCCCATTCTCACTTCGATAAAATTCTCCGTGCTGTTCGGAGTTATGCTTGCTCCAGTAATGTCTTTCAGAGTATTATACCTTAATGTATATTTTGACGAATAGTCCAGCGAATCAAATTTAAGTATCATCGTATTATTGTCTATCAGCGACACGAACATCGGGTTTCTGGTAACCGTGACCCCGCTTTCGTTCGACTCAAGAGTATAATTCGAAGGCTGGATATTCATAATATCATTCGCAACTTCTTTATTGAATACCAGTTTTATAGTGTCTTTGGAAATTATCACTGCATCACTTATGCCTATTTTTTGAATATCAGTATCGGTACCATTGAACGTAGCTTCTGCATTACGCGAGAAGTTATTACCGTTTCTGTCCTGAATCGTGCTCATTACAGAAACCGTGTACTTGTTCGATCCCGACAGCAGTTTGTCGCTCGGCAGATAAAGCTTTGCTATGTACTGGGTCCCATTTTCAATATACTGTACTTTTACAGGCACCGCATAAAAGCCGGGATTCGTAACCCCTGTTATCAGGTAGAGGGAGTTAACAGACGCCACTGTTGGATCCATGGGTTGTTTGAATGCAACCCACACGGTACCTTTGTCCAATGCGAGAGCAAAGTCAAGTTTCAGTTCGGGTTTGTCAGGATAGGTGCCCAGGAATGTATATGTGCTTTCTTCAAGAGCACTCAGCCTGAAAATGTCTGGTATATACTCAAGTCTTAACGTATACTGTTTTGATTTGTCGAGCGCGCTCAGCAAATTCAAAGTCACGACCTTGCCGTATTTATCTCCGTCACCGCCCACAACCGCTTTATTCACCGCTATCTGTGAATTATCAGGTGCGATTATCGTGTAGTTCAGGAATTTCTGGGCAAATACGGGATCGACCTCGGAATTGAACTCAACAGCGACCTTATTGCTGCTAAGAGCGTAGACATTGACGACTTTGAGATCATCATACTCTTTACCGCTTCCGGTGAACTTAATGCTGTCCCCGGCTTCCTCGTTGAGCCTTACGCCATACAGGCTGGTCAATGAACCATTGACCTTCAGTTCATAATTCATACCCTCATTCAAGGCCTTTTCTTTAAGAAAAATAGTCACACCAGTATCCGAAGAATTCAGCCTTCTGACAGTCAGAGACTGGCTGCTGCCGGTTACGAATGAATAACCGTTCTCAAACAGCTCATAGTATGTCGGGATCTCGCTGGATGAAATCAGCGGATGAGTGAAATATAGATTTATAACCCTGCTGTTTACGACTTCAACTTTACTGATACGGAAGAAATCCGATGCGAGCACTGGGTTCCTGAATCCCGTAAAGCTGGCCGTCAGCCTGCCCGAAATATTACCTGTCTTATCTTCGACATAACTTATATCAAGTATGTAGTCTTTATCAGCCACCTGTTCAGAAGTCTCCAAAACAGCCTGTTTCCCTGTAATGCTCGTAACTTTGACAGTCAGTTTATTTGAAGAATTGGAGGCATCATATATCTGGATTCCTGCAGAAGGAATGCTCTTGATATCTTCATTGAATAAAACTGTAACATTCTTCTCGTTCACTGCCTTCACTTCCAGTATTTCAGCAGGCAGAACATCAAAAGGGAAACCAGATGCAATTACCGTTTCCCTGCTCACTATGTTGCTGTTTATCAGGTCCTCGATCATTGTTGTATCAGAATCCTTTTTCTTCAGTTTCAGCGCATTGTACAGTACACTGATAACATCTCCCCTTGTGTAGTTTACATTGTCATCCACCCTGGCAATATAGCTTTCGTCTGTCACAAGCCCGATATTGTAAGCAGTCTGGTAAACATCAGACCAGGTAAAATCTGAACCATAGACATACCCCATAGCCCGTATGACGGCACTTAAAAAAGACTTCTCGCTGATTTCCGTTTGAGGTTCAAACAATCCGTTATAGCCTGTTATTATGCCATTTTGATAGCAATACCCTACATAAGGAGCGTACCATTGATTTGGAGGCACATCACTGAAAATGGTGTTCCTGTACTGGTCAGGATTATTTTCTATTAAATCGGTTTTCCCGATAAGCCTCGTAATAAATGTGGCAGCTTCACATTTTTTCAAACTTCCACTGAGATTATAACTATTGCCGTCTCCTTTCAGTATGCCCAAAATGGACAGAGTGTCTGCTTTCGCTTTAAGATCTGCCGACTCTTCAGCCGCATATACAGGTATCGAAAAAAATACACTGATTATCAGTAAGATCAATATGAATTTTTTCATCGGAACCGCCTCCCTCTTCTTTAGTATCATACGCCATCAAACCTGTCATCTGATACGCCATTATTGATAGACTTAGACAAATGAATTTTGTTCCGCAATATGCAAAAGCACTTCATACGGTCTCAATAATGAAGTGCCCCTGCATATATTAAGGATCAATAAGCATAGCCAAGTGTAAACTCATTCGATGAACCGCCAGCAAAAGCGTTTTCGTTGTAATCCATGATTGACAGATATTCTACCTTATATATTTTCGACATATCCAATCCATTGTTGAAGCGCAAAATTACGTATTTATTATTGAAAACGGTTGCAGAATCTGGTGTAATTACTTCTTCCTTGTCATCAGCTTTTCTGTACTTGAGTTTGTAATTTGCACTTGAGTTGTTATTGCCGGATATCGGTTTGTCAAACTCAAGTTTTACCGTATTATTTCCTACTATATAGCCTGAAATAATTCTCGGTGAAACCTTGTCACTGCTGTTTCCTGTAAACTCAAAGGTCAGGTCTCCGTTCGATTGCCACAGATAATCCTTTACATTTTCGGTTACTTTCAGTGTATAGTTGCATGAAGATTTCATCTTTTTACCGGACGGATCGAGGTAAAGCATAACCACTTTAGGGCTGTTTACAGCATCATAGTAATATTTGCTGAAAATATTTATTCCGGTAAATTCGTAATCGTTACTGGAAGATAACTGAAAATGAGCAAGGTCTAATGTTGATTCGTGCAAATTCTTGTTGAAATATACCCTCAACTCGCTATTGCTTACAGTTTCGACCAATATAATCTTCAGATCTTCTCTTTTCTCATCGGCAACAGTAAACTCTATACCCGTTTCAGTAAGGCTCGTAGCCTGTTCAAGGTCTTTTACGGCACCCACGATGTTAAGTTTGTAAGTAACACCCGGGGTCAGCGGATCCAGCATTCCAATCAGGACCTGCTTCGGATTATCGGGATTTATCCTCGGGATACCGGTTTTTACCGAATTATTGTTGTCAAGTATCTGGAAATTTCCAACTGTCTGGGCTGTAACAGGATCGACCAGTTTATTGAACTCTATGGTTACAACATCCTTGCTGTACCCATATGTCAATTCCCTCTTCAAAGGCAGATTATCGATGACCAGAGGCGCAAATGTCATGGAATCTCCTTTCCCGTCATTTATCCTTATGCCTGTAAAGTCCGTCATTGTTCCGTCAACACGCAGCGTGTAGGTTTTAAAGATATTGTATTCATTGCCGAGCAAGCGGATAATTACGCCCCTGTTGGAGTCAGTAAGTTTGGCTATGTACATATTGGCTGAATTACCATCGATCCAGAGTTTATCTTCTTCATATATATCATAGAACATGGGAACTGTGGGCACAGCACTTATATCTTGGGTGAAATATACCTTGATAGTGTCTTTTGAAACAGGCTCTATTTTACTGATCAAAAATTTATTAGACTCTATCATTTCCGGCTTGTAACCTTTAAATGTACCAGATACGTTATTCACTTCATTGAGCAGTTTATCTTTTATTGTCGTAAACGTTATCGTATACTCTCTTTGCTGCTCTTGAGAAGCCGTAGTGATTGTGACACTGTCTCCCTTTGATTCCACAGCATTTACTTGAAGTATGTTGTTATTGCCATAGTTAATTTTTATATCATCTTTTTTTATTTCTTCAACTTCTTCATTGAAAAAGACTTTTACCGTTGTAGCATTTACGACCTCTATTTTAGTAATGGCAGTCTTCTGGTAATCAGTAATGAAATTTGCGTCTCTAAGCTGTGCCAGCGTATACACTCCGTTTTTTATCCACTGTGTAATTATCGTCTCATCTGAATCTTTATATTTCGCATCCAGGGCGCTCCTGATAAGATCAAAACATTCTTTTCTCTTAAAGTTCCTGTTATCTGCGGTTTTAGTCTTATAAGCACTGTCTCTTACTATATTCAAATCATAAGCTTTAGCATATATATCAGCCATTGTAAAATCAACATTCTGAACATATCCTAAAGCACTCATCAGCATTTTGAGAAGCTCTTTTTCAGATAAATATCTTTCCGGCTGGAAAGTACCGTCTGTATTACCGGACACTATGCCTTTTTCCGACAAATAGCCTACGTACGGAGCAGACCAGTGAGGACGTATTTCCTTAGGATTCTTTGCTATGTTTATATCAGAGTATCTTTCCAAACTTATTATAGTATAGTAATTTTCTTTTTCCATTGCCTCTTTCTCTGCACCTAACAGTCTTACAATCAGGGTCACGGCTTCGCTTCTTTTCAGCTGGCCCTCCAGGTTCAGGCCCGTACCGTCGCCTCTTATGATACCTATTTTATATAGCTGATCTGCCGCGTCATTATCTTCTGCAGCTAAAGCAAACGGGCTTAAAACCATAGATATAGCAATGCAGATTATCAATATCCTCTTTAACATTTCGACTTCTCCCTTCTTCCATATATGTTTATTATACCATATATGGAAGCTTGCATATCTTACAAATTGTTTACGAAAGAAAAAGCCCGCAGGTTGATTTCTCAACTCAACGGGCTCTTTTCTTTTAATCAGTTAGCAGATCTTATCATCTGTCAACTTGCTGTAATACCGTTTACTGCAGTGTAGCACCTGTACCAGCCAGTGTGATCTCCTGTGTAAACTTGTTACCAGCTGTGTCGATAATGGTGAGTTCAGCTTTCACTGAAGCAACTCCAGTATTATCTCCGATATCTGTAGCATTCACGCTGCCATTTGACTGTACTGTCAGGCTGATAGCCGAACCGGATCCAATCTTTATGGTTACAGTATCGCCTACCTGGAATGAACCTGCAGCAAATGCTATTGTATCTTCAGTTTCTGTTTCATTATCAGTGAATGTTACACCAGCCTGAGCGGTACCTGATACCAGTTTATCGGTGATTGCGAACGGAGCACGTGCCGATGCTATACCGCCAAAGTTGACAGAGTTGTCTGTCTTGCTGCTTGTCGGATTGTAAACCTTAGCCTTTACATATCCGTCTACTCCGTATACATTGTCAGAGAATCCGATCTGGTAGTTTGCACCTGCGAGGAATACTCCACCGTTATTCAGCGTCAGGTAGAATACCTTGTCGACCTCGTTCCAGACATCGCTTTCAACGATGTCGTAGTCGCTCGGATCGATCAGTGTCTCGGTATCTCTGTTGTAGAGTACGATGTTGTTCTTCGTCAGGTCAGCTCTAGCAGAGTCGGAATATACTCTCTCACTTGCTGTGATCTTGAGTGTATTAGCAGTCAGAGGCTCGACCATTGCGATATACGGCTTAGCATTTTCTGCTGCATTCTTAGCGAATGCCTCATATTCCTTGCCTGATTCGAACTGTGTCGATCCGCCAACCAGTGCGTTTATTGTTCCGACAACTTTCACATAGTGTATTCCGTTAGCATTGTCAAGCTTGTCAGCGCCTGTGAAGTACAGGACTGCAGTCTTGTTGTCGGTCCATTCAACATGTCCGATCGACAAGCCACTAACGTTGGTTGTCGCATCCGATGCCTTGGCTATGATGAAGGCCGAAGTACCAGCTGCCTTTGTAGTATCATGGTTGAATACCACCTGCAGTGTATTCTCATCAAGCATCGTAGCCGATACTATGTCGAACTTCCTGTCTGATGCAGAATTCAGTGAACCTGTGACTGCCGTTACTTTCAAATAGTTCTTATCTTTCTCCAGAGCCAGAACTGCTTCGCCTGCTTTGAAGTTCCAGCTGGAAGCAGCCTTTGTTACTCTCTTGAGCTGTCCATAGTATACGGTATTGTCAGCCAATGCACTGTTCATTGTGAATGTGACCTTGTCACCGCCATAGATAAAGCCGGCTGCTGAAGTAATAGGTGTATCCGAATAGTCTGACTTGGTGTAGAGAGCCAATATGCCTGCATCTACTGATCCAGCGTCGGTATCGCTCATCCAGTCAAGCCACTGATCGAATACGATCTCAACATGGGTCTTATCAATAACCGTAACAGTCTTTACTCCGAATGTTGCAATGTCGGAATCAGAACCGACAAATGTAACTTTCCTGTCGCCTTCAGCGGTGTTGGCAAACGTATGGCCTGTATACCTTCCGCTCAGGTTTGCATCTGTAGCGACCGTCAGAGTATAGACGTTCGACGATGACATATTGGTTGCAGTCGTCAGTATTACATAATCCTGACCATCAGCTACACTTGCACCGGCTACGAATGAAAGCGTCGTTGAGCCAGTTACAAGAGTGAACTTACTTTCGTCAACATCTGGCTGAGCATCCAGTTGCTGGTTGAATGTAACCTTTATCTTTGTCTTCGACAGAGCCTCTACTTTGGTAACCTTAAGTCTGTCTACGACATCACCTTTACCGGTGAATGTTACCTTCGTGTTGGCATCGATTACGTTTCCAGCCTTATCCTTGATGTTGTTCAGAGTAAGTGTATACTGTTTGCCTGCTGTCATTGTAGCGACTTTCAGTGTTGCTACTTTTCCGGCAGCATCCAGTGAAACGCTGGACGGATATCCAAGATCACTGATATAGTAGTTTGCGATAGTCGTTGCAGTTGCCCTGTCAACTTCCTCACCGAAGGTGACTTTGACAGTATTCTTGTCTTCAGCGGCTGCTGATACAGAACCGAACGATGTGTCAGGATCTTTACCAGCGAATGTCAGTGTTGCAGTTTCTTTCAGTCCCTGTCCGAGGATATCCTGGACTCCGGTCGAAATTGTCAGTTTGTAAGCAATACCGGACTTCATAGCAGAAGTGGTCAGTATTACTTTTTTCTGATCAAGACCGTCGACCTGTGTTACGTCTTCCTTGAAAGCAGCGCCTGTTACGCTGATACCGTTGTCAATGCTGTAATTTGCTGCGTTCAGGGCCGTCTCATTAGCATCATACTTGAAGGTAACTTCAACCTTGGTTGCGTCGATTGCAACTGCACCGACAACTTCCTGGTTGGTAGCCTTGTTCTGGCCTGCGAATATTACGGATTCTTCGCTGGTCATGACATTTGTTCCATCAGAAATGTTCTTCACTTTGAGAGTGTAAGCAGTTCCTGACTTCTGATCAGAGGTTGTCAGTATTACTTCGTTCTCTCCAAGATTGTTCTTTTCCCATCTAGCCGCTTTGATCTCCAAGCCTTCGATGGAGTAATTTGCTATATCCAGAGCAGATTCATTTATCTTGCCCTCTTCTTCGAATATAACCCTTACCTGATATCCAGCAACCGATGCAGCGGCGCTCAGCTTCGGAGCCTTGGTGTCGGGATCTTTTCCGGCGAATGTAACACTGGAGGAGCTTGCAACTGCGCCTTCATATGAAGCAACGTTTGAAGACTTCAGTGTGTATGCCTTGCCGGACTTAAGACCTTCAACAGTCAGCAATACAACAGTATTGTTCTCCTGACCGTCTTCCTTCATCTTTGCGGTATCAAGCTCAACAGCCAGTACCTTTGCATCGTTGTCCAGAGAGAAGTTCGAAGCAACGAGCGTGTCTTTGTTGATGTTCCTGGTATCGAATGTTGCCCTGACCAGCGTGCCGGTTACAGCTACAGCTGATGCGAGTGCCGGCTTGGTTTCGTCGTCCTTTATTGTTGCAACGACATCTTTGGAAACACCCTTATAAGTCAGAGTGTATTTGCTTCCAACTGTCATTTCAGCAACCTTGAGGATTACTACAAGCCCGCCGTCTGCTGATGTAGCAGAATTGATAGCAACATCTTTTGAAGACGAATCAACCAGTGCGAAGTCAGAAGCCTGTGCAGCTACAGCCTTGTCAAATTCGACCTTGATGGTCGTAGCGTCTATAGCCATTACTGACTGAACTGCTGCATCCGGTTCACCTGCAACCAGACCGAGTTCAACAGCAGCATCCTTGGATATGATTCCATCTTCGACCAGCTTGTCAGCCAATGTCTTGTCGCTGTCCTTAACCTTTGCGTTAAGGGCTTCAACAATAGCAGTTGCCATGTCGGCATTTGTCAGTTCGGTGACATCTGCTATCTTGCTCAGGCCAATGCCTTCAGCGAAGCTTATGACTTCTGCCCACTCAAAGTCTTCGCCCTGCTTGTATCCGAGGGCTTCCAGCATTACCTTGTAGATCATCTGAGCAGATGCCGCACCAGTAGGATCGAATTTGTTTCCGCCTATACCGAGCCAGCCCAGTTCAGGGTTAGCCTTGAGATAAGCGAGAACTCTCTGCCCGCCCTTATAAATCAGGCCGGCGTCATCAAAATTGTCCTCACCGGTGAATGCCAGCGCTTCATCTTCCAAACCTATCAGTCTCAGGTAGAGAAGAGCTGCCTGGAACCTGTTGGTACCTTTTGCGAGGTACTCTTCAGTTACACCGGCGCCTTCGCCCTTGAGTATGCTGAGCTTTTCGCAGATCTCAGCATCAGAGGCTGCGGCGAATGC
>ENA-OWPA01001676-OWPA01001676.1-bioreactor-metagenome-genome-assembly--contig:-NODE-1676-length-13263-cov-2.585545_pt1 | contig 13263 bp, 12 predicted proteins | sample MGYA00238139_ERZ651803 | MGnify/ENA primary metagenome ERZ651803 (study PRJEB26909, sample SAMN07631231) | bioreactor metagenome | isolation source: Switchgrass digestor | place: USA: Dartmouth...
CTTTCCTATGAAAAACCTCTCCATCCTGCCCACCTGAGGGCGATAATTTTCCAGGCCCTTCTCAACAGTTTCTGCGGTATTTCCAAGCAGGCTTCCAACGGATACTGCCGCCAGGGTATTGTATATGGAATAGGTATCATTGGTATTAAAATCTCTAATTACCTTAAAGTCATGGCTGCCGATTACGGTGAGCTCCCTCTTGTGCTCAAAGTCCTGTATATGTGCCTTAAAGTCGGGATCGGGCCTCTTAAAACGGCACTTAGTGCAGCTGTAGTGGCCCAATTGGCCGTAAAAATAATGGACATAGTCCAATCTTGCGCCGCAGAATTTGCAAAAGACGTTGTCTTTTGCCAAATCCAGGCTTCCCATGTCAACTCGGGTTTCTATGCCGTAATAGTACTTTGCATGGGCTACGCTATAGCCCAGGCTTACTAATGACGGCTCGTCAGCATTTATTAGCAGCACTGCATTTTGGGCTTTTTGCAAAGATGCTTTTATCTTATCTAAAATCTCATCAATTTCGTTGTACCTGTCCAACTGGTCCCTGAACAAATTAGTAAATACGATGATGTCGGGCTCAAGCTGCGCTATCACTTTGGCAAGGGACGCTTCATCCACTTCCAGGGTGGCATAATCTGCGTCAATACGGCCGGTTAAGCTGCAGTCGCTTATAAAAGCTGAAATCAGCCCCGAATCCAAATTGGCGCCCAGCTTGTTGCAAACGCAGGTGTGGCCCGACTGGCGAATAATTGAATATATCATGTTGTTCGTGGAGGTCTTCCCGTTAGTGCCGGTAACCAAGATTATCTTTTCTTTTACCTGTGATGCAAACCATGCAAGAATATCGGGACAGATTCGAAGCGCAAGCTCTCCTCCTATGTTAGATCCTCCATGTCCCAAAAGCCTTGCAAGCGCTATGGCGATCTTTGCAACTATTATGGCAAATATTCTCCTCACTGATTTCCTCTCCTGTCGGTTTAACAATTCATAAAATCAAATCAAACCTTAATAATTATAGCACTTGCAGAGACAGGTGACAATTTAATATTTGTATCATTTAAAGGGAATTTATTTCCTCATTGGTATAGAGTTTTATACCCTCAGCCTTTAAAATCTCAACGGCCTTTGTAGGGTCTTCTACTCTAAACAGTATGAGGGCTTTGTCCCCGTTTCGCTTTATGAAGGAGTAAAGGTATTCAATGCTAATATTTGCATCATGCAAAACTTTCAGGGCAGTGTTTAAGCCCCCCGGCGTATCGGACACTTCCACCGCCAAGACGTCGGTGGTGCTCACCGGAAATTTTGCAGCCTTTATGGCCTCTACCGCAAGTTCCGGCTTATCTACAATCATGCGCACGATGCCAAATTCGGTAGTATCTGCCACGGAAATGGCGCTAATATCAATGTTGTGCTCCTTGAGCACTTCCGTAACTTGGTAAAGCTTGCCCGGCTTGTTTTCCAAAAACACCGATATCTGCTTTACAAACATGCTATACCTCCCTTACATTTTCCGCTTGTCGATAACCCTTTTTGCCTTGCCTTCGCTTCGCTCGATGGTATGAGGTTCTACCAATTTTACCTTCACGTTAATTCCCAATGTGGTGTAGATTTCCGTCTCGATTTTCTTCTTAACCTCTTCAAGTTTCCTAATCTCATCAGCGAAGAGCTGTTCGGATACCTCTACCCACACCTCCAAGGTGTCGAGATTGTTGACTCGGTCCACTATTATTAAATAATGGGGCTCTGCTTCGCCGACTGCCATTAGGGCACTTTCAATCTGTGACGGGAACACGTTGACGCCGCGGATGATGAGCATGTCATCGGTCCTGCCCAGGAGTTTGTGGATCCTGGCATGAGTCCTGCCGCAAGGGCAGGGTTCGTAGGAAATGGATGTGATGTCCCTGGTCCTGTAACGTATGACGGGTAGGCCTTCCTTGTCTATGGTAGTTATAACCAGCTCGCCCTTTTCACCCTCGGGGAGTGGTTCCTCCGTGACCGGATCTATTATTTCTGGAATAAAGAAATCTTCGAATATGTGAAGACCTTGCTGCTCCATACATTCACATGCCACACCGGGACCTATAACTTCGCTCAAGCCGTATATGTCAAGGGCCTTAATCTTCAATTTTTCTTCAAGTTCCCCGCGCATTTTTTCGGACCAGGGCTCTGCCCCAAAGATGCCTGCTTTAAGTTTTAATTCTTCAGGCTTTATGTCCATTTCCTCCAGTGTCTCGATAATGCACAAGGCGTAGGAAGGAGTGCAGGCCAAAATCTCTGTCCCCAAGTCCCTCATCAGCATGACCTGCCTGCGGGTATTTCCTCCTGATGTGGGCACCACAACAGCCCCTATCTTTTCTGCTCCGTAATGAAAGCCCAGACCGCCGGTAAAGAGACCATAGCCGTAGGCAATTTGCACTACCGAATCCCGCCTGCCCCCGGCCATTGTAATACACCTTGCCATGAGCTCTGCCCAATTGGCAATATCCCGGCGGGTATAGCCCACTACGGTAGGTTTGCCCGTGGTCCCAGATGATGCGTGAATCCTGATGATTTCCTCAAGCGGCGCAGCGAACATATTGTAGGGATAATTGTCCCTTAAGTCCTGCTTCGTGGTAAATGGCAGCCGTTTCAGGTCATCCAGGCTGTTAATATCTTCGGGTATAACTCCCTTTTCCTGCATCTTTTGCCTGTAACTTGGCACATTGTGATATACCCTTTCTACGGTTTCTTTTAGTTTTGCAAGCTGGTAAGAGCGCAGCTCGTATCTGTCCATGCATTCGCGCGTTTTATTCCAGTGCATCCTCTAGCCCCCTTCTTGACAAGCTTTGCAATTTTTGATATTAATCAGATTATACAAATACGGTGCATAAAATGCAATAATTATAGTTTAAAACACTAAATAAGTTATATTGACTCTAGTCTAAATATTTTATATAATTTAAGAAAAAATGACTTCTTAAGGTGCCCGCTTTCGGGAGAATAGGGAAGTCCGGTGTAATTCCGGCGCGGTCCCGCCACTGTAATGGGGAGCTGCTTAAAGTATCCACTGGGAAACCGGGAAGGGTTAAGCAGCCGTGAACCTGAGCCAGGAGACCTGCCTTAAGAATCGTGCCCCGGGAACGATGGTAAAGTTCACGGTCTAATAATAATTAGGCTGTGAACTTTTTGTTTTATCAATTGTTATTCAACCATTTTACAGGAAGGGTGGTTTGCATGATTTACCAAAAAACCAAAATGTTCACTTTGATGGGGCTGTTTGTTGCCTTAAGTGCAGTAGGTGCCTTGATAAAGGTGCCCAGCCCTACCGGCACGGTAGCATTGGATTCCGCCCCCGGCTTTATTGCGGCACTGGTATTAGGCCCGGGTCCAGGGGCTGTGGTAGCTGCTTTAGGCCATCTTCTGACAAGTCTTTTTTCAGGCTTCCCCATGACCTTGCCCTTGCACTTAATGGTGGCCCTCGAGATGGCTGCATTTGCAGCACTGTATGGCTACATGGGCAGGCGCAACTTAGCAGCGGGAGTTGTTACGGTATCGGTCCTCAACGGCATAATCGCACCTGCAACGTTTATACCACTCCCCAATTACGGGATTCCATTTTTCACTGCCATGGTTGTCCCGCTTTTAGTGGCTTCCGCGGCAAATGTCATGGCATCCGCTTTGGTATACAAAGCAATTGAAGGCATAGCGCGAGGGCAAGTGTCGGACAGCAAATAAGCTTCAGGAGGAATTATATATGCAACTTAGCAACCCCATTGCCCCATACAGGGATGTAAATTTCGTGGAAATAAGCCCTGATCTTTATCTTGCAATAGCCTGCGATTCCTGCGGCGGCGTCGGCCAAAAGGAAAGGGATGTGGTAAAGGTCCCGCCCTACATAGTTGGCCGCTTTACAACCAGGTTGAATTTAATGGAGCTACTGTCGGTGGGAGCAACTCCCAAGGTATTGACTGCCGCCATCTGCAATGAACCTGAGCCCACCGGTGAAGGTATAGTGTGTGGAATTAAAGATGAACTAAAGGAACTATCCATGAATTTGCCCATTACAATTAGCACAGAAAAAAATATAGCTACATGCCAGACGGGCCTTGGAATAACCGTAGTGGGCGTGGTATCAAAAAAGGAACTTCGCGTAAATACCACGAAGGCGGGAGACAGGCTCTATTGCGTGGGAATTCCAAAAGTAGGTGATGAAGTATCTCTGGATGACCCCCAAATTGCAACAAGCTTGCTTGTAAAAGAACTTCTTGAAAACAGTATTGATGCTCAGGCTGATTTCATAGAAATTGAAATCAGAGAAGGAGGACTTAGTTTAATCAGAGTCACCGATAACGGGGTAGGAATGGACAAGGAAGATTGTTTATTAGCCTTCCAACGTCATGCCACCAGTAAAATTAATTCTGCTCATGATTTATTTAACATTACTTCTTTTGGTTTTCGGGGCGAAGCTTTAGCCAGTATTGGTGCAGTATCCCAGGTCTTATTAACTTCCCGGACAAATAATGAGGCTTTTGGCCACCAGGTCAGCTTTATTGGCGGACAATTAAAAAACATTGAAGAAATAGCCTTTAATCCTGGAACTACCTTGGAAGTACGTAACCTTTTTTTTAATACACCGGCCCGACGCAAATTTATGAAAAGCACCAGTTATGAAGCAGGCTTAATCACTGAGTTAGTGACTAAATATTCTCTGGGTCATCCCACAATACGTTTTAAGTTAATTAACAATCGGGAAACGGTTTATGACACAGCTGGTTTAAACTCTGTGGAAGACAGGCTAGCTTTAATTTATGGAGATAACGTAGCGAATAAATTTTTACACTTACCCAATACAGAACTTTTACCTGGACATAATGTGGAAGCCTGGTTAGCTCAAAACACTCTAAATCGAAACACCAGAAACCAACAAACTTTTTTTATAAATGGTCGGATGATTAGGAGTCAGGAATTAAGCAAGGTACTAGATGAAGCTTATCATACTTTAATCCCTAAAGGCAGGTTTCCTTTAGCTGTTCTATATTTACAACTTCCTAGCAGGGAACTGGATGTAAATATTCATCCAGCAAAACTTCAAATAAAGATTAATAATTTAGACAATATTTTAAATAAATTGGTGAATTTATTTAAACAAAGTTTATGGTCTTACAATGATTCAAGCATTAAATTTTTGGACAAAACTAATGATAAAAGCTCGAAAGAATATTTAATAGAACATGAAATTGTTAAAGAAACTCCGCTTTCTTATAAAGAGGAACATAAAGAGGAAAAACCAAAGGAATTAAACATCAGCCAGGAAAAATTCTTTTTTACAGATCTTAATCAAACTTATTCTCCTCCTAAAGAAAAAACTGAAAAATTTATTCATTTTCCGAAACAAACAGTGGTTAAAAACTCTTTACAACAAGGAATTTCCGTAAAAAAAATCAAGGATTTAAAACCAATTGGGCAGTTAAATAATTCTTTTATTTTAGCCGAAAATAAACAGGGTCTGTATATAATTGATCAACACGCCTGTCATGAACGGATTTTATATGAAAAGTTTATGGTTGAAGAAGAAAAGAAAGAGATTATTAGTGAAAGCCCTTTAATCCCCATTACGTTAAAACTCACCGGAAAGCAGGAAGCTGTACTTTTAAAAAATATTTTAATATTAAAAGATTGCGGGTTTATCGTAGAAAATTTCGGTCCGCGAACTTTTATCCTGCGGGGTGTTCCTATGGGCTTAACCAAGGTAGATATAGAAAAGGACTTTTTAGACTTATTAGAGGAGTTAGCCGTTCATGCCAATCTTTCTAAAGCCAAAATTAAAGAAAAAATTATAATCATGGCAGCCTGTAAAAGTGCAGTAAAAGCTAATCAGCCTTTAAGCCAAGAAGAAATAGTTTTTCTTTTAAAAGAACTGGATAAAGTGGAGAATGCCCAAACCTGTCCCCATGGTCGTCCAATTTTTTACCATTTATCAATGGAAGAATTATTTAAAATTTTTCTACGGGGTGAATATCCAAAAGAAGCCTTTTAAAAATTCTTCCGGAAAATTATCTCCTTGGCTTAGTATTCTGTTTCTTTTGGTGTTTCTTAGAAGTAATGGTATAATTTACCTTAGATTTACAAATAATAGGAAGGATGAGTATTATTGAAACTTCCTCTTTTTGTCTTAATAGGACCTACTGCCGTCGGCAAAACAAAGATAAGTATCCAGTTGGCCAAAGTACTACAAGGTGAAATAATTTCCGGCGATTCCATGCAAGTCTATAAATACTTAGATATAGGTACGGCTAAAATAAAACCGGAAGAAATGGAAGGCATTCCCCATCACCTGATTGATATAAAAGAACCTGAGGAAAATTTCAGTGTAGCTGAATTCCAAAAACTAGCTCATGAAAAAATTAAAGAAATAAATATACGCAAAAAGCTTCCCATGTTGGTAGGAGGTACTGGGTTATATATAAATTCCGTCATTAATGAGAATTATAATTTTTCCCCTACAGGTAATACGGAAAAAATAAGGGAAAAATTATGGCAGGAAGTAGAAGAAAAGGGGATAGATAATTTACTGAGTAAGCTTAAAGAAGTTGATCCCTTAAGTGCTGAAAAAATTCATCCCCATGATACTAAAAGAATAATTAGAGCTTTGGAAGTTTATTATACTACAGGAAAACCCTTTTCCTCTTTTCAAAAAACAAACAATCACACCACCAGCAAATATAATCTAGTTATGGTGGGTCTTAATATGGATAGGGATAAACTTTATCAAAGAATTAATTTACGGGTAGAGAAAATGTTGGAAGAAGGGTGGGTGGAGGAGGTTAAAAAAGTCCTAAAATCCGGTATTTCTCCAAATGCACCTGCTCTTCAAGGGTTAGGTTATCGACAATTAATTATGTATCTAAAAGGCGAGATTTCCTTTGAAGAAGCAGTTGATTTAATTAAAAGAGATACACGGCGTTTTGCCAAAAGACAGTTAACCTGGTTCCGCAGAGATAAAAGGATACATTGGATTGATGTGACCGATAAAAAGGAAAAAGAAATTCTTCAAGAAATATTATTCTTTACCGGCAGGAGTATAAAAAATAATGTGGAAGTTATAAATAATTTAAGTTAATTAACCTATATGGAGCGGAGGGAAATTATGTCCAAACAGCAAATAAATTTACAAGATGCTTTTTTAAATCAGGTTCGCAAAGAGAGTATCCCCGTAACTATATTTTTAGTAAACGGCTTTCAGTTAAAGGGAAGTGTAAAAGGTTTTGATAATTTTACCATTATTTTAGAAGTAGATGGTAAACAGCAAATGGTTTATAAGCATGCTATTTCTACCATTGCTCCCGTAAAAAATATAATCCTTTCCAGTGAAAATAAAACCCTCTAAATTTTTTAGGGGGTTTTTAATTAACTCTTGACAAAACCTTTAAAATTTTAGAAAATAGTGTTCAAGGTAGGATGGTAGAATAAATTTTGCACATAAGAAAAATTGCAGAATGGTAGAATGGTAGGAGAAATATCAGGTTAAACTAAAGCACTTCTCCGAGTGCTTTTTTCTATTTCCTCCATTTGATTCTACTGTGCCTACCAGAGTATAAATCAAAAGGGGGATTTTTTAATGTCTAAAAAAATTTTTTTGGTTCCGTTGTTAATTATGTCTTTAGTAGCTTTCGGTTGCAGTAGTAGTGATTCCAATGGGTCAAGTGAAGTAGATGATCAACTTAAAAAGATCGGTATCTTACAGCTTGTTGAGCATCCGGCTTTAGATAATGCCAGGGAAGGATTTATCCAAGGTTTAAAGAATGCAGGGTGGGAAGAAGGTAAAAATATAAAAATTGAATATCATAATGCTCAAAACGACCAAAGCAACCTTCAAACCATGTCCAAAAAATTAGTAACCGGGCAGATGGATTTAATTTTAGGTATCGCTACTCCTACAGCAATAGCTTTGGCCAATGAAACTCAGGAAATTCCTATTTTATTTACGGCAGTTACAGACCCGGTAAGTGCCAAAATAGTTAATAGTATGGAAAAACCCGGTACTAATGTTACCGGAACTACAGATATGAATCCTATTAAAGAACAATTAGAACTTTTATTACAGATTGTTCCGGACACGAAAAAACTGGGGGTCATTTATAACGCCGGAGAAGTAAACTCTCAAGTGCAAGTAGAGATATTAAAAGAAAAAGCCCTAGAATTAGGTATTAATGAAATAGTAGAGGCAATTGTAGCCAATGCCAGTGAGGTAATGCAGGGCGCTCAATCTTTGGTCGGTCGAGTAGACGCCATCTATGTTCCTACAGATAATACGGTAGTATCAGCTTTTGCAGCAGTGGTACAGGTGGCAGAAGAAAATAAGATTCCTTTATTTACTGGCGAACAAAGTCCCTTAGTATTCGGTGGGGTTGGTACTGTGGGCATTGATTATTTTACTTTAGGTATGCAAACAGCGGAAATGGCTGTACGTATACTGGAAGGCAGTAATCCTGCGGATATGCCGGTAGAATCCCAAAAAGAACCCAAATTAGTTATTAACAAGTCCGGTGCAGAAAGATTAGGCGTTGAGATACCAGAAGAAATTTTGAATGCTGCGGAGTTTATTGAATAAAAACATTATGTATATTTAATCAAAAATTTTTTTACAGAGTGGAGGGTTAAAATTGTCCTTAAGTTTCTGGTTGGGGATTTTACAACAGGGATTTTTCTTTGGAATAATGGTATTAGGAATTTATCTTACTTTTAGGGTATTAGATTATGCAGATTTAACGGTGGAAGGCAGTTTTACCTTAGGGGCTGCAGTAGTCTCTCAGGCAATTGTGAACGGTTATAATCCCCTAATAGGAACTTTAATGGCTATCTTAGCAGGGGCTATTGCCGGAACGGTAACCGGATTATTCCATACAAAATTAAAAATTACATCATTACTTTCCGGTATTTTAACCATGACCGCTCTGTATTCCATTAATTTACGTGTAATGGGTGGTAAAGCCAATATATCTTTACTTCGCCAGGATACCTTAATCACTTATTTACAAAGTTGGGGGTTAAGCAAAGATGCTGCTTCCTTAGCCTTAGGGTTATTTACAATTACTCTTTTAATTTTCCTTCTTAATTACTTTTTGAAGACTGAAATTGGCTTAGCTTTACGAGCCACCGGGGATAATGAACAAATGATTAAAAGCCTAGGAGTTAACACGGATACAGCAAAAATCTTTGGTTTGGCAATATCCAATGCTTTAGTGGCTTTAGCCGGTGCTGAAGTCGCTCAATTTAATAATTTTGCCGACGTTAATATGGGAATTGGGATGATTGTGGTAGGTTTGGCCTCAGTTATCATCGGTGAAGTATTATATGGCCTGGAAAACTTTCCGGGAATATTAATATCGGTAGTCTTAGGCTCAGTAGTCTATAGATTAGTTATCGGTGTTGTTTTACTTTTCGGTTTACCTGCTACTGATTTACGTCTTGTTTCATCATTATTGGTAGTATTAGCTTTAGCTTCACCTAGAATAAAGTCCCGTTTAAAATTAACCGCCTAGGGGGAAATTGTATGTTAATAATTAAAAATTTAAATAAAACCTTTTTTCCTGGAGAAGTTAATGAAAAGAAAGCCCTCTGCAACATAAATTACCACTTTTTTAAAGGAGATTTTGTAACAATAATTGGCGGCAATGGTGCAGGCAAATCAACACTTTTAAATTGCATTGCCGGTGTCTATATCCCTGATACAGGTAGTGTGCTCCTGGATGATGAAGATATCACAAATATCCCGGAATACAAAAGGGCCGGTAAAATTGCCCGGGTTTTTCAAGACCCGTTAAAAGGCACGGCCGCTTCGATGACTTTAGAAGAAAATTTAGTTATGGCTCTAAAAAGGGGACAAAAACGGTCTTTGCGCAAAGCTATAAAGGAAAAAGAAGTTAAATTATTTCGTGAGAGATTGGCGGTTTTAGGATTAGGTTTAGAAAACAGGTTGAAAGACAAAGTTGGTTTATTATCCGGGGGCCAGCGACAAGCTTTGACTTTACTGATGGCTACCTTACAAAAGCCTGATTTATTATTATTGGATGAACATACCGCAGCCTTAGATCCACAAACCGCAAATAAAGTTATGCAGTTAACTGATTGGCTCGTACAGGAGTTTAAACTAACAACATTAATGGTTACCCATAATTTAGAACAGGCCATTAAGTACGGCAATAAAATCATCATGATGGACAGAGGTAGTATTATCCTTGATTTAAATGGCAAGGAGAAAAAAGAAATAACCGTGACTAAATTAATGGAACGTTTTGCCCGGTGTAGTGGAAATAGTATTACTAACGACCGTATGCTTCTCAGTAAATGGGCTAATGTTTCGTAAAAACATCTTTACAAATATTTCAAAATAACTAGGCCATTATTGATTTTTATTTAAAGTTATAATATACTAAGAAGCAACTTAATCTTAATAAACCGAAATAAACTTACTAAACATCAACATTTTGAGATAGGAGTGATGCGAGAAGAGAGGAGATAGAAAAGTTGAGAAATTTTATCACCTTTATTTAAAACTAAAAAAATTAGATGAGATGAGAGGAGAAGAGAAAATGAAGATTAAAGAAATGGCTCAGATTAGTTTATTATTGGCAATTGGTTTTATTTTGCATTTAATTACACCTGGTTACGGAGCAGGAATGAAACCTGATCTCTTAATAGCAATGTTATTTGTAATTATTCTGCTGAAAAGAGATTTTAAAGCAAGTTTATTGGCCGGTGGAGTTGCAGGAATTATTGCTGCTTTGACTACAACTTTTCCGGCAGGACAGATTCCCAATTTGATTGATAAATTGACTACTTCTCTAGTTGTATTCTTATTGGTTAAATTACTTGCTGATAGAATGCCTAACATTGTTACCGCCGGAATAATTGGTGCTCTTGGAACATTAGTCAGTGGAACAGTTTTTCTGCTTTCTGCTTTAGCCCTGGTTGGTATTCCTGCACCTTTTGAGGTTCTTTTTGTTACAGTCGTTATACCCGCAGCTGTTGCCAACACCATAGGTTTAATAGTACTTTATCCCCTTGTTGTCTTTAGTAAAAAAGTGGTGGATGGTTCTAGACCTCAACAGGTGACAAAATAAAATGTAATTTAAAAAATTAAGTAGCTAAGGTAAAGAGTGCTAAATAATTTATAATAACTCTCTTGACAAATATCTTGTTTATCATCTATACTTTGTTTTAATAATAAATGGAATAAAGACTGTGAAAGAGGAAAGTAGTTTTAACCGGAGTTCCCAGAGAGCCGGGGGTAGCTGGAAACCCGGTAACAAAGGTTAAAATGAAGTTCCCTCTGGAGTTGAACACTGAACATTTTAGTAGGTGTAACCGGAAGCTTCCACCGTTACCTGGAAGGGGATATTAAAATAAGTCGATTCTATGTACTTATTGCGTATCCTTAATGAGTGGGTCATTTTCGACCAATTAGGGTGGTACCGCGAGTAACTCCTCGTCCCTTTAGGGATGAGGAGTTTTTTAATTCTCAAAAAGGAGGTGTAAGGAAATAAAGATATGCAAAAAGAAAAAAATGGCTGAAACCTTAAAACTTGATTTCAGCCTTAGAAAAATAAAAAAAGATATGCAAATATAGTTTATCGAAACACCATCATCTGTCAATAAAAAGATAAAAAAAAGATATTCATACTAAATACTGGGAGGTTATATAAATGAAAAAAAATATATTAGTAATCATGATGATTATGCTTCTTCTAGTTGGTTGTTCTTCACCGCAGGAAAGCAGTGAACAAGTTAATGGAGAAACTTCTAAAACTAAAATCGGAATTGTGCAGATAGTGGAACACCCCTCTTTGGATGCTGCTCGTCAAGGATTTTTAGATGTTTTATCTGAAAACGGTTATAAAGAAGGAGAAAACTTAGTAGTTGATTATAAAAATGCCCAAGGTGATATGCCCACATTAAACACCATCGCCCAAAACCTGGTTGCCGGGGATAATGATCTTATTTTAGCCATTGCAACTCCTTCCGCACAGGCTGTGGCTAACGCTACTAAAAATAATAAAATTCCTGTATTATTCACAGCCGTTACTGATCCTGTTGCTGCCGGAGTAGTGAAATCCTTAGAAAAAACAGAAACTAACCTTACAGGAACAATTGACATGGCTCCAATCAAAGAACAAATTGAATTAATTAAAGAAATAGATCCAAATGTAAAAAATTTAGGTGTACTTTATAACACCAGTGAAGTTAATTCTGTTGTACAGGTAGACTTAGTAAAAGAAGCTGCTGAAGATATAGGTATAAATATTGTGGAAGCCGTTGCTACAAACAGTAGTGAAGTAGATCAGGCTGCTAGAAGTTTAGTAGGTAAAGTGGACGCTATCTATATTCCAACCGATAATACAGTTGTCAGTGCAGTTGAAGCAGTAGTGAAGGTTGCTTTAGATAATAAAATTCTTTTGGTATCAGCTGAAAAAGACAGTGTAGTAAGAGGCACAGTAGCTACTATTGGACTTGATTATTATAAACTAGGCCGGCAAACAGGTGAAATGGCTCTCAAGATTTTAAAACAAGGAACTAACCCCCAGGATATGCCTGTAGAAAGCCAAAAGGAAAAATCAATAATAATCAATGTTAAAGCAGCGGAAGCCTTGGGTATTACGATTCCTGAAACAGTATTAGAAAAGGCACAAGAAATAATCAAATAGTAGGTGAAAAAATATGTTAGATATGTTTCTGGATACTCTTCAGCAAGGTTTAATTTACGGGCTTGTTGTTTTGGGTATTTACTTGAGTTTTAGAATTTTAAACTATGCAGATCTTTCGGTCGATGGGACCCTCCCCTAGGGGCTGCCGTTGCCGCCAGTATGATTATTGCAGGTTTTAATCCCTGGATGGCTACTTTAATTGCTACCATAGCCGGTGCCCTAGCAGGTTTATTTACAGGCTTTTTGCATACAAAATTTAATATAAATCCTCTTTTGACAGGTATCCTTACCATGACCGGACTCTATTCGGTAAATTTACTGATTATGGGCAGGGCCAACCTGCCCTTACTAGGACAAAAAGTAATTTTCACTACTCCTTTAGCCATTGAGGAAAGGACATTTACCATTAGCTTTTTATTAATATTAATAACACTTACAATAGGTTTTCTTTATTGGTTTTTAGAAACAGAAGTAGGATTGGCTTTAAGAGCAACCGGGAATAACCAAAAAATGATCACCTGTTTAGGAGTAAATACGGACAACATGAAATTATTAGGTTTAGCTCTTTCTAATGCAATGG
>ENA-OWPA01001680-OWPA01001680.1-bioreactor-metagenome-genome-assembly--contig:-NODE-1680-length-13245-cov-3.214763_pt1 | contig 13245 bp, 8 predicted proteins | sample MGYA00238139_ERZ651803 | MGnify/ENA primary metagenome ERZ651803 (study PRJEB26909, sample SAMN07631231) | bioreactor metagenome | isolation source: Switchgrass digestor | place: USA: Dartmouth...
AAAACAAAAGGACGTTTAACTCGCCCTCCTGCCGGAGAAGGCAAATCAAACGCCCCTGTTTTCCAACCTTTAACTGGTTCAGCGGTCTGACACCAACCTCCGCAAAGCCTCAGCATCATTTACCGGGGCCTGGCAGGCAAAACCCTCACACACATAGGCCGTGGCTTTTCCGCTCTGCATGGTCATTGCCCCGGTGAATGGTGCCATACGATTAAGGGTATCGTCTGTTGTTTCTTTATATAAAACTACCGTGTCGGGAAGGAAGGTCTTACGCAGGTAATCCAGCATCTCCCTGGTTTGCTCCTCCCCGGCCTTTCCCACTATCACCACCTCGCGGCTTTTCTGCAGGGCAAGCAGAGCTGCGGACAGGAAAAAGGAATGGGCAGCAGGTCCTGAAGCTACGGAACCAGCAAAAACCTTCATTATAGCCTGGGCTTTTTCTTCCCACTGACTATCCCCGGTCAGCCTGGATAAGCGTAAGAAGTTCAGCAATGCTACCGAATTATCTGATGGCATGGCACCATCATAGATTTCCTTAGGCCTGGTCAGCAGTTGTTCCCCATCACTTCCATAGAAGAACAGTCCTCCTGCTTCCGCATCCCAGAAGTATTTAACCTGTTCCCCGGCTAATTCCAGGGCCAGCTTAAGATGGCCGGGCTCATAAGCGGCCAGGTAAAGCTCAGTCAGCGCCCATATTAGGTAGCTGTAATCAGCCGCATACGCCAAAAAGGATGCTTCTCCATCCCGGTATCTGGCCAGCAGTCTGGCGTCAGAACGGCGCAGTCTGGCTAAAATAAACTGCACTGCTCTTTCAGCAGCATCCCGGTACTCCGCATCACCCAAAACTCTATAGGCAACAGCCAGAGCCGCGATCATCAAACCATTCCAGGCAGTCAGTATTTTGTCGTCCTTATGGGGATGTATGCGCTGATTGCGGTGAGACCATAATTTTGCGCGCGCCTCCTCCCACCGGGCACGCTCTTCTTCACTCAGGGGATTGTGAATCAGATTGGGTATACTCTTTCCTTCAAAATTTCCATGCTCCGTAATGTCGTAAGAGGCACAGAATTTACTGCCCTCTTCATCGCCCAGTATATCTTTGACCTCGGCAGGAGTCCAAACATAGAACTTGCCCTCAACTCCCTCAGAATCAGCATCCTCTGCGGAATAGAACCCACCCTCCGGGGAGGTCATATCCCGCAGAACATAGGTCAGCACTTCCCGGGCAATGCGGGCATAATCAGGCCGCCCCGTAACCTGATAGGCTTCCAGATAGGCTATGGTCAGCAGGGCGTTGTCATAGAGCATTTTTTCAAAGTGAGGTACCAGCCAGCGCTCGTCGGTGGAATACCTGGCGAAACCGAATCCAATATGGTCGTAGATACCTCCCCGGTACATACTGTCCAGGGTTTTTTCAACCATGTCCAGTGCTTCCCGTTCGCCGGTATAATAGTAGTACCGCATCAGGAAGTACAAGTTGTGAGGAGTGGGGAACTTAGGGGCGGAAGCAAAACCTCCGAATTGCTGATCAAAAAGCTTTTTAAATCTGTGATAGGCCTGGTCAGCATAGTCCATAGTCAATTCGCCTTCAGATACCTCATCAGTTTCGGCCAGCCAGCGGCTTACCTGCTCAGCTGCCTCCAACACCGCCTCACGCTTGTCATTCCAAAAGTCAGATAACTGGGGCAGCACCTCCATCAATCCAGCCAATCCATGCTGCTTGCTTTTCGGCAGGTAGGTTGCTGCAAAAAAGGGTTTTTTATCCGGAGTCATAACAATGGTCAGCGGCCAACCCCCATGTCCGGCCAAACCCTGGCATACGGTCATATAAATCTGGTCGATATCCGGTCTCTCTTCCCGGTCCACTTTAATAGCCACATAATCCCGGTTAAGCAAAGCAGCTACTTCCTCATCCTCAAAGGACTCTTTCTCCATCACATGACACCAGTGACAGGTAGAATAGCCTATGCTGAGGAAGATAAGCTTGTCTTCTCGTTTCGCTTTGTCAAAAGCTTCTTCACCCCAGGGATACCAATCCACCGGATTGTGGGCATGCTGCAAAAGATAAGGGGACTTTTCATTAATCAGGCGGTTTGCCTTACGTTTTTCTGTATCTGGAATGGTCATGTAAACCTCCTTTTGGAGGATAGTGTTTACAAAAATTCGCTTTCTATTAAGGCGGGAATATGGTTGTCTTAATTCAGAAACCCTGTGAGCCTTAGAGTATCCCAAACTTTTATGGCAATATATAGGTTGACCCGGGTTTCCATGTTAGATAAACCAACATTCATTAATTCTTCGATCTTGTTTACCCGGTAATAGATGGTATTGACATGAGTATGCATATGCTTGGCGGTACATTTCCAACTGAAGTTATTATCCAGCAGTTTGCGCAGGGTGCATAAAAGTTCGGTATTATTATCTCGATCATATTCGATCAGTGTGCCCAAAGTATCCTGGACATAGGTTTTTAATGACTCAATATCCTGGGAAAAAAGCTGGGTAAATACCCCCATTTGAGAGAAGGGCTGAACAAAATTTTTCTTCCCCAATAATTTCGCCAGGGTCATGGCAAAGCGGGCTTCATTATAGCTTTTGTGCAGATCAATAAGGGTATAAACATTGCCCAGGGCAATAGAAACATCCCGTTCAAAAATCCTGCCGATAATATCCCGGAATTTGAAACTGTTTTCAAAAATCTGTTGGGTCCAATCAGGATCGATCTCCAACGTATCTGGTCTGTAGCTGGCTGGAAAAATGGCCAGCAGCCCATCCGGCCAGGATACAGGGATAATTTCTAAACCGATTCTTTTGAGATGCTGAGTGGTATAAGAACTGAGTATTTGCCAGTCAACATCGCTGTTTTCCTGATCAGCTTCCATTATGGATACCAGGTAAGGTTTGTCCACTTGCAATTCATCGTGAGAAGCTTTTATCAGGTCGCGAATATTCGTATTGCCTTTGTAGAACAGGTAATCTACCAGCTCCTGCTTAAACCGGGACTGGCTCTCGCGAAGTTTTTCCAGATTGTAAAAATAATGCTTCACGGCTAACTGGGCATCACAATCTATAGCCTGCCGGGTCTCATCAACCATTTCGGGGGGAAGATCGGTAACAATAATATAAGCAGTGCCCCGGTTTTGTCCTACCCGCACATATAAAATCCGGTTTTCTTCATCATAATAATGGTCCTGACAATGACAGTCCTGATTTGCTAGCTCCTTGGGCAGTTCGGTAAACAAAAGGTCCAGCTGGGAGGGAGTACCGGGCTCATCAGGATAGTGAATGCGGCCAATAACATCAGCAAAGATAATCGGATATTTGATGCTTTTTCCAAGATACGCAGCCACATATGAAAGCCCTTCTTCCAGCATCCCATTTAACAAACGGTTAATATTGCTCGGTGCTTTAGACATAGGTGCATTGTCCCCTTTGGCCACTAAAGCATAGTTTGTCTTTCATACTGTTATCACTGCCGTGAATAGCGAGATATATAATTATTAGATTATAGACATAATACTACCTTCTTCTTGATTGCTAAATTAATGAATAAGGCCGGAGAGCACAAATATACTCCCCGGCCATTAATTCTATCAGCCGTTGGCTACAACGCTCATACCTGCCAGCCTGCCAAAAGTGAGGGCTCGTCCATGGCTGACTCCACACACATTAATGGGATAATCATTGAAGAAGAAATTACCGGAAGTGTTGCCGGCTGCATATAATCCCGGGATTACCTTGCGGTCTTTATCCAGCACCTGTAATTTTTCATTGATCTGCAGTCCACCCAGAGTGACCAGCAAGGTGGTAGCCAGTCGAGTAGCATAGAAAGGCGCTTTTTCAATGGTAGTAAGACATTCCGGCCGCTTACCAAAGTCCAGGTCCTTTTTCATCCTAGCCAGCTCGTTATAGCGAGCTATAGTAGCTTTACAGGTTTCGGCAGGAACTTTCATCTTGGCAATCAGTTCATCCAATGTGTCAGCACTGAGAATAATTCCTTTGGCTATTAGGTCTTCTATTTCCTTGGGTTGGTGCAGAGGTGGCTTCATTTCTTTACATACAATATAACCGAAACGCTCTACTTCTTCCGGCCATTTGGCATCCCAAATAACCCATTTCATGCAGCCAGGTTGTCTCAGCATGCTATTGGATACATATCCATAGGGCAAATCTTCGTTGGCGAACCTTTCCCCAAGTATGTTGATTCCCAGCCAGGGTTGACGTGTGAGCGGTACGGGCTTATATCCTGGAGGCATTCCGTCCAGGCCTTGGTCAAAATACATAGGAGCATGAGGGCCCTCATCCATAGCTGCGCCAACCCACAGCCCCATTTTATGTCCGTCACCGGTATTCTGCTTGTTGGGATAGGTAATCCCATATATGTTCTCCGAAGAAGGTATGTAATACTTTAACATTTCCGGGTCATTGCCATAGTCACCAGTACAGAGAACCACACCTTTGCTGGCATTAAACTTTATATAGCCAGCTTCACTTTTGGCTATCACTCCGGTAACCCGGCCCTGATCCTTACGAATCAGTTGTTCCGCTGGTGTTCTAAAACGCACGTCAACCCCCAGCTGTTTAATCTTGGTTTCAAGGATATATCTCAAGGCCTGCTGAGTGGGGAAAGTCAGTTTTGGTTCCTGGGCATTGGCTGCGTCATTGGGAACAAATTCACAAGCCACCGCAGGATAGTACTTGAAGAAAGTCCCCTTGATGGTCTGTCGTTCAATGGCTACTGGTTTGGCACTAATACCCAGCTCCTTACCCATATCTTCGATCCAGTCCATAGTTTCGCCGCTGTGATCAGCCCATAGAGATACTATCCTTTGGTCAGCCTTGTAGCCTCCCCAACGCATTATTTCATTTACAACTTCATCCCTATCAATCTCAGCACCGATCTTCTTCTGATTACGACTGCCAACGGCACCATACTCCATACCTCTAAAGCCAGTGTAATCTCCCTTTTCTAACAATACTACCCGGGCACCTGCCTGAGCAGCTGCGATAGCCGCACAGAGTCCGGCTTTACCCGCTCCGCAAACCACCACATCAGTGTCTACCGTTTCCTTAATCTCACTGTCAGGAATAGGTTTAGGCGGCTGCATGAAACTGGGTTGAACCGGTTCGGGGGAGGGCGAATCTGCCTGCGGTACAGCCTGTTCTTCAGATTGGCCGCAGCCTAACAGACCAACTGAGGCCAAACCTGCTGTTCCCAAAGCTGCCCCCTTGATGAAAGTACGACGTGTAAAACCTCTCGCTTTTTCACTGCTCATAAATTTGATTCTCCTTTCTTCTATTTTATAGGGGAAAAGAGCCAATTTAGCAGAAAAACCCAAATACAGCCGGATTTCGCCCGGAATATTTAATTTGATTATAACGACCGGGGTTGGACATTACACTGTTAAAAACCACAAATGGAAAGTATTTGGATTTGTACTAAATACCAAATAGTTTTGTCAAAAATATACTGAATTGCTTGAAATGTTGTTGATTTAAGGTAATTTGGATTAAAAGTCCATTTCTTATTAATGAACCTTTTTTGACCACTCGGATGGTCCGACAATTCAAATCCACAATTTTCCAAAATGATTGACCGGGAACTTTTTTAGTAATATCATGTAAATGTTGGTTTTTATTGCTTTATGTCATATTTTTTACTAGTGTGGCATGTTTTGATGGATTTGGGAATAAAGTGTGATCCAGTCCCATTCTTTGCAGTCAGGAAACAGAACTATGAATTTAAGGGGCAAATAGGCCCCCTTATCAGGCTGTCCATATAAACTCTCTGCGGTTTTACCACCGGAATATGGAATAAGCCAGGTGTTGTTATGGCGGTCTTAGAGAAATTCCAGGAAAGAAGGTGAAAGAAAGATGGGAATATGGGCATCGATTAATAGTGGGCGGACGCTTTAAAAATTCTTCTTCAATAACTAGTAAAGGAGCGGGAGCCGTGATAGCTCTAGCGGAATTAAATTCATGTAAAGCTTTGGCTGAAGCCATTGCCGATTATATACCTGGCGGTATAATGTTCGGCTACATAGACGGCGATACTATTTCCTGGGTAAAAGCATCAGAAAAATTCAATATTGAACTGTTTAAAGTAGGCTATAAGCTGAATGCTGATTCTGGAACAATGCGGTCTATTCGTGAAAACAGAACACTAATAAATGATGTGCCGCGCAGTGTTTACGGTATGCGTCTGAAAATTATATCCATCCCCGTAGTCAACGAAAGCGGCGAGGCAGTTGGAGCGATATCCATTGTATTTCCAAAACTTCATCCTATTGCAGCGGCCTTCAATGGCTTTGCCCCCATCCTCGCCGAAATGTTTCATGAGGGGGCATTCTTGTATATCACCGATTTAACCCAAGTAGCTTACCGGCAGAGTTCCGAGAAATTCGATATTCCTTCTCTTCCCCGGGGTCAAAAAATAAATCCTAATGATTTCTCCTATAAGGTCATTCAGTCCAAACAACCTTTGCGGCAGGAGGTTGACGAGTCCAAGTACGGAGTTCCCGTATTCGAAACAGTTTACCCCTTATTCGATGAAGAGCAAAACCAAAATGTGGTAGGTACCCTAGGAATTGTCCTGCCTAAAGTTACCGCAAGCACTCTGCGGGAAATGGCTAATAATCTGGAATATGGTCTGTCTGGCATTTCTGCCGCCATACAGCAATTGACCGCAGCAGCATCGGAAATACACACCAACGAGCAAGCCTTGAACGACAGTATTAAGGACATTATTGGTATCTCTGAACAAATAAACGAAGTATCAGCATTTATCAAACAAATCGCCGATGAAACCAAGATGCTGGGATTAAATGCCGCTATTGAAGCCGCTCGGGCTGGTGATGCCGGACGAGGTTTTGGCGTAGTAGCTGAGGAAATCAGGAAATTGTCTGATCAGTCAAAAAGTACTGTACCTAAAATCACTGAGCTCACCAACAACATAAAGCTTAAAGTGGAGGAGGCCAGCAGAAAAGGCCTTAATTCTTTATCAGCCAGCGAAGAACAGGCAGCAGCCACAGAAGAAATTACTGCCAGCATCGAGGAAATATCCGCTATGGCCGAGGAATTAGCCAAAATAGCCAAACAGCTATAGCTCTACCAAACAACAACCCAAGTACCAAGTTTTATACCAATATGGTTTCCGCTATAGCATTTAATTGTTGGGCTATATTGGAAAATTCGGTGTTTAAGTCCAGTGTTTTAACACTTATATGATTACCGCTTATTATATAATCGCAATCTGGCACAATTGCTTCGTCGGTTCTGGCATACAGCAAAAGGCCGCTTACGTTTCCCGTATTGGCCGTATCCATGTTCTTTACATAGGAATAAATCTGATACATGTTATGGGAATGGAGGGTCCTGGTGTTATAAAACTTGTTGTTTTGCATTATTTGGGAATAATACTTGGTATCTATAATAAGGACCCTGTGTTTGTAACGAAGAGTAATGTCCGTCTTCATAACAGGTAAATACTCGATGGGTCCTCCCTCCACATCCCAGTTAACATGGACCGAGGATGCATTCAATTGAGGGTAATGCCTGCGGAAATACTGCAGCACAAATTTTTCATATAGCCGGTGCATGCGCTGGTCGTCAATGAAGCGTGCCAGTTTCAAAGAGCCATCCTGCTCAGTCATGAGCATACCTTGAATAACCAAGTAGCAGATGTTTAAGAGCATTTTGTAAGTTGAGTTGTTCCGGTGATATTTGATAGCCGACCACTGAATTCTTCTGGGAGCTATCTCGTCAACCCCGCTGAGATAAAGCATAGCCTTTTTCAGGTCTTTCTTATGTTGTGTTGACACTTCCGGGCAGCGCAGTAAAAACAAAGCAGTGGTTTTAAGGATACTGTTCATATAGGAGTTTTCCGTAAATACATCATAGTTGCAAACCAACTGCTTTTTCAGCATTGAATTTTGCTTTACAGAGGCGGAAACATTGATTTTCCCAGCAGGTGTATTAACCGCTTCTGTTATGTTCAAGTACTCCCTGTTTAACCCTCTCTTAATTTGGTCAGATATTCCTTTAGCAAGAATGGCTGCGAACATGTCAGACGCGTAAACAAAGTCCTCTGTAGCTATTCTTTTATATACCTCTTTATTTAACACCTGAAAGGCATAAGCAAGCATATAATAAATATTTTGAACTCTAATCACTTAATACATCACACAGCCTTTTTGTCCACTGTTCAATATATTCCGGCTCATCAAACCAGTATTCGCTTAAAAGGGGTAAAAGCTCATATTTTATTACAGCTTCCAGCCATTCTTCGGTTACCTCTCCATCTGAGCAAAAATAACTGTGGCCGATCCGAAAGCCGCTGCCTAATGATTCATCTTTGCTAATGAATTCATTTAAAGCCTTAATCTCTTCAATAAGGGCATCAAATTTTGGATTATTTGCTTCTAATACCATTGACTTGAATCCATCCGAGTTATAGGCAGGTTCAAGCTCAAAAAAAGCAAACCTTCTTCTAAGAGCATAGTCAATAATGGCCAGACTTCGGTCAGCAGTATTCATCATGCCAATTATATAGACATTTGGGGGAACAGAAAATAATTCGTTTGCATAGAGAAGTCGCAGTTTTTCACCGCGCTTATCCTTTTCGATCAACATCATTAACTCGCCAAAGATTTTACTTACATTCCCTCGATTTATCTCGTCAATAATAAAGAAATAATCTCGTTCATCGTCATCTTGGGCTGTTTTGCAAAATTGATAAAATGGCCCAGGGGTAAGCTCAAAACCATCCTTGGTAGGACGAAAACCCATAATAAAATCTTCATAACTGTAGCTTTGGTGGAACTGTACCATCATAATGCGGCTCGTATCCTTTTGCCCCATCAGGGAAAAAGCCAATCTTTTTGCTACAAAGGTCTTGCCGACTCCAGGGGCGCCTTGCAAGATAATGTTTTTCTTGGTTTTCATCAAGTTCACCAGTGTATTGTACCGTTCGGCATCCATGAACACCTCTCGGAGAAAATCTTCTTCAGTATAAGGGTCATATAAAATCTCCCTTACCTCAATATCTACAAAGTCATCGTCAATAAAAAGATCTTCCAGTTTCGTAACATAATCAATATATGAAGTTATGTCGGTAAGCGTTTTCACAGCGGCTTGACCAGGGTGATCCCACTCCCCTTTATGGGTCCATTTCACTTTGCGAATACTTTGATACTCTTCCCTCTGGGGATCAAAAATATAGTCTGATTCAACTATACCGCGGCCAACTACCTTATACATACCCTTTTTGGCATATACGATGTCACCAATTTGAATTTCGTTGGCAAACTGCCACGTTGCAAGGGCGGAGTTCTTATACGAGTATTCCGCTCCATACACTTCCTTCATTTTTGTTTTCATGGCATCTTTGCTCGCATACTGTTTGAGGTCACCCATTTTATCCCATTCTATACCCATAATGCCTTGCGCGTAGAATTCCTCCCATTTGGATGAATTGGGGCCGGGAGCGTAAATCCAGTATCTCCTTGCAGGAGTAGTTTCTTCTTTTGGCTCTATCCTTACATATGTTCCATTAATTATGCTGTCAATAGTGTCCGCTTGCTCAGTAGTTAATTTATAATTAGTTGCATTCGGGAAATTAATAATGCTAATCTTCTTCAGGCGTTCGTCTGCCAACAAGTCAGCTCTTCTAATAGGAGCATCCGTTATTTTGCATGTCAGTTCAATGTCAACGACAGGTGTTTCCCCCGTCGTTATTTTTCCGGAAATATCATAAGGGTCTGACTCAACATAATCTCTAATTTCCGGGTGGCATATAATAATTCCGGAAGCCACGATTCCACCTTCTGGTCCCGAAAGCCATATGTAAGCCCGGTCACCTTTCTTAATTTGATTCTGAAATTGTTTTACTCTCCATGTAATAACATCCAGTTCTTTGACCACACCGATAACATCATAGTATTTGGGGTTGCCTTGAAAAATCCACCCTGGTTTATTGCTGCTCAAATTCTGATTACTTGATGTTGTACTAATCCAAGCGTCATAAGATAATTCAGGGAAACTCTTGTGGGGGCTATCTGGTTTGGAAAATATTTCCTTGAAAAGCAAAACAAGGTCTAAATAGGTTTTCCCTCCAGGAGGTTGTTTCAAATTAGATATCTCGGAAATAACAGAGGGATATGGTGTATCGCTTCGATTTAAGTAGCTTCTATTCCGCTCGTCAAGGTTTAAGTAAGAAAATGGACGTATCCAGTATAAACCTAGAGACAAGTTCCACTTTATCCCAACCTGTCCCCTTACCTTGTCATAACAGAAGATAAATGCTGCTTTGTTTATTTCAGATGGATTATCAGCATAGTTTATGGCAGCTTCAAACATATCCCACAGGTTATCAATATCATCTGGTTTGCGTTCTGTTTTATAGCTAAAGAACCAAGCCCTCATATTATTTAGTACCGGGATTCCGTTAAACTCTGTCGGTATTTCGGCCTTAACACCAAGCCTGCTGCCAATGCCTTCCATTAAAGCAATACGATTTTCATCTGAAATTTTTTTATTAAAACATCCAAATACGGTAAAAGGACAAATGTCATCAAGTGGTGCGCCATTCTTTTCTGTAAAAGGATAATGCAAGTCTAGTTTGGCATAGACATCTTTCAGCAATTCAAGAAGGCGGGAACGTTTATTCTTATACATAAGCAGTTTGTTGGCAAACTCCATATAAAAGGAAGTCCATGGATATGAAGTTTCTGATTTCCACATACCATTACACCCCAATTCTGCTGATTGCAGGCATACTGTATTATAAAATCTTTAATTTTTTATAGCTCTTGACTAATAACCATTACTACCTTATCTCATATTTTACCATACCTGATAGTTTGAATATTTTAATAACCTACCGCAATATATATGTTTATGATTTATCTCCCAATCCCCCTCCCCAGGCACCTGCCCTAAGCAGTTGCAATAGCGCACATAATCGATACTTATCTACCCACGAACTCCTAACATCAGTATTGCTTTTTCTCTCAACGGCTCAATGTTAGAAAAATCAGACATAGGCTTGATTGTTCAGTGTTTTTAGGGAATATTTGTTATGGAAAAATTTTAACATGTTCATAAATTTGTTGAATACTCATGATTTATATCGATAATTGTATATATTTTAAAAACTGCGTGATATTTTAGGACAAATGGAATTGTATATTCTGCAATTCTTATTCGAAAAAGTATACAGAGCAATTAGTCCAAAGCAGCAAATCGACTAAGCTGTTTAAAATGCGGATATAGATTCTTAGCGGATTCAAACACTGGACTGTTTCGGGGTTTTCCAGTGTTTTTTAAATCAAGATCGGAAAGAAGGTGAGAAAGGATGGGTGGTTTTTGGTATATGATTATTTCCCCAGGCAAGGAAGAGTATGCAATCATTTTTTCTAATGCTCATCCTATGCTCAAGAAACTATCTAGGTACCTGAGCCGCACCCACACCTCCTAATGTAATAGTTGTTGAGTGAAAATAAACAGCTAAGGAGTGAAACTATGATAGCCTTATCAGAATTAAACTCATGCAAAATCTTAGCCGAAGTCATTGCTGATTATATACCCGGCGGAATTATGCTTGGCTACATAGACGGCGACACTATTGCCTGGGTTAAGTCATCGCAGCAATTTAATCTTGAACTCTTCAAAGTCGGTTACAAGTTAAAGGCCGGTACAGGCACTATGCAGACTATCCGGGAAAACAGAACAATAGTGCAGGAAGTTGCCCGCGATGTTTATGGTATGCGTTTAACTATCATTTCCATACCCGTAGTTAATGATACCGGTAATGCAGTAGGGGCTTTCGCCATCGTTTTTCCAAAGCTTCATCCCATTGCCGCTTCCTTTAATGACTTTGCTCCCATTCTGGCAGAAATGTTTAATGAAGGAGCCTTCTTGTATATGACAGATTTAACCCAGATGGCCTACCGGCAGGCCTCTGAGAAATTTGATATTCCTTCTCTTTCTATAGGTCATAAAATGCTTCCGGATGATCTCCCTAATAGGGTTATCCGATCCAGACGACCCTTAAATCAGGAATTAGACGAATCCAAGTACGGGGTTCCTGTATTCGAGACAGCTTATCCCCTGTTCGAAGATAAGGATGTGGTGGGTACCCTGGGATTCATCCTGCCCAAAGTTACGGCCAACAATCTGCGGGAAATGGCCAACAATATGGAAAGCAGTTTGTCCGGCATTTCTGCTGCTATTCAGCAGCTAACCTCAGCTGCGTCGGAGATTCATACCAACGAACAATCCTTGAACGATAGTATTAAAGAAATCATTGGCATTTCCGAGCAGATAAACGAAGTATCCGCATTTATCAAAGCAATAGCCGATGAGACCAAAATGCTGGGCTTAAATGCCGCCATTGAAGCCGCCCGGGCTGGCGATGCGGGCAGGGGTTTTGGGGTAGTAGCCGAAGAAATCAGGAAATTATCTGATCAGTCCAAGAGCACCGTACCTAGAATCACTGAGCTCACTAATAATATAAAACTAAAAGTAGAGGAAGCCAGCATAAAGAGCCATAGTTCCTTATCAGCCAGCCAGGAACAAGCAGCAGCATCGGAAGAGATTACTGCCAGCATAGAAGAGATCTCCGCTATGTCCGAAGAATTGGCCAAAATAGCCAAACAATTATAGTTGAGCGTATCAGGTACCTTACCTGTCTAACATAAACATGTGGCTCAGTTTTAAGGAGATCGCGTCCTGCATCACTGCCATTTTCTTTGAATTCATATCACTGATCATCGGCGGGAAATAATAAAGACGCCCTCCCCGGCCAGGGAGGGCGCCATCATTTCAGTTTTGACTAAATCTTAATAGTATGATTTACAATCTGTTCATACAATTCGGGGGTCAGTTCTACATACACGTTCTTATCTGGATCCAGGAAATAAAGGGGATCTTTGATGACGGAAGGATCGAAACCTTCTTTCTGTAATTGGGTTTTTACCTGCTTGAAGCTGTTGGTGGCATCTATGGTGCTGCGCACGCGGACAAAATAGGGCCGGGCGTAAGGAGGCAGATTCTCACACACAAAAGCCCCCAGCTTAGCCCAGTCGATAACCTCCCCATCCAGCAGCTTAATAGCAGCCATACCGCAGCGGCCTTCCATCCCGGGTACCTTTACACCGTATACATTAACATCTTCCATCTGCCCGAACCTGTTGACCACATTGGATACCTGAGTGGTAGAAACATTTTCGCTCTTCCAGCGGACAG
>ENA-OWPA01001681-OWPA01001681.1-bioreactor-metagenome-genome-assembly--contig:-NODE-1681-length-13236-cov-3.104947_pt1 | contig 13236 bp, 12 predicted proteins | sample MGYA00238139_ERZ651803 | MGnify/ENA primary metagenome ERZ651803 (study PRJEB26909, sample SAMN07631231) | bioreactor metagenome | isolation source: Switchgrass digestor | place: USA: Dartmouth...
TATTTTTTCCTCTTACTTTATATCTTCCACATTTTATTTCTTCCTACACCTTATATCTTTTTAACTTTATATCGCCTTCACTTTATATCTTCCTCACTTCCCTTTTGTGTCTCTAATTATCTTCTTCATAGGATTTGTTCTTATCATTATTACCATCTTTATTACTATCTTTCTTCCCTTTTCTTATCATCTCATAACACCCCATGATGAGAAGAAATACTCCAAACCATTTCTTAAGGGCATCACTTGAAAGTGATACAGCAAATCTGGATCCTATAAATGCACCTAACAACCCCGTTCCTGTAATCGGCAAAGTCATTTTAAAATCAATGCTTTTATTTTTAATGTGTATAATCAAAGCAATTATAGCTGTCGGTATGAAAAAAATTAGATTAACACTTTGTGCTATATGCTGTTCCGGCTTTACAAACAATACTAGTGCCGGTATGAGTATGGTTCCTCCTCCTATTCCCATACCGCTTATAATGCCTGCAGCAACACCTATTATAAACAGAATCAATACTACACCACCCGTATGTTAAAAAATCATTCTCAAAGCTGCTATTATCATAAATAACCCAAAAATTTTTCTAAGCAGATTTGTCGGACATTTATTTAAAAGCTTGGCGCCTATATATCCTCCAACCATGCCGCCGAGTATTACTTTTATTGTAATGCCCCAGTTTACAAACCCGTTTGAAATGTAAAAAAGAGCACTTACAATAGTCATAGGAAGAATAATGGCTATTGCACTTGCATGAGCTTTGTGTTCTTCTGCTCCAAGAAGCAGTACCATCGCCGGAACTACAACAGAACCGCCGCCGGAACCAAAAAGTCCGTTTACTATGCCTGTAACCAGGCCAATTATTATATATCTAAAACATTTCTTTTTATTTTTACCCATATCTCGCCCATCCAATTTTTTATTTTCTTTAGTTCATATTTTTAAATATTTACGCAGTAATATGCAGATAAAAAGAAAATAAAATAATATTCATCATTTTTACTACACAAAAGGAGCCAAGGCATGGTATTATAGTTGTATAAGCAATTACATATATTCTTCCTAAGCAATAACATTTTTTTGGATAAAGGTGGACTGATCATTTTGAAAACTATATTCAGGTTTGTAATTAATATTTTATTAATAGCATTGTTAGTATTAAGTCCATTACTTCCTTCCAAGGTATCAGCAAATAAGGTTGAATATTTTGTGTCAAACTATGTTGTAGACATTAACATAGAAAATGATGGTTCAGCAGTCTTCGAAGAGAGAATAACATACGTCTTCGATGGCAGTTTTAACGGTGTGTTCAGGGATATTGACATTTCAGGATCAGGCGGTATCTATGAACAGGAAGTCTTTATAGACAAGAACAGCAGCCTTGAGCAGATTAAGCTGGATAATTCCGGCGATCCTGGCACTTATACTTTCCAAGTGGAAAATAACTTGGCGAAATTCAAATTATATGAACCCGTAAAAAATGACATAAAAACCTTTGTATTTAAATACAGGCTGACTGATGTAATAACAAGATACAATGATATTGCCGAGTTTAACAGAAAAATAATAGACCAGGGCTGGAATATACCTCTTAATAATATAAATGCAATAATTTCTGTTCCACAAGGTTCTTCTGCAAACAACATAAGAGTATTCGTCCACGGCCCACTGACCGGTGAATGCAAAATTATTGATGACAGAAGCGTGGAATTAGAAGTGCCTGTGGTATCACCTGGAGATTATGTAGAAACAAGGGTTCTTTTTCCACACGAGCTGGTGCCCTATTCAATAAAATATAAAGATAAAAATGCACTGCCTGAAATAATGGAGACTGAAAAAAGGCTTGCAGAAGAAACCAATATAAAGCGTGAAGAAGCAAGGCGCCTTTTAAAAGAGCAGGAGGAACAAAAGCGCAGACTTGAAAGTGAAAAAGGGGTAAAAGTAAAAAAGCTGAAGCCTATTGGACAAATAGCTACCATAGTCATGTTTGTCCTGTGGTTTTATATAATATCAACAATATATTTCAAATATGATAGAAAATACAGGCATAGTTTTAAAGAAAAATATTTAAGCAAACCTCCCGGAGATTACACACCGGCAGAAGTGAGTGCACTTGTGTGGGGAACGTTACATCTCAGGGATTTAATGGCAACTGCATTGGATATGATAAGGAAAAATTATCTTGTCATTAATGTTGTCAATAATAATGAAACAAAAAAGGATATTTCAGATGAAGAAAATACACATAATGAAAACACAAATAATTATAAAATTTCTCGCAATAAACAAATTCCACCTGAACAGTTTAAAGCTCATGAATCTTTCCTGATTGAATGGTTCTCCAATAAAATAGGTAATGGAGAATCAGTTACAACAAATGAAATAAATGAATATGTTAAAGACAAGAAGAATTATCTTCAATTCAAGTCGGATTATGATAAGTGGATATCTCTTGTGAAAAAGGAAGCAGATTCTTTAAATATTTACGAAAAATCCATAAAGCATGGAAAACATATAGGGTCATGCACCGGGGTTGTTTATATTATTGGAGGAATAATTATATCAACTCTCTTAACTGTCATTTCTTCCATAATACTTACTGTCTTAGGAATAGTTTTACTGGTTTACTCAGTATTAATAAAAGACCGCTCTGCATACGGTAACGAGCAGTGTGCCAAGTGGCTTGCGTTTAAGAAATATCTCAAAGAATTCAGCAATCTTGAAGGGGCTGAAGATCTTTCGATAACACATTGGGAGCAATACCTCGCATATGCCGTTTCTCTTGGAGTAGCTAAAGATGTAGTAAAACAGATTCCTGATGTTTGCAATGAACAGACTTTTAATGACAGCAGCCTGACTTACTTTTACGATGGAATGTATAGCTATCTTATGTGCTTTTCAAGTATATTAAGCAATACCATCCGCGCAGTTGAAAGTGTCGATGATACCACAACAAATATTGCAAACTCTTCAGACTCATCCCCTTTCGGTACAGGCGGTGGTTTTAGCGGTGGCACCTCTGGGGGATACGGCGGCGGAGGCGGCGGCGGAGCCTTTTAAACCCATATTGGTGAGACTTTGTATTTATGACGTAACCTTTTTATATCTTAAGTTAACCTGCTGTGTTGGTATATTGACAGCAGAACTATCTACCGACACAACAGGTTAATTTATTTAAATTAACATACCTCTGCAAAACTTAAAAATATTTACTCATTAAAAATTTACTCAATAAAATATATACACTCATCTATCTTAAAGGTAGAAATACTTCTTAAGTTCTTCATCCGAAACAATTAATCCATATTCTGAAAGCTCAAAAGCTTCCGCACATTTTATCTTTTCGCCCTGTTCCCTTCCATAGACTTCAAGAAGCTTCTGCCTGCAAGTATCTGCACAATTAATGCCCCAGTTCTCCACCTTAGCCTTGAGCCATTTAATTCTATCATCCTCTGACGGCGGCACTTTGTCCAGTTCATTGTCCACCCAGGGAAGCCATTCATAAAATTGGGATTTATGGCAGTTCAGCATTTGAACCTTTTTATCAATTACGTCATCTATGCTTAATGCTATGTTAGGGGAAAAGGAATACGGTCTCTTGAAGTTGTCAAACATATAAAGTATTAGCGGCTGATACCTAATGCACTCTACCGACGGGCAAATATTAGGAACCATAACAAGGTAGGAACTGTCCTGCACAAGGATACTTGTGCGCCGATGGTCCGGATGGTAGTCATTAGGCCTATGGGTAAATATCATATCAGGTTTATAACGGCGAATAATGGCAATAATCTTTTCCCTCATCTCAATAGTTTCTTCCAGTTTTCCGTCATCAGCATCCAGAATCTCATACTCTATACCCGCTGTCTTTGCGGCCTGTGTCGCCTCACAAGCACGCACTTTTGCAAGTTTATCTCCGCCTAAACTATAATGTCCGGCATTTCCGTTTGTTACAGAAACAAATTTTACTGCATGTCCTTTATCAGCAAATTTAATTGCTGTTCCTCCCATAATGATGTCACAGTCATCGGGATGAGCCCCAATAGCAAGCACTCTCAATTTTTCTCCAGTCATTTTATTCCCTCACTTTTATATAAATTACAAATTCCCCCAACTTATTTTAATTTAAAACTATTAAATATTCAAGGTCAGATATACGATCACAATCTGAAATAAAAAAATAAAAGGAATACCATACATGAAATACCAGTGTCTTGTCTTGTGTCTGAAAAGCATCAATCCCGAATATATTCCCGGACATCCACCTATTAAAGCAAACCAGAAAAATACCTTTTCAGGTATTCGCCAAAGTGATCTTTGTGCTTTGTACTTGTCAATTCCAACAACAATAAAGGCCGCAACATTTATTATCAGTAAAATACCCAGGATAGTCCGCATTAGCATCCACCTCTTATGATGTTAAATTCACAGGAAAACAGATGGCATCATTATTATTTGATACTTTAGTCATAAATATGATTAAAAACCAGAAAAATTCAGTTTCTTACTTGAATCCCAACTCCGGTTATTAGCGCAAAGAAAAAATAACCGGGTTTGGTTTACCCGGCTATCATTCTTTCGGTATAAGAAGTTTTTGATTTACATGAATACGATTAGGATTATCTATTCCGTTTGCTTTCATTATAAGCGTATACTTATTGGGATCATTATAAAACTTCATGCTTATTTTCTGGAGGGTATCCCCTTGCTGTACAGTGTAGTAGACATATTCCTCTCCTCCATTTTCTGCATCTGTTCCGGTCTCAGAACCACTTTCTGAAGGTTCCTGTCCTCCCTCTTGTTCTGATTCTTTTCCTTCGGATTGATCACCGGTGTAGTTATCTTCGCTGTTATCATTTATGCCGGATGATACATCATCGCTATTGGAAGGCAATATATTATTACCGGTGCTGCTTTTTCCAAGAACCCCTTCAATGAGCTTATATGCACCAAAAGCAACTCCTGCAAGTAACAAAACTGAAACAAGTACAGAAGCAAGTTTTCTGACGACCCTGTTTCTGCGTGTCTTTCTCATATTATTGTCAATGGAGGACGGTGTAAAAGCTTCTACAAATTCCTCATCTTCACATTCAATGCCGCTCTCAATATCTTCAATCTTTACAACCATTACTGTAATATCGCCAGGTACATCTTTTTTTAAGGCTTCTTTAGACAGCATACTGCATATTGTACCGACTTCATTTTTTGAATTAAAAGCTTCACAAAGTATTTCATCATTAATAGCATCGGCTGTGTTGCCGGAACAAAGTAAAAACATATCCCCTGGTTCAAGGGTAACTATTTCTGTTTTCTTTGCTTCCATTTTGCTTTCATCAGTAGTCGCCGCAAGATGGCTTATAAGCTCTTCTGCTTGTTCTTTTGTTATTATACCTGCCTTCAGAAGCCTGTCAGCTTTTCTGTAATCTATAGGCAACTGCTTTATTGTGCCGCCACGTAAAAAGTAAATCCTGCTTTTGCCTGTACATACAATTGCAGCTTTTCCCTGATGAATTGCCAAGCCTGCAAAGGATGTTCTTACATTCCTTTCTTCAGTATTTCCAATAGTCAGACTGTGTATCAGATTATCGGTTTCGCGAACGCACTCCTTCAGGTTTTCAAGTTTTAAATTTATATCCTTTGCTGCTCCCCGTAAATTATCCTGAAATTTTTTAAGTTCTTTTATTATGGAAATAGATAGATTCTTTTCAGATGAGTCTACAATCATGCCACTGCTTACTGCGAAAACGAACCCTGAACCACTGCTCTCAATTTGAGTCTGAACACTTTCAGTATCAATATCATCCAGAAATTTGCCGTTCATATAAAATGCGTCTTTGCAACTGTCAGATATTTTCCTTCTGTATACTTTTACAGAAGCGTTAACTTTTGTAAGAATATCCATAGAAACTCTCCTTTAATATGGAAGTTTTCGTTTCAAATACTGTGTAGCAAAAATTGATATAAACCCTTATATATTCCATATTTACTACTATTACATATTATCACAAAAACAGAGACCATTCAACAAAAAACGGCGTTTCCAGACTTATTTCCCAATGAAAAACGCAGATATTACGAATACATTTTTGAAACTATATATTGCACAAAACGCATGGGCAAAAATCTTTTTAACTGGACAATAGTCTTGTATCCTGCTCCCACAGTTAAGCGTACGGGAGGGTTCTTTTTTGTGGCAATCTTCAGAACAGCCCTTGCTATTTTTTCAGGACCGGGACCGTTTGTCTCATCTTTTATCATTGTCTCAACAGATTTTTTAAAAGTATTAAAATATACTGAATTTTCATCAGCTTTTTTTACATACTGTCTGTTTTGTGTAAATCCTGTCCTTGTATCTCCAGGTTCAACGACAGCCACTCTTACTCCAAATGGCCTCGCTTCAATCCTCAAAGCCTCTGACAATGCCTCAACAGCGTATTTACTGGCACTGTACATAGCCTGAAATGGTACGGAAAACTGAGCAGCTACCGAACTTATATTAATTATAAGTCCTCCTCCGTTCTTACGCATTATGGGTAAAACATGCCTGCACATGCGATGAACTCCAAAGAAATTGGTATTAAACTGCTCAAATGCCTCTTCCGTGGATGTATCCTCTATTGAACCGGCTATCCCAAAGCCTGCATTGTTTACAAGTATGTCTATTCTCCCTTCTTTTTGATAAACATAGTTAACTGCCTTTTTCACCGATTCTTCGTCGCAAACATCCAACGTTAACATTTTTATAAAGCCTGGACTATTATTTGATTTTTCCGGTTGATTATCATCTTCAGGTAATGCTTTCCTTGTAGTTCCATATACCCTGTACCCTTCATCCATGAACACTCTGGCTATTTCCCTGCCAATTCCGGAAGATGCTCCGGTAACCAAAACTACATCACCATATACTTTTCTCATCCGTATTACCTCACAATGCTTATTTAACCCCTTCAGACATCATTTATTTATATTATATAGTTTTTGCATTCATATTTGCAATCTGGCAGGAATAATAAAAATAATGGACAAAACAATATTCTAATTTTATAATATATGATAAAATAGCTTTGTCCTTTTAAAGGATACATACACTTCCATATAAGTGCCTGGGCGTGTAGTAAATCCAATGGTGTAATCATTGCGGTAATCATACGCATTGACTGCACAAAACTTTTAGAAGGGGAGAATAAAGTAATGGATATATTTGAAAAGTGCTTCAATTACACTGATGCTAAGGAAGTGATGAAAGCTGGTATTTATCCATACTTCCATGCTTTGGAAAGTGGTCAGGATACTGAAGTAATTATTAACGGAAAAAGAACAATAATGATTGGTTCGAACAACTATCTCGGTCTAACTTCTGAGCCTAGAGTTATAAATGCTGCCCGAGAGGCTTTGGATAAATACGGCACAGGCTGTTCCGGTTCAAGGTATTTAAACGGTACTCTTGACCTGCATGTAAAGCTTGAGGAACGTCTTGCATCATTCCTTCAGAAAGAAGCAGCCCTAACTTTCAGCACAGGCTTTCAGACAAACCTTGGCATTATTTCAGCAATTGCAGGGAGAAACGATTACATAATTTGTGATAGTGAAAATCACGCCAGTATTATTGACGGTTGCAGGCTGAGTTTTTCAAAAACACTTAAATATGAGCATAATAACATGGAAGACCTTGAGCGTATACTGAGTAATATTCCCGATAAATATGGAAAACTCATCGTTACCGATGGGGTATTCAGCATGGCAGGCGATATATGCAATCTTCCTGAAATTATCAGATTGGCTAAAAAATACGGAGCCCGCGTTATGGTTGACGACGCCCATGGTCTTGGCGTTATGGGTGAGCACGGAAGAGGTACTGGAGAATATTTTGGTTTACAGGATCAAGTTGACATTATTATGTGTACCTTCAGTAAATCTCTTGCAAGTCTTGGAGGCTGTATTGCCGCAAGTGAGGATGTTATACATTATATTAAGCATAACTCCAGACCGTTTATATTCAGTGCATCCATTCCTCCTGCAAATGCTGCTGCTGCGCTTGAGGCAATAAATATTCTCGAAGAACAACCCGAGCGCGTTAAAAGGCTCTGGGAAAATGCTGACTATATGCGTGAGGGCTTTAGAAAGCTGGGCATTCCAATAGGAGATTCAGTAACACCTATTATTCCTGTAATGACATGGGAGAATGAAAGAACTTTCGTAATAACAAAAAGGCTCCTTGAGGAAGGCGTATATGTAAATCCTGTAATTGCTCCTGCTGTCAAACCCGGACAGTGCCTGCTCAGAACAAGTTATACAGCAACACATACAAAAGAACAGCTTGATTATGCGTTGGATGCTTTCAAAAAGGTGTTCAGCGAATTCTAAAGCGAATATAAAGTATATGCAAATAGTGACACAAATATAAGATATTAAGAATATTACATATTAAACTAAAATAAAGAATAAACTAGAGCCTCCGTTACGGAGGCTTTTTTAATAAAGTCCATGGCAAAATGGCAAAATAAAGTTAAAATAATTCCCCCTGTCTCTTCTATATTAAATTGAGTATAATGAAAAATAATAATTTAACTTGTCATGCCGGTTTATTGTACTAGTATTTCGATAGCACAAATGCAGAGTCTAAGAGCTGATGAAAATTTTCTCTAAAGCTCTCGCAATGCTATCTCATTACCTGGCACAGCAAGTTGGTATAAAATCAATATCGGGGTTGACTTGACAATATGAATAAGAACATCATAGAACTGCCAAAAGAAGTACATTATATAATTCAAACTTTGAATACAAACGGCTTTGAAGCATATGCAGTTGGAGGCTGCATAAGGGATAGTCTTTTGGGAAAAAAACCTACAGACTGGGACATTACAACAAATGCAAGACCGGAGGAGATTAAAAAACTTTTTCCTAAAACTATTGACACAGGACTTAAGCACGGCACTGTTTCCGTGGTAATAGATGGTGTCCGTTATGAGGTGACAACATATAGAGTGGAGGGAAAGTATGAAAACCACCGTAAACCTTCCAAAGTTGAATTTACAGGCTCTCTTTTGCAGGATCTTGGAAGAAGAGATTTTACTATGAACGCAATAGCTTACCATCCGTCGGAAGGTATTGTTGACCCTTTTAACGGAGTTGATGATATTTTAGACAGAACCATAAAATGTGTTGGAAATCCTGATAACCGATTAGAGGAAGATGCTTTGAGAATGCTGAGAGCTGTTCGCTTCTCGGCACAGCTTGATTTTTCAATAGATAAAGGCACTTTTGAAGCTATTAAAAGAAATAGTTCTCTGATTCGCAGTATAAGCTGGGAAAGAATAAGGGATGAAATAACATTGCTGCTTATATCGGATTTCCCTATGCGATTTATTACTCTTAGGGACAGCCGTCTTCTGCAGTATATTTTGCCTGAGTTTGAAATATGCTTTCAGACTCCCCAGAATAATCCGCATCATGTGTACAATGTAGCAGTTCATACACTTCACTCCATAGTTTACGTTAAGCAGGACAGGATTTTAAGGTGGGTAATGCTTCTTCACGATATTGGGAAGCCGCTGACCAGGACCACTGATGATCAAGGCATAGATCATTTTTACGGCCATGCTGAGAAAAGCATCAGGCTTGCAGATATTATTTTAAAAAGATTACGGTTTGACAATAAAAGTATTGATAAAATCAAGCGACTTATAATGCACCATGACAGAAACATAACGCCTTCTTTCAGGTCCGTTAGAAAGGCTATGGCCGCTGTAGGCACAGATTTATTCGAAGAACTGCTGGAAGTCAAAAAGGCAGATGCAAAAGCTCACAACCCTAAATATATTGATGAAAGTATGGAAACAATTGAATGCATATATGATACATATAAAAAAATAATGGAAAATCGTCAATGTGTCAGTTTGAGCGATCTTGCAATAAACGGACACGACCTGAAAGCCCTGGGCATATATCCGGGAAAAAGGATTGGCGAAATTCTAAACCAACTTCTTGAAATTGTCCTTGACAATCCTCAGTATAATACTCGCGAGAAGCTTCTGGATGAAGTGAAAAAACTGATATAGACATTTATATTTTAATATATATTTTTATTTATTCTATTTATAAACAATTATTATAGATATTATATAGACAATTTTATATAATCATTCTATTTACAAGCTGTTTGCAACTTGTTTATTATGTTTATTATGCTTATTATTGCTTATCAGCGTTTTCATTTATCTGAAGCTTAAGTATGTTCACAATTGCCCTGGCAATAAGAGCGTACACAATCATGGCAATGATTGTAGCCGGTTCCATTACAGCACTGGTCTCAATCCCTCCATTGACAACAGTTCTGAATATGCCAGAAAACGGAGCCGATAAAATGCCGGTTACAGAATATATAAAGATGACTACTCCGTTTTTGGGGTTTGCACCCAAAAGTTTGAATAAAAACCGAAAAGCCAGTAAGCCTTCAATTATACTTAAAATCAGGTACACACTGCCTCTTGCTTTAAGGAACCAATTTGGATATTTTTCGGCTTTCTCCATATATTTTCTCCTTTATTTTTCAAGGTTATTTTTCTCATGGTTGTTTTTAAGGTTATAACTTACTATTTTATTTTCTGGGTTATAATTATTATTTGGTTATTCTTTTAAAGTTATATCCTGATATTATTATTTCTCAATTATAGCTATTTATAAGGCAACCATATTTATTATGGTAAGCAAAAAAGCTTTATAGCATTATCTTAATTGCTTTATAAGGCATTTCCTGCCCCGTATTAAATAAGGAGAAAATTAATATATGGAGCAAAATAATAAAATACACCTTTAATAACAAATGATTGCATAATTTAATAAACCAAATGACATTAAAGGTGTAATTACTTTTTGTCAACATTTCCATATATAGCAAGGTTCTTTTGGGAAAACAATTATCTCAAAAAAGAAAACAGTTTGGAAATAAGTTCAGTATGTTCGGCAAATATTTTCACACCAATCACTACAAGAATAATGCCACCAACCAGCTCAGCATTACTTTTCAGCATCGGAAGGCACCTTTTCCCGAGCAACACTCCAATAAAGCATAAGGCAAAGGTTATAACACCAATTATTATCACAGATTCAAAAATGGATACATTCAAAAAAGCAAAGCTTACACCTACAGCCAGAGCATCAATACTTGTAGCAATAGCAAGCAAAAACAGAGTCTTGTTGTCAATCCTGCTTGTCTTAGCCTCCTCTGTTACACACCCTTCTTTTCTTGATTCTATACTCTCAAATATCATTTTGCCGCCAATAAAACCAAGTAGCAGTAATGCAACCCAGTGATCATATGTCGTTACATAATCCTGAAACTTCACACATAACAACCATCCTATAAGAGGCATTACAGCCTGAGCAATTCCAAAGAATGCACCTGTCTTGGCTGCATCCTTTATTTTATCTTCCTTAAGCAGCATTCCGTTAGTTATTGAAACTGCAAATGCATCCATAGCAAGGCCGAATGCAGTAAGCAATATAGTTATAAAACCCAATACAAATCCTCCTCCACGTCTTCATCAGGTAAAACTACTTTATACCCCCCTAGAATATCAAGCGGTACTCTTCAATTTTTTAAGTCCTAAAGCTATACTTATTAATTAATTTTTACAAGCATTCCTAGTCCGCTGAGAACAAAATAAATTGAAAAAGCTGAAATAAACAAACCCAGGAAAATTATCAGCCAGCGGTATAAGGTATCGCTAATAAGCTTCTTACCACTTGCAAATGCTGCGGCAATAATGCTATACCATACAAAGTCTGAAAGAATATGTCCAAAATAAAAAAACACAACTCCTGTCAGTCCCATAGCATATGCCTGACGTATTGACTCTATTCCTGTAGAAGCCCACCATATTATAAAATATGGGTTTGAAATACTTACAATTATACCTGTAAGTACAAGACTTTTTCCTTTAGTATTTCCCTTATACTGGCCATCTATTGAAACCGTCTTTTGAACACCGGATTTTATCATTCCATAGCCTGTCCACCCCAGAAATGCCCCGCCAAAAACACCTATTAATCCTGAGACAACAGGGTCAGAAAAGAAATCCTTAAGTCCAAATGCCATTGTAATAACCAAAAACAGTTCAAGTATAGCATGTCCTAATACTATTAGCGGCCCTGCCGTAAATCCTTTTCTTATACTTCCATCAATGGTAACCCCCAGCATCGGCCCTGGCATCGTCGCTCCTGAAAAACCAATGAGAAACGCACCTATGAAAATTCCCCACAACACCAACTTATATAGCCCTCTTTTCTGCAACAAAATGATATAAATAATTAATTATAACATTATACTATTTTAACCTATTGAAGCAGCATTTCAATAGAGGATAAAATCACAAATTAATATAAAATTAATTTAGCATATATAAAAATAAGAATTAGTTTTACCTTTATCTTAAATTATTTTTAATGCTTATCTGAACCTTACTTGTACATAATCAGGCAACTTTTTATCTATAAACTTTATTTCAAGTCTTGCAAAGCGCTGCAAACCATTTTTAAGCTTTATATCAGGCCATCCATCACCTATCAGCGGCATAGCATAATTGATAAAGTCATCGGTAACGTCTATTCCATCGCTTGTTATCCAGCTTTTCGGCATATATCTTACAGAATTTGCCACAACTTCAAGAGGTACCTTGTCATAAACTGCTTTGTACTGGCTGCCGGGTGCCCTCAAAATTGTTGCCATAAATCCTGTTCCTTCCTCAACCCCTATCTTTACTGCTTTTCTCCCCACCTCATAGGCCTCTTCAATATCTACCTTTGAAGCAAAAATTGAGACAGAACGCTGCAGCACTCCCGGTACCTGCCCGGTAGCCTGACCTCTTGCTTTAAGTCCAACACTGTTGAGATAATTTGTAACAACCTGAGCAGCAGTTGTCTTGCTTGCACCATATTCAATGTGTCCAAAGCCGTCATGCGCTTCTCCAAGACTGCCTACGTCAAAGCCCTCGTTTACAACAACAATACAGCGTCCTGAACGCTTAAGCTCCCTGTTTACATTTTCCGCTAAAGTCTCAAGGTTGTGATGTGATTCAGCCATATAAAGCTGGAGAGGCATTTCTCTCTGTGGGTCCGCAAGTCTTGAAGCAGCGGTAATAAAACCGGATTTTCTTCCCATAGCCTGAAAAACTGAAACACATTCGGAAACATTCATTCCACGATTTTCCTCATTCACATTCTGTATCAGATAT
>ENA-OWPA01001683-OWPA01001683.1-bioreactor-metagenome-genome-assembly--contig:-NODE-1683-length-13217-cov-32.909893_pt1 | contig 13217 bp, 9 predicted proteins | sample MGYA00238139_ERZ651803 | MGnify/ENA primary metagenome ERZ651803 (study PRJEB26909, sample SAMN07631231) | bioreactor metagenome | isolation source: Switchgrass digestor | place: USA: Dartmouth...
ATTCGTTCTTTTTTACTTTATATCGTTTACCTGGTTTTGATCATTTTTGCTTCGTTTTACCTCTGCTTATTACTGTCAACTTTGCTTTCTTATAGTATGTTATTGTATATCGATTTTCCTTCCTTTTGACTTAGATGGCTCCGACTTCGGCACGATTATCGACAGGATGCCGTCCCTGTATTCCGCTTTGGCCTCCTCAGGTTTCACCTCCGCCGGCAGGGGGATGGTCCTTGAGAAACTGCCGTAATACCTCTCCGACCTGTACATGTCGCTCTCGCTGTACTCGTCTTCCCTCCTGGTCTCACCGGACAGGCGGATCGACCTCTGGTCGATGTACAGCTGCAGATCATCCCTTGAGACCCCGGGGATTTCCGCCTTGACCACCACATTGTTTTCAGTCTGGTAGACGTCGACCCTGGGGCCGTTGCCTGTAAAAAGTTTTACCGGATAATCAAGGACACTGTTCAATTCCCTGCTGATATAGTCCGTATCTCCGAAAGGTAACCACGGTATCAGCTGCATAGCGATTCCTCCCTTTGGATTTTTGTCACGGTTATTTTTTGCTTGCAGGGAGGAAAATATGTTTTGTTAAGTTTCTGGCCGAAATAATTTATCTATAAAAAATCCCTCTTCTAAAAATCAACATGGATACGGCAGGTAGTTTGGTGGTCAAAATATCGTCTTTACTGAAACTGTCGATATAAAATGCCTTAAAAACCTATGACTAAATGGGATTCTCCCACAATCGCACAGTAATATACTGATGATACGCCAACCAAAAGCAAAAATATCATCTCGGATATTATAGTCTTCTTACTAACCATTGATTTAACACCTCTATATGTGAAGAGACGTAACTATAATGCTTTGGTTCATTTACCTTTGTAATATCAATCCATTCTCCTCATACGGTAAAAGACGAAATAAAGTCCTCAACATCACTCCATGTATTAAGATTTCAACCCACTCTCCCCTTGCGGGGAGAGACTCGGCCCCGCCTGAGTTTTTATGAGCGATATGAGATTTCAATCCACTCTCCCCATGCGGGGAGAGACCTGCATGCGCCATATATGCCGGTTGACTTGCTCCGATTTCAATCCACTCTCCCCATGCGGGGAGAGACAGCAATAATGCTGATATATGACATGTCAATAAGATTTCAATCCACTCTCCCCATGCGGGGAGAGACGAGAAGTAACCTCAGAATATTTGAATCATGGAGGATTTCAATCCACTCTCCCCATGCGGGGAGAGACAAACTTCGATAAGTGCAGATTTTATCCCATGACAATTTCAATCCACTCTCCCCATGCGGGGAGAGACTTCGGCTTCTCCGGGGTCACAGGTTGCCCCGAGAATTTCAATCCACTCTCCCCATGCGGGGAGAGACCAACGCGATTGAGGCACAATTCCAGGTAATTGACATTTCAATCCACTCTCCCCATGCGGGGAGAGACATGAGAGCGCAGAACCTGCACGTAGCGAAAACATATTTCAATCCACTCTCCCCATGCGGGGAGAGACGCAACAGAGCAAAAACAGACGGCTGTTGCCGTGAATTTCAATCCACTCTCCCCATGCGGGGAGAGACTCAGGCCAAAATATCACAGTCAATTTTCAATTGATTTCAATCCACTCTCCCCATGCGGGGAGAGACTGGGTTTACCTGGTGTCGGTAAATCTACTGCCGTATTTCAATCCACTCTCCCCATGCGGGGAGAGACCATCATTTTTGACGATTTTGGCGGATTGTTGGCATTTCAATCCACTCTCCCCATGCGGGGAGAGACATATCACAGTCAATTTTCAAATTGACAATTGGGAGATTTCAATCCACTCTCCCCATGCGGGGAGAGACTCGAAAGCATAGAGGGGCTTATCACAGACAAGGCTATTTCAATCCACTCTCCCCATGCGGGGAGAGACCTATCATTGCAGGGAGCCGCACTATATTAAGATATTTCAATCCACTCTCCCCATGCGGGGAGAGACCTTAAATATAGATCCGCTGCATTTACGTCAGGCGATTTCAATCCACTCTCCCCATGCGGGGAGAGACAAATGGGGTTAAGTCGTTCAACTATAACCCTTTATATTTCAATCCACTCTCCCCATGCGGGGAGAGACTTAAGTATTCCCCTTCATTTCTAGCAATCCATACGGGATTTCAATCCACTCTCCCCATGCGGGGAGAGACGGACACGTGACCCTGAACAGCTCGGAATGATCGAAATTTCAATCCACTCTCCCCATGCGGGGAGAGACTATAGTTGTTGACGATGTCCTGCAGCTTGGCGATATTTCAATCCACTCTCCCCATGCGGGGAGAGACTGTCAGCCTTTCGGCTGCCCTTGTCCCGTCCGTATTTCAATCCACTCTCCCCATGCGGGGAGAGACGACAAGTTGCAGACTGTAATTAACAGGCTTATGGCATTTCAATCCACTCTCCCCATGCGGGGAGAGACAGGCGAGCAATCATGGCAAAGCGGCTTAAATGGGATTTCAATCCACTCTCCCCATGCGGGGAGAGACGCCGTTGCGTCACCGACAGCCCGCAACGTAGGCAATTTCAATCCACTCTCCCCATGCGGGGAGAGACCCGGCCAAAGCTCATATGTGCTGCCAAATACAGCATTTCAATCCACTCTCCCCATGCGGGGAGAGACATCCCGACACAATCATCCAGCTTGCCACGGCATTATTTCAATCCACTCTCCCCATGCGGGGAGAGACCTTATCTTCGACAAGCCCTCTAATTGGACTTTAATTTCAATCCACTCTCCCCATGCGGGGAGAGACTTCGCAAGTGTCTAAAGCGTCAACGGCTCTTTCAGATTTCAATCCACTCTCCCCATGCGGGGAGAGACGTGGCCTCTGTACCTTGCCGTCCTTGCCCCTGGTATTTCAATCCACTCTCCCCATGCGGGGAGAGACAGCAAAAATAACCAAAATATAAAATAAAGCTGACATAGTAAATATAGCATTTAGCACAAATATATCAGCAGTATACACTCAACCCCAAAGATAAATACAAGTATTTCGACAATATAAGTCATTTTTCTCGGTGCGGATCAGCCGGGGTTTTCATGTTAGCTTCATATCCGCACTAAAGAACGTTCTGAATAAATTTTGAATTACCGTACTTATAGTCTTATAATGACAACACTCCTTCCATGTCAAAACTTGGTTTCGCTCCAATATGCTCGACCCTGGTCTTGTAGTTATTGCCTAAGTTGTAAAATCGCAAGCTATCTTTTTCCTTATCGATCAATTTCTCCAGCTTCGCCTTTACTTCTCTTGCCTTGGCTGCATCCATCACGCACTCGAATACCGAATGTTGCACTCGCTGACCATAATTGGTACATACTTTTGCAACCTTTCTTAGACGACTCTTGCCGCTTTCAGTCTCGGTATTGACATCATAAGTTATGAGCACCAACAAGTTTTATCACCTACTTCCATAAAAATGGCGGGTATGCGTCCAGATCATTCCTGATGGTTCTCGCAAGCAGCAATGCCTGAGCGTATGGCACCAATCCCCACTCAATCCTTTCTTCCAAAAAAGGATGAACTATTTTCTCCTGTTTCCTGTTTTGCCATTGAGTCAGTATGGTTTTCCTGGTATCGTCGGACATTTCAACAGAACCGTTTTCCCTTACTGTAAATCCATCAGCATTGATAATTCGCTTGTTTATGAGCGATAAAACGAACCGGTCAGCCATAACAGGCCTTAGCTCCTCCATTAAATCAAGCGCTAATGATATCCTTCCGGGACGGTCCGTATGCAGAAAGCCGACATAAGGGTCAAGGCCAACTGTTTCCAGCGCTGAGGCAGTGTAATTCGCAAGCAGCGTATACACAAAAGACAGAAGCGCATTGACCCTATCCATTGGCGGTCTTTTATTTCTGCCTTTGAAATAGAAATGCTCTTTCTGCTGTAAAATTAGGTCATCAAACACTGAAAAATACAGCGATGCCGCCTCGCCTTCGTAGCCTCGGAGTTGGTCATTTGTTGTACTTTCACGAATCAGTTCAATAAAATTATGGAGTTGTACAGATACCTTTTTCAGTTTTTCGCAATCAACGCTCATAGCATGTTCTCTGGTGACTCTCTCGATTACCCACCTCGCGTTGAACACCTTACCGATAATGAAATTTTTTGCAATCCTACAGGATAGTTCCGGATCATCTGATATGCGATATTGCTCCTTCCGCAAAGTAACATTCCCATATACTTTGCCCGTTACCCTGGCCAGGAATCTGCCATTTGGGTTAAGGAAACACAATGATATATTCCGGCTTGCACATTCACCCATTAAAGCCGGACTTGCCCCAGTATAGCCGAATGCTACTATCCCTTCCAGGTTATGCAGCGGTATTCTGCCCAAAACCTTGTCCTGATTCAGCACTACTACTGTTTCTCCGTCAAGAGAAAGATAAGAGTCTGCAGAAGTGACATACAATGTATTAAGTAGCTTTTTCACCAATCTCCTCCTTAATCATCTGATTGATATAGGCGTCAGCTTTTTTATTTTTACATAGAACCGGCAGGCAGATATTTTTTAAAGAGCATGCATTGCATTGCTTTGTTGGCCTGACTTTCGGAGTATATCTGCGATTATAGTAATGATGCATTTCTGCAAACACACTCCTTACCTTATCCCGTAATTCTTGTGATATCGAAACTTCAATCCTATGCCGTGTCTCACCATAGTATAAATATGCTGATTTGACCGAGCAGCAAAGCATTTCTTCCAGGCACATAGCCTGAGCGGCCAATTGCAGGCGATCCATATCATTTTCTTTGGGACGGCCTTTCTTGTATTCGATCGGGCAGGGTAAATACCTGCCCTCCCGGCCGAATAAATTAACACCATCTTCAGCCCGATGGAATTCGACGACATCACATACACCATACACACCAAGTTCTTTTGAAAACACAGGCAGTCCACGTGTGATTATAATGTCACCGCGGGTTTCAGTTTTCAGCGAATCATGAGCATTTGCATGCATGATGTGTCCTTCCACCGTCCGCAGGTTCTCTTCCCATTGCTGCTCAATATGAATCAGTGCCCATTGCCTCCGGCAGAACATAAAATGCTGAATACCTGAAAGACTAAGGTAATCATCTTCTTTATACTGCATCACAGCAACCTCTCAAGAGTGACGCCCTGAGGGATTTCTTCCTCATTGACGTTAATTTTGTAGTCATGGAAACTCCTCGGAACGATTACCCCTTCCTTCTTCACAGCAGTTATAGCTTCAAAAAGCTTATAAGCCGGACAATTTCCATATACGCTGTCATGTTTGAATACGAATAAAGCCCTTGAAGCCATTTTACCTCTGGCAGCCGAATGGTCGAAATCGAACATATTTATTAGAGCTTCCCAAAGAAGTTTAAGGTCATCGTTTGTAAATCCTGTTCCCCCGGTCTCTTTTTGTGCCAGGCAGGGAGAAATGAATCCATCAACCCTGTACAATGCATAAGGCACGATATTCTTTCTTCCCATCTTTGAGCTTTTCTCCCCTTCATTTGCATATGTACAGCTTGTAATGCCAATCTCCTGAGGAGCTATGATATCTATGCTCTTAGCAAACCCCAACTGAACCGGGCCTCTAACCTGCCCGCAGTTATAAGCCAAAGTCATCACTGCTCCGAATGCACGAATATCATAGAAATTTTGGCACATGAAATCTGTCAGTTTCTTATATTCCTCTTTTTCTGGTTCATCTGCCGTAACCTTACCGTTTTTTTCCGGTGCCTTGACCTTGCATTTCTCATATGCCCATTTTCTGTTCGTATCAAGAGGAATCCCATTCCTTACATATATTTTGTACCCTTCGGCATCCTGCTTTACGAAGTCAACGTAATTCCTGATTTTCCTTTTCAGGCAAACATCAGTTATGATACCGTATCCCGTTTCCGCATCTCTTCTCGGCATATTCCCTGCATCAGGATCGCCGTTTGGATTTCCGTTTTCAACCTCGAAGAAAAGACTAAATTCATACCTATTATTGATAACTTCACTCATGACATTGACCTCCATTTATCAAATTTTCATAATAATCACTCCTGCGAGTCTTTGCCTTTATACAACAAGTTGCGCTGATGATAAAAACCAAGGTAGAAAATACCCTGCTCATCCAGTGACAGGTTTTTGGGAAAAGGATTGTCTTCGACCTCAAGCTTGTCCATAATTTCTCCGATCATCTTGTCGTAATATGCACCGTATTCCAGCTTTGAAATATGGTGCTGAGCCAGTGAAAGTAAAGTCGGAAATGTAGATGCCGGTGTCGTACTGGCAGAAGAGAAATACTTGTCACGTATCGTTGACTTAATACCCGGGTTGGCATCTTTCTGTACCTTTTCCAGAACTGCAAAAAGCCTTCCCAACTGATACGCTTTAATTTGGGTGTTTTCATTCAAAGACACTGTCAAAACCTCCTTATACATATCGTTTCCGGTCTTTCTGGCTTTTCTCAGCAGGCATGCTTTTATGGCAGACGCCTTATAGTAATTTATGTCCTGTTCTGCGTGGATCCTTAACAGAATAGTCTGATACAGTGAGTTGGGATAATCTTCTCCCAACAGGACAGCTCGCATCAACGATGTTGATAAATAAGTAGAAACCGATCTGTCATCAGATGCCTTTGATTGAATTTCTCCAAGTATTTTCCAGACTGGTACATAAGGCATATCATGATCAAACTGTTTTTGTATTGCTAAATCTTCATAATGCTGTTGAATTTTTTCCACAAAGTTTCCAAAGGATCCTTTAAAATAGAAACGAACAGAAATCCTTGCTGCGTTTGGAGACATCCCTAGGATATAGAATCGAACATTTTTATCCACTGCTTCTTTATAGACCTCATTAATATCTGCTGTTTTTCCCTGGGCTATTTTTTCAAGTACTGTTCTGACTGTTTTTTCTGCCGATGGAGAACGTTCAATTTTCTTATTCTCGTCTTTTGAATATAGCTGCGAACAGTCTAATAACAATGAAACCATATCCTGATAAACTACTGATGCTGTTTCCGCCCAAAAAACTACTGTGGTGTCGCCCAGTATGATCTTATGGCTTTCGTCCGCGAGCAGTGCATTAAGTGCAGTCCCGTATGCAAAAGCCGCATATTCGCTGACCGGGCCGTTTAGTCCTTGTCTTTTTTCCTTTGAAGTGTTGTAAGATTCAAAAGCCGGTTTATTGTAAGAAACAAGACTGTTCCCCATCGCCTGACCATTATACAGCCCTTTAATTATCGGATGTAAAATAGCAATCGGGGCCTGTTCACCAGTAACAAGGCATTGCTGTACAGGGCCGTCGGACAATCTGCTCTTATATTGCATCCACGCCTCTTTTACTGCTGGTACATTATGTACATCAACATTGCCATTATAACGGAATATAAAATTTGCGCCTTTGAATATCTCATCAATATTCTCACTAATTAACGGATTGTCCAGAGCTTTTTCAGGATTCCACTTTTCCAGGAACTTAACAACTGCGTTTGCTTCTTTGCAGCACGCATTGCGAAGTATCGAGATGTTATGTTCTCTAAATGATTCAAAACATGCCTTCGCTCTGTCAGGCTTCCCTTTATTATCGAATCCCAATACATAGCTGGAATTTCCAAAAAGGAAGTCAGGCAGTATTTTTGACCCCGTTTTTCCTTTAACCGGCTCAGGTACTGTCATAGGTTTTGCAACCGTCTTCTTTCCAACGGCTATTTTGCAAGAAGTAATATTGATAAGATTGCCATCATCATCAATATTTAATGAAAATGAAATATTTGCTGTGCCAAATCCTATTTTCGGTATGGTGCTGTCTTCCTCAGCCGCAAGGATTTCATAATACCGTACTAAATCATGCAGCATTCAATCACCTCACTTTCTCCACATTGGTCAGGTCTACAATTCCATCTACCATTTTTGCCCGGAAAAATATCGGAATTATATTGTTTTTGTCACTATAATCCATGTCATACAACATTAATCCGTAATCCAGTTCTCCGACTAGTTCACTTTTCGGGCATTCACCTTCCAGTAAGGTAACTTTTGCCGGGAATTCTCTCGTGCCAAGATAACTTTTATGGAAATACTGGCCATTTCTCAGTCTTCTCAGGATTACATTGTAGTGTTTTTCAGGTGTGTCTCCTTCTTCGCTGTTTATCCCGGTCATTATGAAATCTGCTTCAATGACGTATTTTACGTTTTTCAGGACCGTAGCTGATCTTTGCTGGATTGATTGTGTGGTGTCAATATACCCTTTTGCTGATTTGCTGCCTTCCATAAGTTTTCTCACATCAGAATCAGATACCTTACAGTCAACTTCATTTCTTAGTATTGTCGTAAACTCCGGCTTTTTCAGCACATGAATCCGGTTTATTCTCCACTTTATCTGCGGTTTCCAGTAAATGGATTCTAGTATGCCTCTTGCCGCCGAAGGTGTTATGAAATCGTATGAATACCTTTCTACTTTAAGTTCCGGACGAGTAAACAGAGCATAATCCCCTTCGACGAGAACTTTAACACCATATCCCATCATATCACCTCCTTTTCTAGAAATGTGTTATTATACATTATACATTATAATAAATATCAAAATTTGTCAATACTATTGCTATTCTGTATGTCTTGTTATAAACATTGCTACCCTATAAGTTGACTGCTTTTATTCAAATATGCTAGAATCTAGTTGTCGCCTAAAGCGTGGATTGAAATTAGAATTGTGTAATTATCAGTAAAACCCCCACTATAAAAATAGTGGGGGGCTTTATATGAAATCTGCAATGCCCAACTGATCGGGGACTATAATTCCTGTTTCATCTGAATAGTCTTCTCCGGAAACCAATATGCTCATATGTTCGCCTATTGCCTTTAATGCATTTATCTCTTTTAATTTTCTATATTCATGCACACTTAGGCTTACTATATATTTCTGTATCGATCTGAGTTTATCCCTGGTGAAATAACCGTATTCAAGTTCATTTATTTTCTTTACGGCATCGTCATTATACTTAACAATGACAGAATAGTCATTTTCATCGATCATCTTAAAGTCACGGGCAATGTCTTCAAATTCAAAATTGAAGTCTGTTGGAGTATTCATGCAAAAACCTTCATTCAGTCTTTTTACAATGTTCTTTTTGTCCAGTTCTGATATCGCTGCATTGCTGAAAAGTATATCAAAGTATTTTTTTATCGCTTCCGGTTTTGTAACATCTTCACATTTCCTGGCAACTATTTCAGTGATGCACTGCCTTTGCCATAAGTAATTACCAAATGGCGATGATTTATTGATTTTATAATCTTCATCTATAAAATCAAATACAAATACGTATGCCAAATCTTTTTTCCTTTCACGATTGCATCTGCCCGCAGCCTGTATTATCGAATCCAAGCCACACATCGCACGGTAAACAACCGGAAAGTCGACATCGACTCCAGCCTCGATAAGCGAAGTAGATACAACGATGCATTTTGATCCTTCCTTAAGACGCTCCTTTATTGCTTTTATTTTTTCTGACCTATGAGCAGGACACATATATGTGGAAAGATGGAAAACACCGTCGGTTCCATATTTCCCTTTAAGTTTTTCATACAGGTTCTTCGCCTGTCTCTTTGTATTTACAATAATAAGGCACTGATTTTCTTTATTTAGTCTTTTTACAAGTTCACCAGACGATAAACCGCCTATAAAACTAATCTTTATTTTACTAAAAGCTTCGTACATTTCTGTAATATTGCTGCATATTTCTTTAGCTTCAATCTTTTCTGACATGAATCGCTCGATTTCGGGCTGAGTAGCACTGCATAAAACAACTGAGCAGTTATAGTTATTTACCAATTCTTCGATTGCTTTAGCACAAGGAATAAGGTACTCCGTTGGAAGCATCTGTACTTCATCCAGAACTATTACGCTATTAGCTATGTTGTGAAGCTTCCTTACTTTTGATACCTTGTTTCCGTAAATCGATTCAAAAAACTGTACATTAGTCGTTATTACAATTGGAATATCCCAGTTTTCTGCAGCGAGTTTTTTAACATTATAATCTTCCTCATCATTTTGACTCAGATCATAATTTGAGTGGTGTTCCAAAACATATTCTCTTCCAAGTATATCTGAAAAAACCTTTGCATTTTGCTCAATAATGCTTGTGAAAGGTATTATGTAAATTATTCGTCTCAATGTTGGATTGTGCCTGATGTGCCTGAGTGAAAAAGCCATGGAAGCTATAGTTTTTCCTCCTCCAGTAGGAACAGACAGTTTATAAACACCTGGATGTTCTTCTGCTTTCTTAAGACATTGTTCAAAAATTCCTTTCCGCTTTTTATTTATCTCGGAACTAGTGTCAAAAGTTCTTGTGTGTTGCATTATTTTATCTTCCAGTTCAGTGAAATTACATTCAACACCCCTTGAGATCTTTTCATCATTCATGAATGCTTCTGTATCAAGAAAGTCAGCGTCGACTAAACAAGAAAAAATCATCCTGACTAAAAATGAAAAACAGTAACCTTGATCACGCATATCAATAGACCTGGTATCAGCCAATTGCCTTGCAATGATCTCCAACGGAGGATACAGATCAGATGTAACCTCATTACTATATGCTCTAAAGTCTGGTATCTCTTTCTTCAACCTCCCATACATGCTTCCGTCTTCATTTACGGCTCCCCAACCGCCCCCGTTGAGCAACCCTGAATGATGACCTGTTATAACATATCCAAGCAAGTTGCCTATCGCAGGACTTATGGATTTCAAAACTTTAGCACCAGCAGTGGAATGGTCACACAGCTTCCCGTCATTGTTTATCCTGTTCTGAAACTCTTCAGAATATTTGCCAATATCATGTAGAAGGCCACAAATGAATGCCGTTTCACTTTTCCCAAAACACTTTGCAAATTGAGACGCTTTTTCCGCGGTACATTTCAAGTGTTCTAAAAGGGGCTGTTCTTTCCCGTCTTCACGCTTATGTGCAATATACATAAATACCCCCTGCCTGAAGGTACGCAAGTAATGTGACTGGGTTTATAAAGACAAGTTCAAAAAGCTAATAATTTACGTTAGACCAACTACTTTTAGTGATTCACATTGATTAACATAATTTTATACTTCTTAATATTTTTTGTCAATGCATATATCTTTTATTATAACTGTGAAATACAAACAAAAAAATCACTCTCCCCATGCGGGGAGAGACTACCTGTTCAGGTGACAAACGCCGGCCTTGAATCTATTTCAACCCACTCTCCCCATGCGGGGAGAGACATGGAGCATGAAATACCTGGTTATTTCGCCCGGAATTTCAACCCACTCTCCCCATGCGGGGAGAGACCGCTCCCTCACTCATGAGGGTTTACCTTTGGCAAAATTTCAACCCACTCTCCCCATGCGGGGAGAGACGTCGGCAAGCTGTTCGGTGGCATATTCGGTGAAGAAATTTCAACCCACTCTCCCCATGCGGGGAGAGACGATTAAAAAAGATGATGAGGAAAGGATTAATGCAATTTCAACCCACTCTCCCCATGCGGGGAGAGACCTGCCAAAATAACGTCAGTGTCATCGCACAGCCCTGAATTTCAACCCACTCTCCCCATGCGGGGAGAGACCACGGCTGTCATAATCGGTATCAGAGTCAATGTAATTTCAACCCACTCTCCCCATGCGGGGAGAGACTACCGACCGAAGTCATATCGCTGATCACCTTTCTTATTTCAACCCACTCTCCCCATGCGGGGAGAGACTTGTTTTAGTAACAAAATATATATATATACCTAAGGATTTCAACCCACTCTCCCCATGCGGGGAGAGACGTGAAGTGTCATGGTCAGAATTTAGAAAGATGCTAATTTCAACCCACTCTCCCCATGCGGGGAGAGACGGAAACAAAAAAGAAACTCATTGCTGATATCAAGATTTCAACCCACTCTCCCCATGCGGGGAGAGACGCAACAAACAAACCTCTGCCAGACTTAACAGGATGGATTTCAACCCACTCTCCCCATGCGGGGAGAGACTGCAAAGCCTTTCAACAGCCTCTCTTACTTCCTTTATTTCAACCCACTCTCCCCATGCGGGGAGAGACTGCGGAATGTATCCATGCTCTTGCCGAACTTTGGATTTCAACCCACTCTCCCCATGCGGGGAGAGACAAAAGACCATCGGCGACGAGTTGTTCCACAGGATATTTCAACCCACTCTCCCCATGCGGGGAGAGACCAGGGATGGGCATGGGATGGCATAGACACAATTAAATTTCAACCCACTCTCCCCATGCGGGGAGAGACCTACCGGCCAGACAGGCAACTACATCGTGTGGGCAATTTCAACCCACTCTCCCCATGCGGGGAGAGACTCTTTGTACATCAGGATAATTCGTCTTTATAAACTATTTCAACCCACTCTCCCCATGCGGGGAGAGACTTCTTTTCTCACAAACACAATCCCAACAAGTATCTATTTCAACCCACTCTCCCCATGCGGGGAGAGACGCATTGATTACTTAACCGGCAAATCTAATATACGAATTTCAACCCACTCTCCCCATGCGGGGAGAGACCCGTAGGTAATGCTGATAGGTTTGACAGTTTCGTATTTCAACCCACTCTCCCCATGCGGGGAGAGACATCATTATCTTCTTCTTGTTTGCCTAAAACTTGTTATTTCAACCCACTCTCCCCATGCGGGGAGAGACTGTTCTTTCGCCATTTTCATAAAGGGTTATAGTTATTTCAACCCACTCTCCCCATGCGGGGAGAGACGGGATAGTGACAGGTGGCCTTTCAACAGGTCGTATATTTCAACCCACTCTCCCCATGCGGGGAGAGACCAAAATAGCTTTCGCTGATATGACAGACTTTGTAATTTCAACCCACTCTCCCCATGCGGGGAGAGACCGGCAGCACCCAAGGCGGAGGGTACCATAGCCTTATTTCAACCCACTCTCCCCATGCGGGGAGAGACAACTACACCATCCGGGAACTCACCAGGGCCGCCCTATTTCAACCCACTCTCCCCATGCGGGGAGAGACCAAATGCTCATGTATGGATTCCCGGATTTATGATTTCAACCCACTCTCCCCATGCGGGGAGAGACCCAAAGACTAAATCTCGCTATACTAGAATCCGAGAAATTTCAACCCACTCTCCCCATGCGGGGAGAGACAGCAAATATTACTAAAACGATACATTATATATTATAACATTATCAGCATTTT
>ENA-OWPA01001684-OWPA01001684.1-bioreactor-metagenome-genome-assembly--contig:-NODE-1684-length-13209-cov-3.261727_pt1 | contig 13209 bp, 8 predicted proteins | sample MGYA00238139_ERZ651803 | MGnify/ENA primary metagenome ERZ651803 (study PRJEB26909, sample SAMN07631231) | bioreactor metagenome | isolation source: Switchgrass digestor | place: USA: Dartmouth...
TGCTTTCAATTGCCATAGCTTTTATTGCAGTAATGACTCCGATCCTGTGCTTCGCGGCAGGACCCTCGTTTTCCATATCCGTTGCCGGCAACACTGATTCAGCCAGCCCGCTTGTAGTTATATCCCTTGACGGAATGAACCTGGATGACCTGTACGCTTATGAGGCTGTAATATCCTTTGACAGTGAAAAACTTGAACTGGTCAAAACGGTATCGGAATTAAAGGGGTTTTCGGTTTCTCCCAAGATAGAAGGAAACAGGGCATATATTGCTTTTACGAAAGTGGGAAATACAGCCGGCGAAAACGGTAATGTAAAGCTCAGCACGATTATATTCCGGGGTAAAGAATCGGGCAAAGCGAAGATAAGGCTGGAATCGGTTAAAACAGTGGATTCTAAACTTTCAGCAAAAACATATAAGCCGGGTAAAGAGATTTCGGTATCGGTCCGCAGAATCGGCCTGGTCCTTGAGCCGACAGTTGACGGCAAATCAGGAGCGGCGATTGCGGTATTGTCCGAAGAGCAGATTAAAGACCTGCTTTCGAAAACCGAATACGACTCATCCGGAATAAGAACGATGGAAATTGAAGTGCTGAAAGCCGGTGATGCCCAGGAATATATCCTCAAATTCCCTGTTCTGGCTTTGTCAAATCCACTTGCAAAAAACCGTTTTGCAATAAGAACTCCGTTTGGAACCGTACGCGTCCCGGGAAATTTGCTTGCGAAAGTACCGGTGGAGAATGAAGAATACGCTTTGATAAGAATTAGCGGTAAAGCAGGTGATCTAAACAGCAAGCTGTGGGATCAGACAGGGAACAGGCCTGTAATTTCCCTGCAGGTTGACGTAGGCGGAAAAACAATACGGAACAGCAATCCCGGAGCACAAATAGGTGTAACCCTTCCATACCGGCCGACGGTGGAAGAAGCTGCAGATCCTGAGCATATTGTTGTAATGCGGATCGATGGAGAAGGGAACGCAATACCCGTTGAAACCGGAGTATACAGCGATCAGCAGAAAAACGTCGGTTTTGTGACAAACCACCTGGGTACTTTTACAGTATCTTTTGTGAAAAAGACATTCGAAGACGTTATAAACCACTGGTCGCAGAAATACGTGGAAGTGATGGCTTCGCGGGGTATCATCAAAGGATTTCCGAACAATTTGTTCGGGTATCAGTACGAAATAACCCGTGCCGATTATGTTACGCTTCTGGTTCGAATGCTGGGAATATACGACACGGTGGAATCCAATTTTGATGATGTAAAGCCTGAAGACTATTTTTACCATACCGTTGGACTTGCCAGAAAGGCAGGAATCGTTAAAAACAATGAAAAACTTTTCAGACCCAGAGAACCTGTAACAAGGGAAGAAATGATGATGTTTACGGCAGCGGCACTGAAATATGCTGTACCGGGAATTGGTCCCGCAAATTTAGAGGTACTTAACGGTTTTTCGGATGCAGACCTTGTGTCACCGGAAGCCCGTGAAAGCGCTGCGATTCTTGTTGAGAACAGGATAATTCTCGGTGCCGGAGGAAAACTGATGCCCAGGGAAAAAATGACGAGGGCAGAGGCTGCAACGGTTTTATACAGGTTGTTCAAGCTGATGTGGAGCGAATGACTGTATCCTGCATAGTCCAAAAAAAGCAGGGGTTTGCTGCATACCCCTGCTTTTATCTGTCTTTGAACAAATCGGGAAGAATATTGTAAATATACTGGTTGACCCAATACCAGGCATGAGTGCCTCCGCCGCAAAGCATGAAGTAGAAATTTCCTTTACTTGTATCAGATGAATAAATAAAGCTGTCGGTGAGTTCCTTCATGGCATCAATCTGGGGCTTCATATTCGGGTAAGCTATATCCAGGTCACCTGTGGCAGCGAAAATGAAGTAATCCCTTGGAGTATATCCGGCATCTTTTGCCACCTTGGCCAGGTATTCCGCTACGGCTTTCGGATCACTGCTTCCCGGTCCGCCAAATACCCAGCAGTCTCCGCAAAGCGGGATGAAATACTTGAAATAGTCAAGACAATATATGTATGTGTACCAGGTAGTTACTGAACCCATGGAAAAACCGCCGAATGCCCTGTGAGCGCGGGATGCCTTCAGATCTTCCTTGCTTCCCGATACAGCATAAGTGTTATACTTCGTTTCAACAAGAGGAATTATACAGTCAACCAGTTCTTCCGGGAACAGTTGCGTGTCGTTTTTTCCTCCATAGAACGTAGGAGTAACAACGATTAACGGTTCAATCTCGCCCCTGGCGATCATATTGTCCAGTATTCTCTTGAGTTCCCTGTTTTCGCCCGGACCGCCGAACAGAAGGTTTTCATTTTCTCCGCCGCCATGCATCAGGTATAAAACATTGTACTTCTTTGTTTTGTCTGCCGGATTATAGCCGTAGGGAAGGTATACATTCAGGTATTTTACATCGATGCCGTTATTAAGGTTTGGAGCATTATACTGCAGCCTTTCAATGGTACCCTGTTTTTCGCTGAGCATTTTGTATGTTTCAGGCGTTTCACTGAATATTTTTTCATTCGCCGCTTCCTCGGTCAGTTCAAGCTTACTGATTACTTCTTTCAGTGCAATATACTGTTCGTCGAAATATTTCTGCAGTATATCCGCGTTTTTGTAGCGTGAAAGCTCAAGTTTCCGGGTGCTCATGATCAGGTTTAAAAAGTCATAGGGGTTAAGCCCGCTTTTGGCATTTTCGGGTTTTCCTGCAAGAATTATTTCACCGAGTTTTCCCGTATCGCGCCAGGCATTTCCCGTTGAATCAAAAACATTAAGCGTTCCGAGACGTTTATTCTCTTTTGCGTCATTTATCTGCAGTTCTAGTCCCATTATCCTGCCGTTGGATGATTTTGATTTCAATGCAATCCTTGCTTCGATTATGTATCCGTCGTCCAGTCTTTTTGCTGCGGTATAGATTCGTTCAGGATTCCCGTAATCCACCGACAGAAAGTTTTCATAATTGACCCTGAAATGCAGGTCATCCGGGCCATATTCCCCGGTCTTGTCATTGTTTTCATCCAGGAAAACCTCCAAAGAATCCTGCATATACGGGTTGACAGACTGCACTGACAAGTTTTTGTCCTTTACCGCTGCAAGGATATACAGGGCAGAATCATCCCACAATACTTTAAACACAGCGGATGCTTCAGCATCGCCGCTGATGTGTTTTGGCACGATGGCAGGGGCGTTTTCCCACACAGCGTCTATTTCCCCGTCTACAACCGGTGTACCAAAACCGGCTCTTATACGCCCTTCCTGATCAAATCCGTTGCTGTTTGTAAGCAATTGGTCAAATATCTTATTCAAAGAAAACACCTCCTTATATAACATAATTTTACCTCATCAGGACCAAAACTCATATAGTAAAAGCAGATATCACTGCTGAAAACAGTTCCTGTACCGCCAATGACGGACTTATTTCATAACTCATAAGAATAGTTTATTCAAACAAAAATTAATGAAATTCTTTAAGGTATAGAAATAATTATTCTTATGACATAATCGGAAAAAGCCTGAAAAGGCTGAATCCATAGGGCTGTCAAAACTTATGAAATCCACAAACGGAATATACCGGAAACTAAAGCCCGAATATGACAAGATTAAGAACAATGAAAGCCAAAAGACTGTTTTTGGGTAAGGATATCAATATGCAAAAAGAGCAGGGGTATTCAGGAAGATACCCCTGCTTAACTTTTGGCCATCAGTTTTTGAACAGGTCGGGAAGTATATTGTAAATATACTGGTTCACCCAGTTCCATGCATGGGTACCGCCTTCACATACCATGAAGTAGAAGTTGCCTTTATCAAGATTTGCCGAATAAATGAACGTATCTGAAAGTTCCTTCATGGCATCAATCTGGGGTTTCATATTCGGGTAAGCTATATCCAGGTCACCTGTGGCGGCGAAAATAAAGTAATCCCTTGGAGTATATCCGGCATCTTTTGCCACCTTGGCCAGGTATTCCGCTACGGCTTTCGGATCACTGCTTCCCGGTCCGCCAAATACCCAGCAGTCTCCGCAAAGCGGGATGAAATACTTGAAATAGTCAAGACAATATATGTATGTGTACCAGGTAGTTACTGAACCCATGGAAAAACCGCCGAATGCCCTGTGAGCGCGGGATGCCTTCAGATCTTCCTTGCTTCCCGATACAGCATAAGTGTTATACTTCGTTTCAACAAGAGGAATTATACAGTCAACCAGTTCTTCCGGGAACAGTTGCGTGTCGTTTTTTCCTCCATAGAACGTAGGAGTAACAACGATTAACGGTTCAATCTCGCCCCTGGCGATCATATTGTCCAGTATTCTCTTGAGTTCCCTGTTTTCGCCCGGACCGCCGAACAGAAGGTTTTCATCTTCTCCGCCGCCATGCATCAGGTATAAAACATTGTATTTCTTTGTTTTGTCTGAAGGGTTATAACCATAGGGGAGATATACATTCAGGTATTTTACATCGGTGCCGTTATTAAGGTTTGAGGCATTATACTGCAGCCTTTCAATGGTACCCTGTTTTTCACTGAGCATTTTGTATTCGTCGGGCATTGATTTGAATTCTTTTTCATTTGCCGCTTCCTCGGTCAGTTCAAGCTTACTGATTACTTCTTTCAGCGCAATATACTGTTCGTCGAAATATTTCTGCAGTATATCCGCGTTTTTGTAGCGCGTAAGATCAATTTTCTGGGTACTGAGGATCAGGTTAATGAGGTCATAGGGATTCAAACCGCTTTTGTCGTTTTCCGTACGGCCTGTCAGCACGATTTCGCCGAACCTGCTTGTATCATTCCAGGCGGTTCCCGTTGGATCAAAAACATTGATTGTTCCCAGTCTTTCTGTCCTTTTTCCGTCGTTAATCTGCAATTCTATTCCCATAACCTTGCCGTTGGAAGGTTTTGTTTTCAACGCAACCCTGGATTCAATTATATAACCGTCGTCAAGCCTTTTTGCCGCGGTATAGAACCGTTCGATGTTTCCGTTATCCGCAGACCGTGAATTCTCATAATTGACCCTGAAATGCAGGTCATCGGCACCATATTCCCTGGTCTTGTCATTATTCTCATCCAGGAATATTTCAAATGAATCCTGCATGTACGGGTAATCAGACTGCACAGACAAATTCCTGTCCTTTACGATTGCAAGAGTGTACAGGGCATAGTCGTCCCAAAGCATTTTGAAGGTTGCAGACGCTTCCACGTTTCCTATTATGTGTTTTGGTACAATGGTCTGGGCTTTTTCCCATATTTCATCTATTTCGCCGTCAATAACCGGACTGCCGAAATTGGCAACTATTCTTCCTTCAGAATCAAGTCCGCTGTTTTCATCATGGCTTTGGGATTTCTGTGATTCCGGAGCAGAAGTTGGGGAAAGAGCAGGTGTAGGAGCGGAAGTAGGAGCAGGAGTGGCGGTTTTATGCTCGGTTTCAGTATCAGCGCTGTCCGCACCGGCAGGCACACTAAAGCATGAACTTGTAAATACCAGCGATATCAGGGCCAGTACCGTCATGAAGCATTTTAACCATTTTGATATTTTCTTTTTCATTACAGATACCTCCCTTTTTATTTTATTTTAAAAAATGCCTTTTTACGGCTGCAGCGTTCCTGAACCGATTTAGCAAGCAGTAAAAAATTTAAAACTGGTATATTATATTCGCTTGGCTTGAAACAAATTCTTTAAGCACAAAACATCGCTAAATGTATGAAATCCACGCCATATAAACGTAAACCGCTGTAATGGCCATTGAAGTCATTTCAGCGGTTTACAGACAACATGATATTATTCTTTTACGCTTCCGATGTTTACTGTTACGAAATATTTCTGAAGGAACGGGTACACAACAAGTACCGGGACGGTTGCCACAATTGTCATGGCTGCACGGAGTGAGTTCGGTGTAACCGTGTTACGCGACTGCTGGCTTGCCTCTGTAAGGTAGTCCGGCTGTTTTACACCCATCTGCATTGATGAGGCGATTATTTTCATCATCTCGTACTGCAAAGTACTTAACTCCTGTTTAGGAGCGAAAATATAGGAATCAAACCATGAGTTCCAGGCTCCCACTGCTACCCACAGTGCAACCGTTGCCAGAACAGGCAGACACATCGGGATAATAATATTGAAATATATTGTCATTTCGCCTGCACCGTCTATTTTCGCCGATTCCACGAGGGAAGCGGGCAGTGAATTTATATATGTGCGTATTACGATTACATTAAAAGCTCCCACCATGGAAGGAATTATATATACCCAGAAGGTGTTTATAAGACCAAGGCTGCGGTACAGGAAATACTGGGGTATAAGCCCGGCATTTATGTACATCGTCATTACCATAAATACCGTAAGAAACCTTCTGAAAACAAATTCCTTCCGGCTAAGTATATAAGCCAGCAGCCCCGAAAAGAATACGTTCAGTATGGTTGTGAGCACCGTACGGGAAACGGATACCAGGAAAGCCCTGAATACCGTGTCGTTCCTGAAGATGCTCTGGTAATTGTAAAGTGTCCATTTCCTTGGCCACAGGTAAATGCCGCCTTTTATGGAATCCAGGGCATCATTGAAGGATATAACCAGGGTATTCCACAATGGGTAGCGCGTCGCAATTACCACCAGTATCATTATGAATACAATAATCACATCTATAACCTTGTCGCCAAACGATTTCCTCATTTTTCAAACCTCCACTAAACCAGCCTTTCCTCGTCCAGCCAGGAAGCGATTTTGTTACACAGAATCAATATAATCGTGCTGACCACGGTTTTGAACATACCGGCCGCCGTTCCGAAGGAGAAACTGGATCTTGCGAAACCTCTCTTGAGCACGAATATGTCAATGGTTTCAGATACGTCAAGAACAAGACCGTTTGAACCGAGAATATACTGGATTTCAAAACCAGCGTTGAGAATCCAGCCTGCATTCATTATAAGCAGGACAATAATTGTGGATTTGATACCCGGCAGTGTAACATGCCACATCCTGCCGAAACGGCCATAACCGTCAATTGCTGCTGCTTCATACAGGCATGGGTCTATTGATGTAATTGCCGCCAAATATATAATGCTGTTCCAGCCCATTGATTTCCACACGTTAGTAAAACCAACTATCCACCAGAAATATTCCGGCTTGCCCAGAAAATGTATTTTTTCATTGACAAGTCCCAGTTTCAGCAACAATGCATTTACTATTCCGTCATCCATTGAAAGCATGTTTGAAACAAGACCGCAAACTATAATCCATGACAGAAAATGGGGCATATATGATATTGTCTGAACAACACGTTTAAAATGATACAAACTTCCTGTAAGTTCGTTAAGAAGCAATGCGAAACCAATAGCGGTTATAAACCCAAGTGCCAGGTTAATGATACTCATTCCCAGCGTATTTCTCATTACACGGTAAAAATCGGGATCGGTAAACAGATTTTTAAAATGGAGTAAACCAACCCATTCCTGCTCAAAAAACGTCCTGTACGGTTTATAATTCTGAAACGCCAGGGTCAGGCCCCACAGCGGCAAATAGTTAAAAATAAAAATATAAATAAAAAAGGGTATTGATAACAGGACTAAGCTTTTTTGTTTCTGAAGCTGCCTGAAAAATTCCTTTCTTGAATTTGCTTTACTGGTTACCATCGCTATCCTCCTAGCAAAGATTCTCAGCCGGTGTGCCATATCAATTATACAGAAGAGTCGGCCGAAACCCGGTCGACTCTTCCGTATCAGTTATTCTGCAGCAAAAGTATATGAGTATTAATAGTTAACCATACGTTCACGAATCTGACGTTCTACTTCTGCTTCGAGTGCAGGATAGTCTACGCTTTCGTACCTCTTAACATATTCTTCCCATGCTTTTTCAAAGTCCTCTGCCATGATTACGCCGGGCAGATAACGGTTCTGGAGGTCTGTAATCTGGTCGAATACAACCTTCGCAATATTGTCTTCTTCCATTGTTGAGAAGATTGACCATACTTCAGGATATCCGGGATCCTTGCCCATCGGCAGGAAGTCGGATTTTGTTACGAAACCATACTTAGCGTAGAAGTTCCTGTCATATTCGCTCTGGCCTTCCTGTCTTTCTTCAGGCTGAGTTCCGGCGCTGCAGGAGTTACCATTGGAATAACGGCCTTCAAGTTTCGGGAACTGATCGCCGAGAACTGCTCCGGAGTTGGCCAGTCTCCAGTCAGGATCTGCGAAATTGTTTCTCTGTTCTTCTGTACGTCTGTAACGGCCGTTTTCGTCTACGTAATAATCTTCACCTTCAATACCCCAGTACATCAGGCGGTGAACTTCCTCGGTAAGCAGTGTATCCATGAACTGCAGAGCACGTTCAATGTCTTTACACTTAATGCTTATACCCATACCGTTACCGCCGATGATTCCGTCACCCTTGTACCTGTTGTACGGCATCGGGGTTCCGTCAAAGCTTACGCCGATGGGTACATAGGTTCTTTCATATTTCTTTTCAGCAACCAGGACACCTTCACCCTGCTGGAAGTTCCAATGCTGGTCGAACATAGCAAGTACGCGGCCCTGGGAAATAACCTTCAGGTATTCGTCATAGTTTCTGGTGAATGTTTCGGGATGGATAAGGCCTTTCTTGAATGCCTCGTTCAGCTTCTTGTAGTATTCTTTTGCATACCACTTGTTCTGGTAGATTTCTACTTTCAGTGTTTCAGGATCGACAACAACGTCACCTTCGTTACGTCCTCCAATCAGGTGCTGAGGAGCATTCTTCAGACAGAATGAACGCCAATCCTGTGAATGAACTTCGAACGGCAGTGTGGGCTGTCCGTCGATGGTGGGATGTGCTTTATAATAACGCTCTAACAGATCAAAGAAATCGTCCAGTTTTGTCGGCATCGGATAATTGTCCCATGCAAGAACGTCTTTCTGGATCCAGAATGCCGGACCGTTGTAATCTCCGTAATAGAAGTGATCCTGACCGTCGTTCAGCCAGTATTCGCGTCCCCAGATATCGAGTATGTATATCTTCTTATCAGTTGAAATGCTGCGCAGTCTGTCAAGGAAAGGCTCATAGTGTCTCCAGAGATTCGGATATTTGGGAAGTAAATCATCAAGAGCTGCAAATGCACGGGCGTTCAGGAATCTTCCGCGTGCCTGACCTGCTCCGATAAGATCAGGATAATCGCCGCTCGCGATCATGATACCGACTTTCTGATCCATGTCACCTACGAGGAATTCAAACTCGATTGTGACACCTGTCATTTCCTGGATTTTCTTTATAACCTTGTTGTCTTTCGGAGGTGGGTCTCCAGGACCTGCAACGAACATTGTGAAGGTTATCGGTTCGAGTTTCTTATCGCCTGATGCTGTATCTCCAGGCTTGTCGGTTTGTGTTGGTGCTGTGGTGGGTTGAGTTGAAGTGTTTCTTGACGGTGTTGTACATGCTGCCAATGCAGTGACTATCATTAAGACAGCCACAATAAGTGAGAGAATTTTGGCTTTGCGCATTTTTTGCTCCCCTTTCATTGTTTTATTTATGTTAAAATTTTTAAAAACAAAAGGTAAAGCAAATTATGTCAATTCCCTCGGCTGTCGTTTTTATACAGTCAAAATGTATAAACCCGCAAGCTGTATTTCGAAATAATTTGTCTATATTTTATTATAATTATATTTTAACGGGATTCTCTTTGTCAATATTAAAATCAAAAACGTTTTTAATGGCTGGCTTTACATAGTTTACTATTTCAACCGTTTTTCTGGCGTATTACCACTGTCATGCATAATCAACCGCCGAAATGAACCGGGAAATATTCATATTGCAGATATTGGAAAGCAGATACAGGGCGCGAAGCATCCTGCATACGGACACTGCGGAACCATATAAAACGTTTTTACTAAATAATAGTGCCGAAAGCGTCAGGCGTTGTGATACAAAACAATAAAATAATGGTTGTACGCACATATAAATTGTTGTATATTATTACTAGTAAAGAAAAACGGTTTTATGTAATCATATGCAAATACTGAAAAATATTGGGGGTAAATTATCAATGAAAAAACAACGGGTCAATCCATATCTCCCTTCATGGGAATACATACCTGATGCCGAACCTTATGTATTTAACGGAAGAGTTTATATATACGGTTCTCACGACCGTTTCAACGGGTATGTTTATTGCCTGAATGACTATGTATGCTGGTCAGCTCCTGTTGATGACCTTTCAGACTGGCGGTATGAAGGTGTAATCTACAGAAAAACAGATGATCCTTTAAATCCTGACGGAAGAATGTGCCTTTACGCACCTGATGTAACCGTTGGTCCCGACGGAAGATATTATTTGTACTATGTTCTTGATAAGGTTCCTGTTGTTTCAGTAGCGGTAAGCGATACGCCTGCGGGTAAGTATGAATTTTACGGTTATGTTCATTATCCCGACGGAACGCGGCTTGGTGAAAGGGAAGGAGACCAGCCTCAGTTCGATCCCGGCGTTCTTACCGAAGGAGACAGAACTTACCTGTATACCGGTTTCTGTGGCAGGGGTGACAAATCAAGAAAAGGAGCAATGGCAACTGTCCTGGGACCGGATATGCTTACAGTTATTGAAGAACCTGTAATTATTGTTCCAAGCGAACCATACAGCAAAGGAACCGGTTTTGAAGGTCATGAGTTTTTTGAGGCGCCTTCCATAAGAAAAAAAGGTGATACATATTATTTTATATACTCTTCTGTTGCAATGCATGAGTTGTGTTATGCCACAAGCAAGCATCCTACAAAAGGCTTTAAATACGGCGGGGTAATAATAAGCAACTGCGATCTCCATATTGACACATATAAGCCTGCGAATAAACCCATGTATTATGGCGGAAATAATCATGGCAGCATAGTTGAGATTAACGGAGAATGGTATATTTTCTATCACAGGCATACGAACGGAACCAATTTCAGCAGGCAGGCGTGCCTGGAGAAAATAAAAATTCTTGAGGACGGTTCAATTCCACAGGTTGAAATGACATCCTGCGGTTCAGCGGACGAACCGTTAATAGGACGCGGGGAATACCCGACATATATCGCTTGCAACCTGTTCTGCAAGGAAGAATCCATTTATACTGATTTTACGGGTTCCTGGATGAACAACCAGTTCCCGAAGATAACCCAGGACGGGAAAGACGGAGATGAAGAAATCGGCTATATAGCAAACATGAAAGACTCGGCAACGGCAGGCTTCAAGTATTTCGACTGTAAGGGTATCAAGACCGTAAAGATTAAGGTGCGCGGATATTGCCGCGGCTACTTTGAAGTAAAAACTTCGTGGAACGGAGAACCAATAGGCAGAATTCCGGTGGATTTTTCAAACATCTGGACCGAGTATTCAGAGGACATAAGGATTCCGGACGGAATCCAGGCATTGTATTTTACCTACAGGGGGCACGGAAGCGCTCATTTCGGGTCATTTACGCTGTGTACCGATTGATTGAATTGTCCGCAAGCTGGTTTCAGTAAATTCATTGTGGAAAGAAGGATGAGCAATGGCGTTAATGGTTTTGAATACCGGGAGAAAAAAGGGAAGAATAAATAAAAATATATACGGCCATTTTGCAGAACATCTTGGCAGATGCATATACGAAGGAATTTGGGTAGGGAAGGAATCTTCAATTCCGAATACCGACGGAATCAGGAATGACGTAGTGGAAGCTTTGAAGGAAATAAAAATACCGGTTCTGAGGTGGCCCGGGGGATGTTTTGCGGACACTTATCACTGGATGGACGGCATTGGCCCGTACGAACAGCGCCCTTCAATGATAAATACCCATTGGGGAGGCGTTGTTGAGAATAATCATTTCGGGACGCATGAGTTCATGAGACTGTGCGAATTGACAGGCGCTGAACCTTATATCTGCGGTAACCTGGGAAGCGGGACTGTCCATGAAATGCAGCAATGGGTGGAGTATATAACTTTTGACGGGCTGTCCCCGATGACCGAACTCAGGAAGAAAAACGGCAGAACCGAGCCCTGGAGACTTCCCTATTTCGGAATTGGAAACGAGAACTGGGGCTGCGGCGGAAACATGCGCGCGGAATACTATGCCGATGAATACAAGAGATACGCAACCTATGTAAGGAATTACGGGAAGAACAGGATTTACAGGATAGCCGGCGGGGCATCGGTTGATGACTATCACTGGACCGAGGTTCTGATGCGGGAAGCACGCCATATGATGGAAGGCTTGAGCCTGCATTACTATACAAGAACGTCAAAGGACTGGTCTGTTAAAGGATCGGCAACAAACTTCAGCGAGGATGAATGGTTCTCGGTGCTGCAGAATGCGCTTTTCATGGAAGAACTGATAATAAACCATTCCCGCATAATGGACAAGTATGACCCTGAAAAACGTATCGGTCTTATAGTAGATGAATGGGGAACGTGGTTTGACGTGGAACCGGGAACAAATCCCGCTTTCCTGTACCAGCAGAATACACTCAGGGACGCATTGGTGGCAGGAATCCATCTTAATATATTCAACAATCACTGTGACAGGGTACAGATGGCAAACCTTGCACAGACTGTTAATGTTCTGCAGGCTGTAATACTTACCGAAGGGGAAAAAATGATCAAGACACCTACATACCATGTGTTTGAAATGTTTAAAGTACACCAGGATGCAGAGCTTATATCCCTGTCAGTAAATTGCGGAGACTATTCCTTCAACGGTCAGTCCATTCCGCGGATCAATGCGTCAGCTTCAGTTGATAAGGACAACAAGGTGCATATTTCATTGTGCAACCTGCATCCTTATGAAAATGAAATTATTGAATGCCATATTGTTAACGGAAACAATAACGGTGCTGTCAGCGGAAGAATCCTCACCGCCGATGAAATGAATGCCCATAATACCTTCGAAAATCCGGAAAGAATCAAACCTGAACCATTCTGCGGGTTCAGCATGCAAAACGGCAAGCTGGAAATTGAGCTGCCGGCGAAGTCTGTTGTTGTGCTGACACTTGAGTAGCGAATAATCGGAATAGTTAACCGTAATAACCGGAAAAGGGTGTATCAGGATTTATTGTTTTGATACATCCTTTTGTTTTTTTATTTTGGTAAAAGCAATTAATACAAGATATCCAGGTATATTATGGAAAATTGACAAATGAGCATAAATATCAGGTTAATGGACAAAGTAAATGCAACCTTTGAAAGACTAAATGCAACCGGGTCGCATTTAGTAGGTAAAATTTATCCATAAAAT
>ENA-OWPA01001687-OWPA01001687.1-bioreactor-metagenome-genome-assembly--contig:-NODE-1687-length-13201-cov-11.914203_pt1 | contig 13201 bp, 13 predicted proteins | sample MGYA00238139_ERZ651803 | MGnify/ENA primary metagenome ERZ651803 (study PRJEB26909, sample SAMN07631231) | bioreactor metagenome | isolation source: Switchgrass digestor | place: USA: Dartmouth...
CTTATTCCTTTTCACCTTAAAATTCCTAATAAAAAAACATGGCCTACAGGGCTTTTCTTCTCCCTAATAAACCATGTTTCCTAAAAGTACTTTATTTACTCCTTCTCAAACATTTGAAAAATGAAAGGAGTTTATTTGATGTAGACAAGTGAATGTTTCTTTTCTATAACTCCCTTCTATTTTCCATAGCTTTTGAAATAGTTACTTCATCAAAATAGTCCAAATCTCCACCAACTGGTATTCCATGGGCAATTCTTGTAACTTTTATGCCTAATGGTTTTATTAGCTTTGATAGGTAAATAGCTGTTGCTTCGCCTTCAACAGTAGGATTTGTGGCTAGGATAACTTCCTGTACTGTTCCATCTTTTAACCTATCTAAAAGCTCTTTTACCTTTATATCATCTGGACCAACATTATCTATAGGAGAAATGACTCCATGAAGTACATGGTATTTACCTTTATATTCATTGGACTTTTCCATGGCGATAATGTCTTTAGGCCCTTCAACTACGCAAATTGTAGAGCTGTCCCTATTTTCATCTTTACATATATAACATGGATCTTCATCTGTTAAGTTACAGCATACGCTGCATAGTCGAATTTTTTCCTTTGCTTCAATTATGGCTTTAGATAATTTTTCCACTTCCAATTTATCCATTTCAAGTATATAAAAAGCAAGCCTTTGAGCTGTTTTTTTGCCTATGCCAGGCAATTTTGACAGCTGCTCTATTAAATTTGCAATGGGTACTGGATACTGTTCCATCAGTCTACTTCCTTTCTATTAAAACAATCCTGGAATGTTTATCCCTCCAGTGAGCTTTTTCATTTCATTTTCCATCATTTCGTCAACTTTCCTCAAAGCTTCATTTACTGCTGCCACTATTAAGTCTTGCAACATTTCTACATCTTCTGGGTCTACTACGCTTTTGTCTATGGTAATATCCAAAATTTCCTTTTTCCCATTTATTTTACAAACAACAGCTCCGCCACCAGCACTGGCTTCTAATTCTGATTCTTGAAGTTGTTTTTGCATTTCTTCCATTTTCTTTTGCATCTTTTGCATTTGTTTCAGCATATTATTCATATTTCCGCCCATTCCTGGAAATCCGCCTTTAGCCATATTTAAATCTCCTTTCTATTTTATTTCTACTATATCTTCACCAAAGAAGTCTATGACTTCTTTAATAGCTTCATCTTTACTTTTTTTTTCAGTTTTAATACTAGGTTTTTCGCTAATCATCGTAAACTTTACTGTAATATTCCTTCTATAAAATGCAGAAATTGCTTTTTCTACTACTCCTTTATTTTGAGGTGTGCTAGCCAATTCCTTATGAATTCCATATCCATCCTTATATCCTAAAGTAAGAACATTATTTGAAAATCCAACAAGCTCTGCATCCAGTAAAATGGCATGGGTACTTGGCATAATAGATTTAATATTCTGCATTATTTTTGCCCAATCATCTTTTATTTGGTCAAAGCTTATTTCAGGTCCTTCATCCTTAAAAGCTTCTGAACTTTCCATTTCTTGTTTCTTTATATAATCTTCTGAAATCTTATCTGAAACTTCAGAAGATGGTTTTGAGGTTTTATCTACTATAATATCACCTTTAATTTCTTTACAAGATACATCCTTTTTAACAGGTTCTTTTATTGTTGAAGTTTTATCTTCAACTTTTATTCCCATTTCAAGCCTTTTTATTCTCTCTTCCAGCGATAATTCTTTTTCCAGCTCAATTAATTGAATTGCTGCCATTTCTAATATTATCCTAGGCTGTGTCGACCATTTAGCTTTTTCGTCCGAAGTAGTTAGAATGTCAAGACTTTTAATTATGAAATTTAAATCTACTTTATTGCTCTGCTCAATATATTTATTAAGTAAGGTTTCCTCGACTTCTATCAATTCCCCAGGATTCTTAGTTGTTTTTATTATCATTAGGTTCCTATAATGGTATATTAAGTCCTTAATAAATTGCTGTATATCTTTGCCATTTTCAATGACTTGATTGATTAATTCTAAGGCTTTTTCGATGTTTTTATCTATTATGCTGTCCACAATATCAAATATGGTTTGAGAATCTACAATACCTAAAATTTCTATGGCGTCTTTATAGGTTATTTTTTCCCCGCCAATGGAAATACATTGTTCTAATAAGCTTAGGGCGTCCCTCATAGCTCCATCTGTATTTCTTGCAATGAGCCTAAAAACATCTTCTTCAATATCTATCTTTAGATTATTGCATATATTTCTCATATTTTCAACAATATCTTTTGTAGTTATTCTTTTAAAATCAAATCTCTGGCAGCGGGATAAAATTGTTTGAGGAAGTTTTTGAGGTTCTGTAGTGGCTAATATAAATATCAAGTGCTTAGGAGGTTCCTCTAAGGTTTTTAACAAGGCATTGAAAGCTTCAGTAGTCAACATGTGAACTTCATCTATTATGTAAACCTTGTATTTTGTCCTAGCTGGAGGATAAATTACCTTGTCTTTTAATTCTCTTATATCATCTATCTTTCTATTGCTGGCTGCATCCATTTCAATGACATCCATTATTGTTTCATCCAGTATTCCGCGGCATATTTCACATTCATTACATGGATTGCCATTTTGAGGATTTAAGCAATTAACTGCCCTGGAAAAAATCTTAGCAGTAGATGTCTTGCCTGTACCTCTTGTACCACAAAAAAGGTAAGCATGGCCAATATTTCCCTTTATTATTTGATTTTTTAATATATTCGTTATATGCTTTTGGCCCAATACCTCATCAAAGGTTTTTGGCCTGTACTGTCTGTATAAGGCTTGATACATATTGTCACCTTCACTTATTTAATATATTATATTATATCAGAATAATAGCAACATTACACCTATATTATTCTAAAGTTTAAACTAAGCGTTGACATTTATCTATATTTGAGATATAATATAAATCTGCGAGATATTATAAGGAAACATAAAATCGACCATGGAGAGATGGCTGAGTTGGTCGAAGGCGCACGACTGGAAATCGTGTAGGCGTGGTGAGCGCCTCGAGGGTTCGAATCCCTCTCTCTCCGCCATTAGAAAATTATGCCGTGCTAGACGGGGAGGTAGCGGTGCCCTGTAACCTGCAATCCGCTATAGCAGGGTTGAATTCCTAGTGGAGGCATCTCTATTGTAAGGTCTGACCTAGGCAAGTGGCGGTGACGATTGGGTCCTGCGCAACGGGAACTCATGAACCCCGTCAGGTCCGGAAGGAAGCAGCGGTAAGTGATTATTCCCGTGTGCCGTAGGGGCGCCTGATCTGAGTTAACTACCTGGGTAACGCTTGGAATAGGATGTCGAAGCTAGGTGCACGGTTACATATTTGAAAATAAGCCTTTTAATAAAATTGGGATGTAAAATACATCCCAATTTTGTTTTTTAATAATGAAAATACCATAAAAAACAGGTCACTGAGCTCTAGCTCAATAACCTGTCAAACTGAAGGTAAAGCATAATAATCACAGTTTCAATTATCCTTTAAAAACCTTTTCTGAATTTTGAAAGTCTTCCACGTCATTTTTCCCATAAACCAATCCAGATACTATATTTGGCTTTTCCTTATTTTCTAATGCTTTAAATCCACTATATAGAGGGTTTATTATGTTTATTGCCTTTTTAAAGCATGAACTGTCTTTTTTTATTTCTCCTTCAGTTATTAATTCATTTGTAAATAAGTACAAGGACCTCAAATTTGTGGATAACTCATCTTTTTCCCTAAAAGTTATCAACAATTCTGCTAATATATCTCTACAATTGTTTGTAATTTTATTTAACTCTTCAAAGTCATTTTTTTCTACTGCCCCAGCTGCTTCTTCAAATCTTTCCATTAATCCTTCATGAAGTATTGCTATAAGTCCCCATTCATTTGAAGATAATACTCTTCTTTCCAAGGTGGTTTTATCCATTAATTGTCACTCCTATCTTTGTAATAGCTGCAATACTGTTTGTGGCAACTGATTTGCATGGCTTAACATAGCTGTACTTGCTTGTTGTAAGATATCTAACTTAGTAAATTCACTCATTTCTTCTGCCATATCTGCATCTTCTATTCTAGACTTGGAAGCAGTTAGGTTTTCTGCAGTATTGTCCAAATTCCTTATGGTATGTTCAAGCCTGTTTTGAAGTGCACCTAGTTTGGATCGGATAGAGGATACTTTTTCTATGGCATCATTGTATACTGTTATAGCTTCATTAAATAATGAACTTTCAAGAGTTTCACTATCTTCTAAGTCTTTAATTAAATCTGAAATTGACTTCAGACTTCCATCATCACCTGTTTTCCCTAAACTTTCTGGTCTTGCATCTAATTCTTCCATTTCTATTTCAATATATTGACCTTCATTTGCACCTATTTGTATATACAACTTTTTATCTTGTCCATTTAATAAATTAATGCCATTGAAATCTGTATCGTTTGCAATTTTTTCTATTTGTTCAGTTAACTGCTTTATTTCATCAACAATTGCATTTAAGTCCCCTTCATCATATACTCCATTTGCACCTTGTACACTTAGCTCCCTCATTCTTTGAAGCATTTCATGAACTTCAGTTAGCGCTCCTTCTGCAGTTTGAATTAGGGATATTCCATCTAGGGAATTCCTAGAGGCTTGTCTTAAACCTCTTATTTGTGCTTCCATTTTTTGAGATATGGCTAAACCTGCAGCATCATCAGAAGCCCTATTTATCCTCTTGCCTGATGATAGCCTTTCTAATGATTTTTGAAGATTATTAGTATTAATGCTTAATAACCTGTTAGTATTAAGTGCGGGTATGTTATTATTAATTCTCATTTCTATCCCCCTCTTGTTTGTTAATTTTTTCAATATAATGAATTACAGCACCTAATATTTGAAACATTTCTATAGGTAACCTATGGACCTTCTCTCTTTTATTACTAGGATTTAAACCTATTTCCACATTAGCTGTTTCTTTCTTATATGCCTTTTCAACATAATTTTTGGGTATTAGCCTTTTCACCACATCACCTACTAATTTAGGTTTAATGTATATCCAAGCTTGTCCAATTCTTCTGCCAATAGATTTAAACTACCCTTGAGAGAATTCCCTTCCTTTATATCGACATGAACTTCCTTTCCAATTACTTTAACCTCAACTTTTAATCTTCCTAAATTGCTGGTTTCTAAATTTAAATAAAAATCCATATTATTCTTATCAATTCCCTTATTAATATCAGGTATTATGATATTTAAGTTTTTATAGTCATCATTTATATCAACAGGAAGCTGGATTACTAAATCTTTATCTGCAGCTTTTTCTATTTCTATATAATCCTTCATTCCCTTATTTCCTTTTTCCTGGTTCATATCCATCGATGAACCATTAGATAAGTTAATAAGTCCATTATTATTTTCATAATCTTTGCCTCTTTTATATAAGTCGAGATTATCCAATAGAGATTTTATTTCCTTTATCTCCTTTATGGTCATTGGAAGTCCATTTTTCAATATAGTAGGCAGTATCCTTTCCTCATTACCCCTTAACTCTTTAATCTCCTCTATTAGCCTTTGGGTTTCCTTGTACCTGTTCACCTTCCTTTGTATATAGTTATTTAGCTCATTAAGAGGCATATTTTCAAGGGATACACTTTCTTTTATGCTTTCTTTCACAACATTTACTGTAATGCTATTTCTTGCCTTAATATATTCTTCGAAAATGCCTCCTCTATCTATTGTATCGACAGGTACTATGGTTTCTCCACTTGTATTTATTTCCTTTTTACTCATAAATAGGTTTTCAAGCGTTGGAGAACCATATTTGCTTATGGTAAAGGATACTAGTTTAGCGCTTAATTCTTCTCCCAAGGTGTTAAATATGGTAGATATATAAATTACTTTATTTAGGGTTTTTTCCTCTAAATTTGAACCTTTGTAAGTGTTTGATACAATGATTTCTCGTAATGATTTTATGGTAAAATCTTCATTGTTTTTTATTAACAGTAGAAGGTCCTCATCCTTAATTTTTCCTAATATGCTTAAATCTTTTTTGATTTCCTCTATTTTACTGCGGTCAGAAACTAAGGTAGAACTTAAATTATTTTTATTAAATCCTGAACTATCTTCTGTTTTAATTTCTTCAACTAATTTATAAATATCTTCTTCCAATACAGATACGCCTTTTTTTTCTAGCTTTACAACATCATCTTCATCCAGCAGATTTAATAGTTCTTTTACTGCATTTTTCATAGATATTATCTTATTATAACTTGACTTGTCCATTGCCATGTCATTTACTATGAATGCCCTTAAAATGTTTATATTTTCCACATTTACTTCTAAATCAAGTTCCATAAGCATTTCCTTTAAGCCATCCACTGATGTATCCTTTAATATGGTAAAGGTTTCAAAAGTCTTGGCATTTATATTGGCATCTACGACACTATTTGTGTATGAATTGTTAATTTTATATAGGTTTTCTATGTTGAATATTTTTTCATTCTTAATTATGCTTACATAGGTTTCATATTTTAAATTTTTCAAGTCTTGAACTTTTGCCATTATCTCTACTGCTTTGTCTATGTTTTCTTTTGTAATAGGAACTTTCTCTCGATGAAGGGCTATTATGATGTCATACACATCTTTGCCCATCTTGTGCCCATAGATTTCCTTTGCTATCTGTTCTGCTTCCTTGTATGTAAAATCCCTTTCAAGTCTCAAAAGGCGTTTTAAGGAAAAGCTCTTTTCATTTTTTATTTCTTCAAGGCTTTCAGCTACTTTTTGCAAATTTTCTTCCTCAATGTTTATGCCTTTTTCCATAAGCTTCACAAAAGAATTTGGGTCAAGGTTATCAACTATTTTCTCAATATATTCTTTTGATTTGATGTAGGAATTTATAGTGTCTATAGTAATAGGCAAATTATTTTTAAGCAAAAATTCGATGAGCCTGATATTTTCCTTTGTAAACTCAAGACCCAATTCCCTTAATATATCTTCTGCTCTTCTTATATTGTTTTTTACTTCTTGGTTATTTTCAGTTTCCTCTGATTCCACTTCTTCCATTTTTACTGACAATATATCTTCCTTGGGTATTGTTACTATTTCCCCAATGTTTCCTGCTATTTCTTCTTTTAACCTTAATGAATATTGAACTTTTATGTTTTCAATGTTTTTTTCAACAACTATGTCCTTCCCATTTTTCTCTACCAATATCCCCTCTATATCATAGGGAAGGGTTGGCTTAAGACCATAGCTGTTTATTATATTTTCCTTACTGTTTATCTTTAAAGTCTCCATGGCTTCTTCCCTTTCATAATCAGCTTACCTGTATAGATTATCGACATTAGATTCTATTCCCTTAAGTACAATTATATATTTCTATTTTCTTGCCGATATATTATAATGAAAGAGTGGAGGGGTAAGATGACCAGCGTTAATAGAATAGGAATTGAAAATATAACTCCAATAGAAATATCCAGGGCTGTTGATAAAAAGGCAATTAAGGATACATTCAAAGTAAAACTAAATGAAATTGAGCAGGAAAAGATTAGGGTAGAATTAAAGGCATTATATGACAAAATAGAAAATCTATCCAATAAGTTATCAGAAAAACTTTTTATAGAAGATTTGCTTGAGTATAAAAAGCTAGTTAAGGAATTTTTGAGAATTGCAGTTAATAATGCCTATGTGTTTTATAAGGAAAGCTCCTTGGATAGAAGAGGCAGGCACAGGATTTATTCTTTAGTAAAAAAAGTTGATCAGGAATTAGATGAACTGACTAAGGAGTTTATAGATTTGGAAAAAAACAGACTAAGAATACTCAGCAGATTAAACAGCATACAAGGAATGCTTATGGACATAATGACATAAAAATTGCTAAGGGAAAACCCTTAGCAATTATTTTTTTGATATATCTCTTAATCTTTCATATAGTTTAATTTCTTCATCGGATATTGTTGAAGGATTTACTATATTTATTTCAAGATATAAATCTCCTCTGTTTCCATTCATATCCCTGTAACCCTTTTGAGGCACTCTTATCTTCATGCCTGAAGACACTAATTTAGGAATGTTTACTTTTATTTTCCCATCTAGAGTTGATACTACAACTTTATCGCCTAAAACTGATTGCCATGGAACTATATCTAGTTTTGATATGATATCCAATCCATCTAGCCTATTTCTACCATCATCTATGAAGTTTATTTTAAACAATATGTCCCCATTAATTCCCCATTTTTCGCCTTTTACCTTCAATTTTTTCCCGGGCAATATTCCTTTTGGAACGTTGACAGCAATTGTTTTATTGATTCCGTTGATATTTAATGTGACATTTTTTGTTGTGCCATTATATCCTTCTTCTATTGTAAGGTTTAATTGGGATTCATAGGAAGAAGATCTCCTTGCCTTTCTTCCACCAAATAGATTGCTAAAATCAAAAGCAGATCTTGCTCCTTTAGATTTTGCCATATCTCCAAAGATTAAGTTGAAAAAGTCGCTGAAATCTCCATCAGTAGTATAAGTATAGCTGAAGCCTTTTCCAAAGTTATCAAATCCGAATTGAGATGGGTCAAAATGTTGTCCATTTGTAAAGTTATATGCTGAACCAAAAGCATCGTACCTTTTCCTTTTTTCTTCATCACCTAAGACTTCGTATGCTTCATTTATTTCCTTAAGTTTTTCCTGAGCTTTAGGGTCATTGGGGTTTAAATCAGGATGATATTTTTTAACCAAGTTTCTATATGCTCTTTTAATTTCTTCCTGTGATGCTGTTTTATCTACTCCTAGTATTTTATAATAATCCTTGTATTCCATAGTACAGCTCCTTCGAAATAAAATTCTGACCTTATTTGACCTTAATTATAAATATACCCAATCTACTAATATAATATTTAATCATTGAATATTATTTCCTCGTCTCCATCATTATAGTATGTTGAAATCAATTTATCTAACTCCTCGCTAATCTTTAATATTGTCTCTTTATCTGCTTTTTCCTCGATAGCTCTATGTAAGAGCTCTCTTAAAGCATCAATTTTATCTTTCATATCATCACCCAATAGTTATATTAGTTAATTATAATAAAAAAAAGCTTAATTTTCAACATTTTTGGCACAAATTGTCAAATAATTTTGTCTTTTAAAGGTCAGAATGTCAATATTAATAGACCAGAAAAAATAGGGCTGTAAAGCCCTATTTTATATATTTGTCGATTATATTTATAATCTCTTCTATTTTTTCCTCTCCTTGTTCTTTTCCTTCAAGGATAGCAGTGGCCACACATGATTTTAAGTGGCTGTCTAAAATAGTTATATTGGCTTTTTTGAGCAACGCTATGGCGGAAAGTATCTGAGTTGATATATCAACGCAGTACCTGTCTTCCTCTATCATCTTTATTATTCCGTCAATTTGTCCTCTTGCTGTCTTTAACATATTTGCTGCCTTTTTCTTGCCTTCATTCATTTAATCACACCTTTACTTGATTTCTACAACATCATACCCTGCTTCTTCAATGGCTTCTTTTATTAGATTATCGTTTAAATTTTCCCCTTCTACCTCTACTTTTTTAGTCTTCAAATCAACTTCAACAGATTTTACTCCTGCCAAAGCTCCAACTGCCTTTTTAACTGCCATTTCGCAGTGGCTGCAAGACATACCTTCAACTATCAATGTTTTTTTCATAGCATTACCTCCCAAATTTTAATAGTGAATAGTTAAAAACCCTAGGTCAATGCACAATTCACAATTGTTATTTAGAAGTTAATAGTTAAACTCAATTCAACATAGTTTATTAAAACAAATTGTGAATTTAATTAAACTTTCTTAGCCTTAAAGAATTTGTTACTACTGAAACTGAACTAAATGCCATAGCTGCACCTGCTATCATTGGATTTAATAATCCCAAAGCTGCAAATGGTATTCCAATGCTGTTGTAGAAAAACGCCCAGAATAGATTTTGCTTTATGGTCCTCATGGTCCTGTGGCTAAGCCTAATGGCTGTTACTACTCCTTGCAAATCTCCTCGCATTAGGGTAATGTCTGCTGCTTCTATGGCCACATCAGTACCTGTTCCAATGGCAAACCCTACATCAGCTGCTGCCAAAGCTGGTGCGTCATTAATTCCATCTCCAACCATTCCTACTTTTTTCCCTTCGCTTTTAATCTTTTCAACTACCTCTGCTTTGTTTTCAGGCAAAACTTCTGCTAAAACATTTGTAATACCCACTTCTTTGGCTATTGCCCTAGCAGTTCTTTCATTATCACCAGTTATCATATATACTTCTAATCCCATAGACTTAAGCTTTTCTATGGCGTCCTTAGATGTTTCCTTTATTTTATCAGCAACTGCTATAATGCCTCTTAAATTGCCATCTATGGCAATTAACATTGCAGTTTTTCCTTCTTCTTCAAGCCTCAACAAATCATCTTCTCCTGCTTCTATGGAAATGCCATTGTCTTGCATAAGCTTTCTATTTCCAATAAGCACTCTTTTCCCTTCCAAAGTTGCTTGAATTCCTTTTCCAGGTATTGATACGAATTCTTCAGGCTCTTTTAATTCTAGAGATTCTTCCTCTCCTTTTTTAACTATAGCTTGCCCCAATGGGTGCTCAGATACTTTTTCCACTGATGCAGCAACTCTCAACACTTCTTCTCCGTCTATTCCTTCAAAGCTTAGTATATCTGTGACTTCCGGTTCTCCTTTAGTTATTGTACCTGTCTTGTCAAATATTATGGTGTCAATCTTATGGGCCCTTTCAAGATGTTCTCCAGATTTAATTAGAATTCCCTTTTCTGCGCCTTTACCTGTACCAACCATGATGGCTGTTGGTGTAGCTAATCCTAGTGCGCATGGGCAAGCAATTACCAAAACTGCTACTGCATTTATAAGACCTGTGTTAAAGTCCCCTTTAATTAAGGTAAAGGCTAACAATGTAACAACTGCTATAGCAACTACCACAGGAACGAATATGCCTGATATCTTGTCTGCTAGCCTTTGAACTGGTGCTTTTGAGCCTTGAGCATCTTCTACAAGCTTTATTATTTGAGATAATACAGTATCTTTCCCTACCTTTGTTGCTTCAAATTTGAATGTTCCATACTTATTTATAGTTGCGCCTATTACTTCGTCGCCTTTTGACTTATCTACAGGTATGCTTTCACCTGTAATCATGGATTCATCTACTGCTGAATTCCCTTCTACAATTATGCCATCTACTGGGATTCTTTCTCCTGGCCTTACAACTATAATATCTCCAATTTCTACTTTTTCTATAGGTATATCTACTTCTTTTCCATCCCTAATTACCTTCGCAGTTTTTGGCTGAAGTCCCATGAGCTTCTTTATAGCCTCAGATGTCTTCCCTTTGGCTATGGCCTCGAAGGTCTTGCCTAAGAGTACAAGGGTTATGACAACTGCTGAAGCTTCAAAATAATATTCATGAACTCCCTTTATTAGGTTATATACGCTGTAGAAATATGCTGCAGAAGTCCCCATGGAAACAAGAACATCCATGTTGGCTCCACCACCTCTTAGGGAATTATAGGCTCCCCTGTAGAACCTGTACCCAATAATAAATTGTACTGGAGTAGCAAGGGCTAGTTGGAACCATCCATTAGAAAGAATAGTATGAAGTCCTGCCATGTGGAAGAACATTGCTGAAAACAAAGGTACGCTTAAAATTGCTGAAATAATAAACAAGGTCTTTAGGGATTTTATTTCCTTTTCTCTCAATTCCTTTTCTCTGTCTAAATCCCTTTCAACTTCTATTTCTGCCTTATATCCAGCCTTTTCTATGGCTTTTACCAAAGTTTCATCTTCAATAATTCCTGATGGAAATTCAACAACTGCTTTATTGGTTGATAAATTTACTGTAGCTTTTGTAACTCCATCTAATCTATTTAAAACCTTCTCTATCCTTGCAGAGCAGGCTGCACAGGTCATGCCTTCTACTAAGAGAGTCCTTTTAACCAAAGGAACCTCATATCCAGTTTTTTCTATAGTTCTAACTAAATCAACTGCCTTAACCTTATCAGAATCAAATTCAACATTGGCTTTATTGGAGACCAAATTTACATTGGTAGCTATGACGCCATCCAGCTTGTTTAAAGCTTTTTCTATTCTTGCAGAGCAAGCTGCACAGGTCATGCCTTGAACATCTATACTTACCTTTTTGATTGACATACTATCACTCCTTTTAATACCCCCTCCCCCTCGGGGTGTGACTATATTATAAATCATATTTCATTATTTGTCAACAGATTTATTTTTTGTCAGTTTCCTTTTAAAATATAAAAAAATAGAGATTAATCTCTATTTTTCTTAATTAAAGATATAATTAAGTTTATACCATCAAACTTTTTCATAAGAATCAATATTGTAACTATCGTATTGTTCCTTTTTGAAAGAATAATATTCTCTAAATACAGATGGTGTTAACCCTGTATTTTTCTTAAAAAAAGTCCTGAAGTAAGTTACATTTTTAAATCCACAGCAATAAGCTATTTCTTCTATGGACTTATCAGTATCAATTAATAATTGTCTAGCATTTGCAATTCTAATTAAATTGCGATACTGATTTATAGTAATACCCATTTCACTTTTAAACTTCTTACACAAATAGTTCTTATTATAGCCTATATAATTAGCTATGCTCTCAATTGGCAATTCTTCATGGAAGTTTTTATCAATTATCTGTTTAACCTTATTTATCTCACAACTTCTCTTTAACATTTTATTATATAGTTCAGTGCTTACTTTTTTAAATATATTTACTGCTTCCTTTTCTAAATCTTCAATAAAAAGAAAGTCTTCTATTCTTATTTCATTAAAACCAATACCTAATATAGACTCATATTGATGAAGCAATTCATTCAGCAAATTAATTGCATAAATACATCTTTCAATCATAAATGTAGGTTTAATCTTTTTTATGAATAATGTATGTAATTCTTTTTCTATATTGTCTAATTTATAATTATCAACTGATTCTTTTAAAACTGATATTTGTATTATAATTGAGTAGTCATCTAAATTTTCCCTCTTCAATTTCATTATCTTATCATCTATTATGTTATGTTCTTTTAAGAAAAAATTATACTCATTTACATATTTCACTGCTAAATCAAAACTTTCCCTTACTTTTATTCCAAAATCGCGAAAATCTTCCGTTACTGCTGAGATTATTTTATTGTTGTCAAAGAGTTCGCCTAGCTGTAGTTTATA
>ENA-OWPA01001688-OWPA01001688.1-bioreactor-metagenome-genome-assembly--contig:-NODE-1688-length-13201-cov-4.297089_pt1 | contig 13201 bp, 11 predicted proteins | sample MGYA00238139_ERZ651803 | MGnify/ENA primary metagenome ERZ651803 (study PRJEB26909, sample SAMN07631231) | bioreactor metagenome | isolation source: Switchgrass digestor | place: USA: Dartmouth...
TTTTTTTTTTCAAGCAGAAGACGGCATACGAGATTGGTCAGTGACTGGAGTTCAGACGTGTGCTCTTCCGATCTTGCCGGGCTGCCGTCTGGAGGGGCCCACCTTTCACCTGGAGGACTGCCTTTTAGGCAGGGGTGCTGTGGTGGAGGTGCGCGCCGGGCGGGCCATCACCCTTCTGTTGGGCGACGACGGCAGGCTGCAGCTGCCGCCTCACCGGAGATAGCCATGCGGCTCTGTCTCATCTGCACAGAGAAGCTGCCGGTGCCGCCGGTGCGTGGCGGCGCCATTCAAATCTATATCCATCATGTGGCGGCCCAGCTGCGGGGTCGCGCAGCCATTACGGTGGTGAGCCGGGATGACCCGGCACTGCCGGCCTACGAAGAGGCGGGAGGCATCACCTACGTCCGTCTGCCGGGAGGCGACGCTGACCGGTACTACGAGGCAGTGGCACGGTACCTGGCCGCTTCCCCCGCCTTCGACGTCATCGAGCTGTTCAACCGGCCCCTTCAGTTTCAGCGAATCGCCCAAGCCGGCAAGGGGGCCCGGCTGGTGCTTTCGCTGCACAACGATCTGTTCGGCCCAGACCGCATCGATCCCGCATTGGCTCGTGCAGTGCTGGAGAAGGCGGATGCAGTGGTCACCATCAGTGACCACGTCCGCCGGGGGGTGGCGGCGGAGTATCCGCAGTGGGCTGACAAACTCCGCACCATCCGCTCCGGCGTGGATGTGGAGGCGTTCCTGCCCCGATGGGAGGCTGGTGAGCGGCGCCGCCGGATTCGCCGGCGGCTCCGGCTCCGGGGACGCCCGGTGGTGCTCCATGTGAGCCGGCTCAGCCCCCGCAAGGGCAACCACCTGGTGGTGGAGGCCATGGCAGCGGTCCGGCAGACTCACCCCCAGGCGGTGCTTGTGATGGTGGGCTCCAGCAGCTACGGGAGCAGCCGGCTGGACGCCTACGGCCGGGAGGTCTGGCAGGCGGCAGTCCGCCTGCTGGGCCCTGACGGCGTGCGGCTGGTAGGATTTACGCCGCCAAGTCTGCTGCCGGACCTCTACCTGGCGGGGGATCTTTTCGTCTGCGCCTCCCAGTGGCCTGAGCCCCTGGCGCGGGTGCATTACGAGGCGATGGCGGCGGGCCTGCCGATCATCACGACAGACCGCGGGGGCAACTGTGAAGTGGTGGCAGAGGGCGTCAACGGTCTGATCGCCTCTCCCCATGACGACCCAGACGCCATCGCCCGCCAGATACGGCGCCTTCTGGAGGATCCGCACCGCAGAGAAGAGTTGGGACGCCGGGGGAGGGACCTGGCGATGGTCCACTACCGTTGGGAACGAGTGGCGAGGGAACTGTGGACGGTGTTGACGGGGGGATAGAGGCGTGGCAAAGATTCTGGTGACGGGGGCAGGAGGCTTTATCGGCACGCACCTGATCCGGCGCCTGCGGGCGGATGGGCACCACGTGCAGGCCGTGGACCGGGTGCCCAGCGGGGGCCGGGCCGGTCTGGACCGGGGCGGCGGGCGGGTCGACTGGCACCAGGGGGATCTGCTGGAGATGGATCTGGAGCACCTGGTGGCCGGGGTGGAGTACGTGGTCCACCTGGCCGGGCAGCCCGGCGTGCGGGAGAGCTGGGCGGAGTTTCCCCGCTACGCGCGGGGCAACATCGAGACGACCCAGCGGCTGCTGGAGTCGCTTAGGGGCAGGCAGCTGAAGAAATTTGTACTGGCCTCTACCTCGTCGGTCTACGGGGATGCGCCCATGCCAGCCCGGGAGGACGGTCCCGTGCTGCCCATCTCTCCGTATGGCGCCACCAAGCTGGCCGCGGAAAGCCTGTGCGAACTCTACGGCCGCACCGCCGGTATGCCTTGGGTGGCCCTGCGCTACTTCACGGTGTACGGCCCGGGGCAGCGACCGGACATGGCCTTTACCCGGTGGCTGCGGGCTGTGCACGAGGGAAAGCCGGCGGAAATCTACGGCGACGGCACGCAGATTCGGGACTTCACCTATGTGGCAGACGCCGTGGAGGCCACGGTACGGGCCCTCTTCGCGCCGGCCCGGCAGGTGGCCGTCAATGTCGGCGGCGGGCGGCCTGTCTCGGTTCGGGAGGCCATTGCAGCCATCCAGAAGGTAACCGGTGTGCCGGTGCGGATGCAGTACCACAGAACTGCCCGCGGTGATATGAAGGAGACCAGGGCGTCGACCACCCGGCTGGAGCAGTTGCTGGGCTTTGTACCTGCCACCCCCTTGGAGGAGGGCCTGGCTAAACAGTTTCAATGGGTAAAGGAAGGGGGAGGTGTGCCATGAAACAGGGGGTCTACGGGCCTATCATTCAGGGAAAGAGCTTCTCCCAGCCGGCAGGCGGCAGCAGGACTTGGCGCAGCCAGCCTGGCAGGATGGCCGGTGCTGCGCCGGCGCAGAGCCAGGCCGCCGCCAAACGGGCGGACCCCGTACGGAAGCGGCCCGTGCTGGGGCTCCTGATGCAGCGGTGGCCCGGGATGGACCGTCCCTTCGGCAGCCAGACCCCACTGGCGGAGTGCGTGACGACCCTGGCCCGGACGGTGGGCGTGGAGGTGCTCTGCTTCGGGCCCGAGGATGTGGACCGGAGCGCCCGCCGGGTGAGGGGCAGCCGGTTCCTCGGTCACAGCCAGGGGTGGACCCACGAGGTCGCACCCCTGCCGGATGTGCTCTGGAACCGATACCTCAAGCGGGATCAGGGTGCGCTGCTCCACTGGCTGGCCCAGCAGTCCATCCCTTTCATCAACGGGGCCTACTTGAACAAGTGGGAGACTTACCAGTGGCTTCTGCACGATGAGATTCTCCGGCCCCATCTTCCGGAGACAGCGCTCCTCACCGAAGCAGCTGTCGCCTTCAAGATGTTGGAGCGGCATCCGGCCATCTTTCTGAAGCCCGTGGCCGGGGCCGCAGGCAGGGGGATCCTCCGGGGACGGCTGTCCGGTCCTGGCCTCATGCAGCTGGACTACATCTCTGCCGCAACGGGCGGCATGAAGCAGGTCCACGTGGGCAGCGAGCACCTGGACCGGTGGCTGCTGAAAGACGGCCGGAACGGCCGCTATATCGTCCAGCAGGGTCTCGCCCTGAACGCCTTCCACGGGCGCATCGCCGACCTCAGAGTCCTGGTCCAGAAGGACGGCGAGGGCCAGTGGGGCATCACCGGCATGGGCTGCCGGGTGGCAGGCCACGGCCGCTTTACCGCCAACCTCCACACCGGCGGCCAGGGGGTGCCGGCGCAGCTCCTGTTCGATGCCGTCTACCCGGACGGAGCAGCCCGTGAGCGGGCCTCGGAGCAGGTGGCGGAACTGGCACTCCGAGCAGCCCGGCGCATTGAAGAGGCGGCAGGACCCATGGGGGAGCTGGGCCTCGACTTCGGCATCGACCGGAGCGGCAGCATATGGCTCATCGAACAGAACGGGCAGCCGGGCAGGGCGGTTTTCGAGCATATGGGCCGGATGGACCTGTCAGATCTGGCCCATCTGCGTCCGGTTCAGTACGCCAAGTTTCTGGCCGCCCGGAAAGGCGCCGGAACCCCCGCTGCGCAGGCAACATAAGCTTCAGGGAACGCATATCGTGGGGTGGGGACCCGTGCGGTACAGTTCACGCAGACTGGCCGCCTTTCCCTGAGGAGGAAGCTCTGTGTCGGACAGCCGGCTCCAAGAGATCGTCACCAAAGCGGTGGTGGGTCGGGCCGAGCGCCGTATCATCTGGAGGCATACGGTACCGGCCGAGGGCGTCACAGGTGTGCTGGGCGTCCACGTGACCAACAGCGCCGTGGCCGTCACCGAGGCAGACGGCTCCGAAGTGCAGGTCCTTGCGGAGATCGACCTGTGGTGCGCAGGCGCCAGCAGTACCAAGGTGATTCGCTGCACCGCCCGGCACCTTGAGCGGGTGGCCCTGCAGACCTTGGGCCCAGTACTGGGTGAACCGGAGTTCAGCGCCAGGCTGGGGGGCAGCGTCCAGGCTACTGGCGTCTCTGTAACCGAGGGCCAGATCACGCTGAACCTAGCGGCCACGGTCCACGTGGAGATGAGCGCCGTCACCCGGTTGTGGGTAAGGTCGTACAATATCGACGATGCGTCGCTGGACGATGTCGAGGACCCCGACGACGAGTCGGATTCAGGGTTGGTCGAATAGCGAAAGGAGGGGCCGGTGCCCCTCCTTTCGTGCTGCTCCACGCTGGATTAAAGCCGGGCCACTACCGCCCGGACCAGCGCCTGGAACTTCGGCTTGGTCCGTTCTGCCGTCTCCATTACCTGCTCGTGGGTCAGGTGGATGGGCTGGTCAGGCAGCGCCATGTCCGTAATGCAGCCGATGCCCACTACTTTCATTCCCATCTGGGCGGCCGCGATCACTTCCGGCACCGTCGACATGCCCACAGCGTCGGCTCCCAGTATCCGGAGCGCCCTGAGTTCGGCGCTGGTGTTGAACGACGGGCCTGGGATGGCGGCGTAAACGCCCTCCCGCAGCGAAATGCCCAGCGCGGCCGCTTCCTGACGGGCCAGTTCCCGCAGGGCAGGGGTGTAGGCGCCCACCGTGGCCGGGAACCGGGGCCCTATCCGCTCATCGTTGAACCCCCGGAGCGGATCGACGCCCATGGTGTTCAGGTGGTCGGTAATCAGCATCAGGTCGCCGGCGGAAAAATCCGGATTGAGGCCGCCGCAGGCGCAGGTGATAACGACGGCTTCGCAGCCGAGGGCTTTCATCACCCGGGTGGGGAAGATGACCTGCTCCATGGGGTACCCTTCGTAGTAATGGACCCTTCCCTGCATGGCCACCACCGGCTGCCCAGAAAGGCGTCCGATGACCAGCCGGCCGGCGTGGCTCTGGACGGTGCTGACGGGGAAATGGGGAATTTCGTGGTACGGAATGCGTACAGCGTCTGTAATCTGATCGGCCAGATCGCCGAGACCCGAGCCCAGGATCAGCCCGATGCGGGGCCTCACGCCCCCCCTGGCTTCGATGGCGGCTCTGGCCTCGGCCATCTGCTGCAGTACATCGCTTCGGTTCTGCTCACTCACTGCAGAGCACCTCGCTTCCAAGCTCTATAATGTAGTGTGTCGGTCCCCAGAGCCCTTCGATTCGTGATTCGGTGCACTCGCGCACGCTTCCTGCCTGAATCTGGTCCGTGCTGGCAGAACTGGTCGAGGCGCAAGGTGCCGGTAAGCGGCAGGATTTCATGGCAGGAGTTGGCGAATACGAATCGGACGGCCTCCGGGGCCCCGTCGTGTCAGCCCTGCATGAAGCAGCCTCGCCGCTGTCTGCCTTTCGGCTTTTCTGCTGTATACTAAGTGCGCTTCTGGCCTACACACACAGCATTTGCATCTCTGGCTTGATACTTGACATATTCCTGCTAAAAGGAGAAGAGGACGATGAGGAAGATTGCAGTACTCACGAGCGGCGGCGATGCCCCTGGAATGAACGCAGCCATTCGAGCGGTGGTGCGCCGCAGTCTTTCCTTAGGCATGGAGGTGGTGGGCGTTCAGCGGGGCTACGCCGGCCTCATTTCTGGCGATTTCATCCCGATGACGATCAGCTCTGTTGGCGATATCATCCACCGCGGCGGCACCATTCTCCACACCGCCCGAAGCGAGCAGTTCAAGACGCCGGAAGGTCAGCAGGAGGCCCTGGATCAGCTGCGGGCTGCCGGCATCGAGGGCCTGGTGGTCATTGGGGGCGATGGCTCCTTCCGGGGCGCCATCGCACTCACCAAGATGGGTCTGCCTGCTGTCGGCATTCCCGGCACCATTGACAACGACATCTACGGCACGGATCGGACCATCGGCTACGATACGGCTGTCAACACCTGCTTGGATGCCATCCGCAAGATCCGCGACACAGCCGCTTCCCATGATCGCACCTTCATACTGGAGGTAATGGGGCGCGACTCCGGCTGGATCGCCCTTGCGGCGGGCCTGGCCGGCGGCGCGGAGTCGATCCTGATTCCCGAGCGGCCTGTGGATTACGATCTGGTGGTAAGCCGGCTGCGCCGCAGCTCCGAGCGGGGAAAGCGCCACTCCCTCATCATCGTGGCCGAAGGGGTGGGCAGCGGCTTTGAGGTTGGTAAGATCATCAAGGACCGCACCGGATACGACGTCCGGGTGACGGTGCTGGGCCACATTCAGCGGGGCGGTGCGCCCACTGCGGAGGATGCCATGCTGGCCACCCGCATGGGTGCCAGGGCGGCCGAACTACTGGCGGAGGGGCACGGCGGCCTCTTCGTGGGGCTGGTAAACGGCCAGCTGGTAACGCCTCCGCTGCAGAATGTGCTGGACAAGCAGAAAAGGGTATCCCGAGAGTTGGTGGAGCTTGCCGAGCAGTTGGCCATTTAGCGGTCCGCTGCAGGTGAGCCGCCACCTGTTAGGAGGACTAGGGGATATGGTTGTGCGGAAGACCAAGATTGTGGCGACGTTGGGTCCTGCCAGTGAAACACCGGAGATGGTCCTGCGCCTGCTGGAGGCCGGCGTCAACGTGGTACGGCTCAACTTCAGCCACGGGAGCCTGGATGAGCATGAGCGGCGGATTGAGGCGGTGCGGGAGGCCTCCCGGCGCCTTGGACGGCCGGTGGCCATCATGGTGGACCTGAAGGGGCCGGAGATCCGCATCGGCACCTTTGCGGAAGGACGGGTCATGCTCCAAGAGGGTGACACTTTCACCCTCACCACCGAGCCATGCGTGGGCAATCAGGAACGGGTCTGGGTCCAGTACTCGGGGATCGTGCATGATGTAGTGGAAGGCGGATACCTCCTGCTGGATGACGGCAACATCACGCTGCAGGCTACCGCAGTTACGGACACGGAGATCCGCACCCGGGTGGTGGCGGGTGGTCTGCTGTCCGACCGCAAGAAGGTGAACCTGCCGGGTACCAAGGTTTCGCTGCCCGCACTCTCCGATAAGGACCGGGAGGACATCCGGTTTGCCGTGGCGATGGACGTCGACTACATAGCCGGCTCTTTCATCCGGAAGGCCCAGGACGTGCTGGACATCCGCCGGGTGGTGGAGGAGGTGGGCGGCCGGCAGGGCATCATCTCAAAGGTGGAGAGCCAGGAAGGGTTCGACGAGCTGGATGCCATTTTGCAGGTCTCCGACGGCCTGATGGTGGCTCGGGGCGACCTGGGGGTGGAGGTGCCTGCCGAAGAGGTTCCGCTGATGCAGAAGGCGATGATCCGGCGGGCCAACGAACTGGGCAAGCCTGTGATTACCGCAACCCAGATGCTGGAGTCGATGGTGACCAAACCCCGGCCCACCCGGGCGGAAGCTTCTGACGTTGCCAACGCCATCATGGACGGGACGGACGCCATCATGCTGTCCGCCGAAAGCGCGGCAGGCAAGTATCCGGTGGAGGCGGTGCGCACCATGCACACCATCGCCCTGCGCACCGAGGCTGCACTGGATTACAGTGCAGCGCTGGAGCGGCGGGGTGCCCGGCGGGACACCGTCACTGAGGCGGTCTGTCACGGCACCGTGGCCACTGCGGCAGATCTGGGGGCTGCGGCCATCGTGTCGGCCACCAAGTCCGGCTTCACCGCCCGGATGGTCTCCAAGTACCGGCCGGCCTGCCCGATTATCGCCGTCACGCCGGACGAGAGCGTCGCACGGAAACTGCAGCTGGTGTGGGGCGTCACCACCGTTGTAAAGCCGGAGTCGCGCGATACCGACTCCCTCATTGAGCGGGCTGTGGAAGGCGCCCTGGAAACCGGCCTGGTAAAGAACGGCGACCTGGTGGTGATTACCGCTGGCCTGCCTGCCGGCCAGTCCGGCGCCACCAACATGCTGAAAGTGCAGACGGTGGCCGACGTGCTGGCCAAGGGTACCGGCATCGGGTGGGGTTCCATCTCCGGCCCTGTTCGCGTTGTGCTGGAAGAGGCGGATGTGGAACGGGTCCAGGAAGGGGATATCCTGGTGGCTCGTGGTACGGAAGCCGCCTTTATTCCGGCCATGGAGCGGTGCGCAGCCATCGTCACCGAGGAGGGCGGTCTTACCTGCCACGCTGCTGTTGCTGGCCTTTCGCTGGGCAAGCGGGTCATCGTGGGTGCAGAAGGCATTCTGAAGCGGGTGCATGACGGGATGGCGGTCACCCTTGACGTGGCCCGGGGCATCATCTATCACGGCGAGGTCAATGTTGGGTAACATGTACGCAGCACAGGTGCGGGTCCGGTATGCTGATACGGATGCCATGGGCATCGCTTACCACGCCAACTACCTGGTCTGGTTTGAAGTGGGCCGGACCGAGTTCATGCGGGCCAGGGGCGTGGAGTATGCGAAACTGGAGGCTGCGGGATTCATGCTGCCGGTGGTGGAGGCGCAGATCCACTGGCGGCACCCCGCCCGTTATGACGATCTGATCGATATTGAGACCTCCCTGGCTGAGTTGACCCCAGCCCGCATTCGGTTTGCCTACCGGATTCGCAGGCACGAAGACGGGCAGCTGCTCTGCGAGGGGAGCACGCTGCACGGGTTTGTCACGCGAGAGGGCAAACCGGTGGCCATGCCCCGGCGGGCGCCCGAACTCTACCGGCGGCTGGAGGCGCTGGTGGGGGCCTCTGTATAAAGCGCACTGTCAGCGCCCCGGGCACGCCCCGGGGCCGCTCTGGCATCACGTTGCACAGGTGAAGAGCCGTACTTATGGAGGGTGCGGAAACGTCTCAACAGGTGGGCACCGCGATAACAGGAACGCGACCTGCTGATCAGGAGGAATAGACAAATGGCGATCACCCGCGATCAGGTGCTGGAAGCGCTGAAGGGCGTAAACGATCCGGAACTGCACAAGAGCATCGTAGACCTGAACATGGTCAAAGAGATTCAGATCGACGGCGGGCATGTGACGGTCACCATCAACCTGACGGTGGTGGGTTGCCCTCTCAGGGCCCGCTTTGAGCGGGATGTGGATGAGGCCCTCCGGAAGCTGCCGGGGGTGGAGAAGGTGACCACCCTCTTCGGCGCGATGACGCCCGAAGAACGAGCGGAGGTGGCCGCCAAGGTAAGGGGCGGCAGCGCTCCCCACAGCGGTGCAGCCAAGGCCACCATGGCGCTGGCCTCCCGCACCACCATTCTGGGTATCGCATCCGGCAAGGGGGGCGTTGGCAAGTCCACAACCACCGTCAACCTGGCCGTTGCCCTGCGGCAGTTGGGCTACGCAGTGGGTATCATCGACGCAGATATCTACGGGTTCTCGATTCCCCGCATGATGGGCAACATGTCGCGGCCCCAGGCGCTGGATGACGAGATGCTCCTGCCGGTCTGGGCCCATGACATTCCCTTTATCTCTGCCGGTTCTTTGGTGAATGAGGATCAGGCCATCATCTGGCGGGGGCCCATGCTGGGCAAGATGGTGGAGCAGTTCCTGACCAGCGTGCAGTGGGGAAAGCTGGACTATCTGCTGATCGACCTGCCGCCGGGCACCGGCGACGTGGCCCTCTCTGTGGCCCAGATGCTGCCCGGCACAGATCTGGTGCTGGTGACCACTCCCCAGGCTGCGGCTTCCCAGGTGGCCAGCCGGGTGGGCTCCATGGCCCAGCGGACCAACCAGCGGGTCATCGGCGTCATCGAGAACATGGCGTACTTCATCTGCGACAACTGCAACAAGCGGCATGAAATCTTCGGCAAGGGCGGCGCCGAGGCCCTGGCTTCCCACCTGAACTGCGATGTTCTGGCCCGGATTCCGCTGGTGGGGGATGTGCGCCTGGGCTCCGACGTGGGCGATCCCATCGTGCTGGAGAAGCCTGAGCACCCCGCAGCCCAGGCCTATATGGAGGCGGCGCGGAAGATTGCAAAGCTTTCACCGCCCAAGGTCTGGAGCGATGAACTCCGGGTGCTCTAAGTGAGAGAGCAAAACGGCGGTACACTCCGAGGTGTACCGCCGTTGCCATTTGCCTTGAAGGATGCGAATTAGGCCTTCTTGGGAGGTTCCTTCAGTGCCGGGAAGGAGACTGTGAAGAGGGAACCCTTGTCCGGCTCACTCTCCAGGGTCACCTGCCCGCCCTGCTCTTCCACCATCATCTTGACCAGGGAGAGGCCCAAACCGGTGCCGCCGGCCTCCCGGGCGTAGCGGTTTTCGCAGCGATAGAACTTCTCGAAAACCCGCTTCTGCTCCGCCGGCGGGATGCCGATGCCGGTATCCTCCACCTCCAGGCGGACGCAGTCTGCCGCGTCGTCGTAGACGACTCGGACCCAGACCTTTCCTTCCCGGGTGTACTTGACGGCGTTGCTGACCAGGTTGGCGGTGATCTGGGCCATCCGGTCCGGGTCGCCGGCCACCAGCGGGATGCCCGCACCAGGCGTCTCCACTTCGAAGTCCAGGCCTTTCTGCTGTGCAGCCACCCGGAAGGTTTCGGCCACCTGCCGGACCACGTCGGTCAGCTGCATGGGCTGCCGCTTGATGGGCATGCGGCCGGACTCGATCCGCTGGATGTCCAGGATATCGTTGATCAGGTTGGAGAGCCGTTCGGTGTTGCGCTGCACCACTTCCAGGAACTCCTTCTGCTGGGGCAGCAGCGGTCCCACCTGTTCGTTGATCACCAGGCTCAGGTAGCCCACGATGGAGGTGAGGGGGGTCCGCAGTTCGTGGGAGACGGTGCTGACAAACTCGGACTTCAGCCGGTCCACCTTGGCCAGTTCGGTCACGTCCTGGAAGGTGAACAGGCGTCCCACCAGGTCGCTGCCGTTGCCCACCGGGGCTGAAGCCCACTGGAGGGTGTAGCCGTTTGTGAGTTCGATGGTACCTTCGTCCTTGCCGGACCGGGACTGGATCAGGCTGCGGACTGTGTCCGGGAAAGGACTGTCAGCCGGCAGCCGCTGCTGCATGGTCTCCAGCACCTGTTCCAGGGACGCGGCTTCCGGAACGTCGCCGAAGAACTCCCGGAAGGTGGCGTTCACCACCAGCATCTTTCCTTCGGTGTCGGTTAGCCAGGTGCCGGCCCGCATGGTGGAGACGATGGAGAGATAGATGTCCAGCTGGGCGGCGGCACGGTCCCGCTCTTCCTCCAGCTGTGCATTCAGCTCTTCCACCTGTGCGGCCTGCTCCTGCAGGGCAGCAAGCCCTCGCTTCACCTCCAGGTGGTTCATGGCAGCGGCCAGGGCCATGGAGGCTTCCCGGGCGATGCCGTTCCAGAGGGAGCTTGCCTCGCTGGAGATCTCCTGCCCCTTCGGCAGGGCGATGACCGCCACGGCAATGGTGCGGGAGGTGTGCACCAGAGGAATGTAGACTTCCCGGGCGGCCTGGACCTCTTCGCCCCACAGGCCGATGTGGGTGATGGTCTCAGGCAGATCGGCAGTGACCAGTTCCCCCGTGGTTATGCTCCGGTCCAGGGGACCCGTGGGTCGGAGGCGCCGGCCCACCCAGTCGGGTGAGGCCCACCGCTCAGCCTGCACCACCATCTCTTCGCTGTGGCTGTCTGCCACCAGTAGGATTCCGGCGGTGCCCCCGAAGAGATCGACGTACTCATCCAGGATCAGCCGGCTGAGCTGATCCATGTCGATGGTGCCGAGGAGGGCCTGGCCGATGCGGTTGAGGCGGCTCAGGCGGCTGTCGCGCTGCTCCAGTTCTGCGGCCCGGGCCTGCAGTTCCTCCTGCTGGGCCAGGAGCTCTTCGTTCTGTGCGATCAGCTGTTCCCGCTGGGCTGCCAGCTCCTCTTCCTGGACGGCCAGGGTCTGGCTCATGGCCATGAAGGCATCGGCCACCTCCTGCAGCTCTCCGTCGGGGATGGTCTCGATGACCACGCCCCGCTTGCCCGCAGCGATGGCAGCCGCAGCGGCGGAGAGCGCACCGGTGGAGCGGGTGAGGCTGTGGGCCAGCACCAGGAAGCCTAGGAAGGAGAGGAAGGCGGCGATGCCCACGCCAGACCATGTTACAATCTTCACATTTCTGGCAGCGCGAGTGACGGAACTCAGCTCCTGGTTCAGCCGCAGCGATTCGGCGGCGATGAACTCATCTGTGGTTTTCCGGATCACTTCGGCATAGACCTCACCGGTGCCCGCCGCTACCAGTGAGCCTGCAGCGGGGCTGCCCGAGAGCTTGGCCTGGATCTCTGGCTCAGCCACCTCTTCTTCCCACTTCGACACCAGCAGGGCGACCTGCTGGATCCTGGTGGCCTGCTCCGGGTCGGTAGTGGCAGCGCTCAGTTCTTCGAGGATGAGGTCCATCCGGGTTTGGGCCGTTACGAAAGGTTCAAGGAACGGATCAGAGCCAGTGAGCAGGTACCCCCTGAGGGCGGAGGTCATCTCCGCATAGGTACCGGCTGCCTCCTCCATCAGCAGGACGTTCTGCCGGGCCCGTTCGGCCTGGGCCTGAAGCTTGGCCAGATAAGAGTAGGTGGTGGTCAGTGCGGCGCCCAGTCCCACCAGCAGCGAGACCAGCAGGATCAGGAGTCCGAGAACCCGGACCCGGAACCCCTGATCCCAGCGATATTTGCGCGTGCTCAACCCAGCACCTCCTGGATGGTCTTCACCAACTGGTCAAGTGGGAAGGGTTTGACCAGATAGGCGGCAGCGCCGGCTGCAAGGCCGGCCTGTACATCCTGGGTTTGGGCCTTGGCGGTCATCAGGATCACGGGGATGTGGCGCAGGTCCGGATCGGCCTTCAGGGCGGTGACGGCCTGCAGCCCATCCATGACAGGCATCATCCAGTCGATCAGCATGAGGGAAGGCGCCTCTTGGCGAGCCATCTCCAGGGCTTCGGCGCCGTCGGAGGCGGTAACTACATCGTATCCGTGATACTTCAGCTGGAACTGTATTAGGCGGGCAATGTCGAGATCGTCCTCAGCCACCAGGATTCGTGCCACTGCTGTATCCCTCCGTCCAGCCATGTGTGAAAGCTCGGGCCCCCACTTCGGTTTACCGCGGATTGGCTGTTTACTCTATGCCGCTCTATTTAGTTCTACCGCAAAAAGGGCCTAATTCTCCATGCGGTGGAGACCTGAGTCTATAGGCCCTAACAGGGGACCACACTGCCTAGAGGGCTGTGAGCAATAAGGCCCATGCGGTTCATCTTGAACCTACTGCAGTATTATACAGAGGTATGTTTGCCGGCACGCCTCCTGTTGTGCAGCTTTGCGGCTGTGCAGTGGCCAGCGTTTTTGGTTAGGCTGGGGACGATGTGTGGATGTGTGGCTTAGACGCACAAAAAGGGCTGCAGGGTGTGCTTCCCTTCAGCCCTCTTGCGAACTTGGTGCCGGAGGCGGGACTTGAACCCGCACGGGG
>ENA-OWPA01001689-OWPA01001689.1-bioreactor-metagenome-genome-assembly--contig:-NODE-1689-length-13200-cov-3.945897_pt1 | contig 13200 bp, 15 predicted proteins | sample MGYA00238139_ERZ651803 | MGnify/ENA primary metagenome ERZ651803 (study PRJEB26909, sample SAMN07631231) | bioreactor metagenome | isolation source: Switchgrass digestor | place: USA: Dartmouth...
CGCATCCGAAGGGACATCTACGCCTTCGGGCGCGGCGTGGACACCCGCAACGAACGCCTGACCGGCGCCACCAGCGGCCAGGCACTGAAGTTTGAGTACGCCCAGCTGGACCTCGACTGCAACGGGCTGGAGACCAACCTTCAGGCGGCGTTTCAGGAGCTTTTGTGGTTCGTGAAGGCGCATCTCGCCAACACCGGAAAGGGCAGCTTTGAGAACGCCACCGCGCAGATCGTCTGCAACCGTGACATCATCATCAACGAGGAGAGCGCCATCGCCATGTGCGCCAGCAGCGCAGGTCTCATCTCCGAGGAGACGGTACTCGCCAATCACCCGTGGGTGGATGATCCTCAGGAGGAGCTAAAGCGGCTTAGAGCGCAGCGCAGGGCGGAGGAGCATCGTTACGGAGCCGATTACGGCGGCGAAGACGGCGGTGACGAAGCATGAAGTCCGCCGCGTACTGGGAAAAGCGTGCCATATCCGTGATGGAAGCCGGTATGGCCAGCGCGGATAAAGTACTTTTGGAGCTGGAGAAGGCGTATACCAGAGCCGAAAAACAGGTGCTGGGGCAGATCGAGAGCCTGTACGCCCGCTACGCCGGCAAGTACGGCATGACCTACGACCAGGCGGTTAAGTCCATTGCCGACAGCGAGTACCGGCAGTGGCGCATGACCGTGGCGGAGTACGTCGAGCGGATCATGGCCACGGGCGACAAGGAGCTCCTTCGGGAGTTCGACACGCTGTCCACCCGTTCCCGTGTCACCAGACTGGAGCAGGTGGAGGCGGCCATCAAGGTCAACGTCGCCGAGCTTCGGGCAAAGCAGGAGCAGATGGTAACCGAGCTCCTGCAAAGCACCTACGAGAAGTCCTATTACCGCACCGCGTTCAACATCCAGAAGGCTTTGGGACTCGGCAAGACGCTGGAGCTTCTGAACCCTATGGACGTTGCCAACGCCTGCGCCTACCCGTGGTCCGGCGCTTCCTTCTCGCAGCGCATCTGGACGAACACGGATGCCCTGGCAAGAGAACTGCGGGAGACCATCACCGTCGGCCTGATCCGCGGCGCCGGCATTGACGAGATGGCGAGAAACATCAGAGACAAAATGGGCGTCAGCTTCTCCGCCGCCGAGCGCATCATCCGCACCGAGACCGCCAGAGTTGTGGAGGACGCGGAGCTTCAGAGCTACAAGGATTGCGGTATCGATCGGTACGAGATTCTTGTACAGCTGGATGAACGCACCTGCAAAACCTGCGGCCCCAAAGACGGGCAGCAGCACGCCGTCAAGTCTGCGAAGATGGGCGAGAACTACCCGCCGTTTCACCCGAACTGCCGCTGCACCACTGTAGCGGTGTTTGAGGACCTGGACACCGAGGGAAGCGTGCGCGCGGCGAAGGAAGGGAAAGGCGACTATCGGCTGGTTCCGGCGGATATGACCTTTGAGGAGTGGCGCGATCAATTGATTGAGTCTAAACCATAGATAAAGAAGCACCATGCCTCGAAAACCGGAAGGCGAAACAGCCGGGTTGACATTACCGGAAAAAGCGGTAAGATTATCACGAGAAGGTTCTATGATAATAATGGAGATGCGCTGCTGGACATCGATGTCACAGATCATGGGAGCCCAAGCGCAAGCAAGGCGGTTTTTCTATACCCGAAAGGAGGAGACTTTGACCATTCAGATTCTTGGAAGCGAATGGACTGTTCTGTTCGAAACCGAAGAAGAGAACCCCAGGCTGACCGATTCAGATGGTTATAGCGACCCGACGAATCGGACGATATCCGTTAAAAAGAAGTATGCCAACGAGCTCATGAACCTTGCAGACCTGGATACGTACAAGCGAAAGGTGCTCCGGCACGAGATCGTTCACGCCTTCTTGTTCGAGAGCGGACTGACGGATATCGCACGAGACGAAACCGTGGTTGAGTGGATCGCCGTGCAGCTCAGCCGGCTGAACGCCGCCATGATGCAGGCTGGATGCGTTTAGTCAAATACCATCACGTTTCAAACGTCCTTCGGGGCGCTTTATTTTTGCCCTGCCGCGCCGGGTGAAGCGCGCGGACCGGAGTGCGGGCGGGTTACCCGTAAAAAACCTGATCGGGAGGAACGGAAGGAAATGCATCTCAAAGAACTGCTGGGCGAAGAGCTCTTTAACCAAGTCACCGCTGCTCTGAAAGGCAAAGGGGAAAGCGGAAAGGACATCGAGCTGGCCGTCGTCAATGACGGCAGCTACATTCCCAAAGCCAAGTTTGACGAGCTGAACGAGAAGTACAAGGCTGCCGACAAGCTGGCAAAGGATACCCAGAAAGCGCTGGATGACCTAAAGGCCGCCGGAGACCCCGCGGAACTGAAAACTCAGCTGGAAAAGGCGCAGCAGGATGCGAAGAAGCAGGCGGAGGAGTACAAGGCCGCCATGGCAGACCTTGAACTCACCTATGCTCTGCGCGCCGCCCTGACGGATGCCCACGATCCAGACATCGTGGCAGGGCTGGTGGACAAAAAGCAACTCAAGTTGCAGGACGGCAAGCTTTCAGGACTTGACGAGCAGCTGAAGGCGCTGAAGGAGCAGAAAGCGTTCCTGTTCAAGCAGGCGGAAGGCAATCAGCAGCACACATTCAAGGGCATCAACCCCGCGGAGGGCAGCAAAACCGCCCAAACGAGTCCGGAGCTGAACACAGTGCTCCAGCTCATGGGGCTGCCCCAAACCTAACCAATCAAACGGAGGACTAAAACATGCCGATCAACACTTTGCAGTACGCAACGATCTTCCAGCAGGCGCTGGACAAGCAGATGGTCGCCCTGGCGACCTCCGGCTGGATGGAAGCGAACGCCGGCCAGGTGAAGTACCACGGCGGCGCAGAAGTCAAGATTCCGAAACTGAGCCTGCAGGGCCTCGCGGACTATGACCGCGACGACGGCTTCGTGCAGGGCTCCGTGACCCTCGAGTACCAGACCTTTGTCATGACCCAGGACCGCGGCCGCACCTTCCAGCTGGACGCCATGGACGTAGACGAAACCGGCTTCGTGGCGAACGCCACCACCGTCATGTCCGAGTTCCAGCGCCTGCACGTCGTGCCGGAGGTAGACTCCTACCGCTACAGCAAGATTTACGCGCTGGCGAACACCGCGGGCAACGTCACCACCGGCTACACACCGGATGCGAAAGACATTCTGACCAGGCTCAAGGAGGATATCGCCACCGTAGAGGATATCGCAGGAGACCTTGCCGATCTCGTCATCACCATGTCCATCCCTGCCGCCAACGTGCTGGACCAGTGCGACCAGCTCAGAAGGGTTCTGGACGTGGCGGACTTCACCAAGGGCGGCGTGACCACCAAGGTCAAGGCGCTGGACGGCGTGCCCATCATCAAGGTGCCGTCCAATCGCATGAAGACTGCCTACGTCATCAAGGACGGCACCAGCACCGGTCAGGAAGCCGGCGGTTTCGCGCCCGCGGAAGGAGCGAAGCAGATTAACTGGATCATCTGCCGCAGGACCGCGCCCATCGCCATCTCCAAGACTGAGAAGGTGCGCATCTTCGAGCCCAACGTCAACCAGAAAGCGGACGCGTGGAAGCTGGACTACAGGAAGTACCACGACCTGTGGATTCCCGAAAACCGGCTTCCCGCCATACGCGTGAACATCGGCGCGTAAGGAGAATCCCATGGTGCGATTGAGACTGGATAACGTGATTCGTTACGCGGAGAGCCCGGCGAAGATTCATGCGCTCAAAGCCCTTGGGTATGTGGAGGAGACGGAACCCGCTTCGGCTCTTCCTGCTGAGGAGAAGAAGGACGCTGAAGGTTCGAAAGCCAAAGCGCTCAAGTCCGGATAAGGAGTGTACACCATGCTCGCCAAACTGAAGATCCTGCTGGGCATGACGGAGGACAGCGAAGACGCTGTCCTTCAGTTTTGCCTGGACTTTGCCACGCAGGCTGTGCTGGCCTACTGCAATCTGGACGAGTTGCCGTCTGCCCTTGAGTGGACGGTGACCGCCATGGCGGCGGACAAGTACCGCATGGAGGGCTACGGGAAGAAAGAGGCCCCTATGGGCGCAGTAGCGAGCCTGTCCCAGGGCGACGTGTCCGTCAGCTACAAAGACGCAGCCAGTCAGGATACCAGCGGTCTGCTGAAGAACTACACCACCATTTTGAACCGCTTCCGGAGGCTGGCATGGTGAACTTCGACCGCATGGCGAAAACCGTGGCGGAAACGCTACATTCGGACAGCATCGCGCTGTACCGCCCAACTCAGACCACAGGGAAGTATGGCACACCGATTGCCGGCGAACCGGAGCTTCTGGGCGAGGTCCGCTGCAGCATCCAGCCCTATTCCTCGGAACTGGCGCAGAAGGATTATGGTCTGACCATCCAGGTGGAAAAGCGAGTATACACGCTCCCCACGCCCTGGGCGGCTTTGGGGAACCTCGCGAAAATCGGCGACGAGTGGTACCGCATCGAAGCCGTTCCGGACGATCGGAGCATGGCGGTTCTTCTGCTTGTGCGGAGGTGAAGCATGGCCATAGAGTTTCGCATCGATGCTTCCAGCCTGGAGGACGCGATTCGAGGTAACGTGGAGGAGTATCTTGACCGGGCTGCCCCCGCCCTCCAGTCCGCTGCCAAAGTCGTTCAGGCGGAAGCGAAGCGCCGTGCGCCGGTGGACAGCGGGCACCTTCGCAGTTCCATCAAGACTCGCTTGACCACGGACGGAAGCGACCTCGTCGCGCAGGTGGGCACCAACGCCGAGTACGCCATTCACGTAGAGTACGGCCATCGCATCAAGGGCAGGGGAGACAGGATCATCGGTTATGTCCCCGGGCGGTACTTTTTGAAGGGCGCGCTGGACAGCCAACGGGTGAACGTGCTGCGCGTCATCTCACGCAGGATGGGAGGGAAGTAAATGCTGCTGGACATCAAAGAGGAGGTCTACGCCGCTCTCAAACGGGCATGCGAACGGGTTTTCCCGTCTCTGCCGGAAGCGGACGCGGAGCTTCCCTGCGTCAGCTACTTTGAGTCCCAGAACGTCCCCAGCTCCAATGCGGATGACGGGGAGTATTCGTCCCTCATCGAGTTCACTGTCGACATCTGGGGGGACAGCTTTGAGGAGATCACCCCCATCGCTCAACGTGTGGAAGAAGAGATGGGCGCGCTGGGCTTCGTGCGTACCCACTGCACAGACATTCCGCCCGACCACAAGAACATGATGTACCAAATCGATTTAGGAGGTTAACCATGGCAGAAACCACGAAGAGAGGCATCAAGGGCTTTTCGGGCTGCCGTATCTGGCCCGTGACGGCCAACACCGGCACCACTTACACCGTGGGCACCAAGGTGGACGTGCCCTTCGCCACCAAAGCCACCGTCAGTCGCAGCGTGGAGGACATCACGCTCTACGCCGACGACGGCATCTACGATTCCGGTTCCGAGTTCCAGAACGAAACGCTGGAGATCGAGCTGCAGGAGCTTCCGCTGGAGCTCATGGCCAAGCTGGACGGCGCCGACTACGACTCTGAGACCGGAGTCTACAGCTGGGGCGCGAACTCGATTGCTCCCGAGCTGGCCCTGGGCTTCCGCTGCCTCATGAGGAACGGCAACTACCTCATGGTCCAGTACTACTCCGGCGTGGTGACCATGATCAAGATGGACCCTACCACCAGAGGCGACAACAGGGACGGCTCCCGTTACACCGTCACCTTCAAAGCAGGCAGCCGCATGGCGGACGGCAAGGTGAACCGGAAGAAGGAGAGCACTTCGCCGGTGGATCTCACCTGGCTGGACACCATCGACACCATTTCTGCAGGCGGTGGGGCGGGTTAAATCCCGCCCCTTTTCGGCTGACCCTAAGCATTTCTTAGGGTCACAAAGCTAAAAGGAGAACATGATGGACTTCATGCGAAAATCCCTGCCCAAGACCGTGAAGGTCTGCGGGTACGAAATCAAGAAGATGCCCATGGGGGCATTTTTGAATGCCCTTGAGACGATTCAGACCGCCCCCACGAAGATTCTCAACGCCATCTGGCCTGGGAAAACGCTGGACGAGGTGCTTTTTGACCTGAAACATCTCGACGAGCAGATGCTTGTGCAGCTGATTACCGGCGCGCTCTCGACGGCCGCGCCCATGCTACTTTCCATGCTCTCCGAGCTGTCCGGCATTCCGGAAGAAAAGCTCAGGGAAGACCCCAACATCGGCCCGGCGGGTATCGTCGAAATCATCAAAACCGTGTGGGAGGTCAACGACCTAAAAAACGTGGTCGCGGCGCTGGGCGATCTTTGGAGTCGCAAGGCGCCGCAGATGAAAAGTGGCTCCAGGGCCTGATTGCCGCGGGGCTGAAAATTGGCATTTCCAAGCGGGAGCTGCTGGAGGACTATTACCCCGACGAGCTGGCGCTTGTGTTCAGCGAGTATGCGAGGCTTTCAGCACCACCGGAAGAGCGGGTGGAAGAGGCCTACGGGGACGATTTGTGGTGAGGTGAGACTATGGATGAACATGTGGTAGAGAACCTGATTGTCGAACTGCGGATGCGCACCAGTGCGCTGGAGCAGGGCCTTGCCACAGCACGTGCCAGCCTGGAGTCCTTCGCAAACAGAGCAAAACAGCTCTCTTCCGAGGAAGCTGCCGCCGTCAAAGCTGCCGCTGAAGCCTCTTTGCAGGCTGCGAAGGAAGCCGCGGAACAGGCCGCAAGAGCGAAGGAAGAGGCTGCGGAACGGGCGCGCCTTGCCTGGCTGAAGGCGGAGCAGAGCAACAGCGAGGCGGACATTCAGGCCGCGCTGGAAGCAAAAAAGCTTGCGGACCAGGCTGCCCGTGAAGAAATCTCCGCCCTGAATCGCGTTGAGCAGGCGCACACAGAACTGCGGGACGCAGAAAAAGAAGCAGCCCGAGCTGCGGCACGGGAAGTGGAGACCGCCGCACAGGCAAAAGCAGAAGCGGAAAAGCGCGCCGCGGAAGAAGCGAAGCGCGCCGCGGAAATCGGATACGCTGCCATGGCTGCTGCTGCAACTGTGGCTATGCGCGCTATCGTCTCCGCTGTCAGCACCGCCATTGAAGCGTACAACGAGTACGCCAGTGCTCTCGTTGGTCTGCGTTCCCTGGCGGAAGGCACAGGCCAGAGCATGGCGGAGTTGCAGGAAGCTGTGGAAAGCCTGACTGCGGACGGCCTCATGACCGCTGCGGATGCTGCTTCCGCACTGAAGAACCTGCTTGCAAGAGGTTTTTCCGCGGAAGAAGCCATCGACATGCTCGAACGCCTAAAGGATGCCGCGGCTTTCGGCAGGCAGGCGTCCCTCTCTTTGGGAGAAGCCGTCCGAAGCGCCGCCGAAGGTATCAAGAACGAAAACAGCATCCTGGTGGACAACGCCGGCGTGACGAAGAATGTCTCCGTTATGTGGAAAGAGTACGCCGCGTCCATCGGGAAAACCGTGGACAGTCTGACGCTTGCAGAAAAACGCCAGGCTGAGTACAACGGAATCATGGCTGAGACGAAGTACCAGGTGGGCGACGCGGCCAAGTATGCCGCCGAGTTCGCAGGTCAGCAGGCGGCGCTGGAAGCAGCGACCCTTCGGGTCAGCCAGGCGTTTGGCAGCGTCATGGCGGACGCGCTGACGCCGCTTTACGAAGCGCTGACGCCCATCGTCCAGGCAATCGCGGATTTCATTGAAAAGAACCCCGAACTCACCGCCGGCATCGTTGCCGCGACGGTGGCGATCGGGGGCATCACGGGCGCGATTTCGCTTTGGACTTATGTAACCCAAAGGCTTACGGAAGCAAACATCGCGCTTCAGACCTCTATGGGCTGGATCGGCGTGGTCGGACTGGCACTTGGCGCACTTGTCGGGATCGGCGTAGCAGCAAGCAACGCCGCCAAAGAAGCGAAAAACGCTTCCCAGAACCTCAAAGAACTGCAGGAATCCGCGCGCGGCCTGACACAGGACGCCAAAGACGCTGCGGAAGCCATGAGAGCGCTGGAAGGCGGCGCTGCTTCCACGGACGAGCTCGCCGCGGCGAAGAACCGGTTGGCAGAGATCTTCCCGGAACTGGTCATTGGGTATGACGCAGAAGGCAACGCCATTCTGGCGGGTACCGAGCTGATTAGGGAACGCATTCGGCTGCTTCAGGAGCAGGCGAAACTGGAACAACAGGCCGCACGGGATGCTGCCATCGCTGCAGAAGAGGCTGCGAAGCAGAAGCAGGCGGAGGTGGAGCGAAAGCTCAGAGAACTGGATGAGAAGAAAGCCGAGTATGAACGGAAATTGGCCACAGGCGACACGACGGAATATTTCGGCATGGGCTCGTCCATCGATAAGGCCAGAGAGTACCAGGAGTGGCTGAACAGTTACGAGGAACGCCGGCTCGAACTGCTCAAAGAGCAAAACGACGCCCAGATCCAAATCCAGGCAGCCGCCATGGCCAGATACCAGACGGAAATCGCAGCCCTTGGCGAGCTGTCCGAGGCCCAGCAACTGATCATCGAGCAGGAGGTCGAGCGAGCGCTTCAGGAAGGGCTGACGGCGGAACGGTTCGCGGAAAACATCCAGGCGGCCATCAATGACACCCAACGACTGGCTAGCGCCCAGGCGGAACTCGCGGCGAAGAACATGGAAGCCGCGTCCTCCGTCAAAGAGCTGGCCAGCGCAGAAGAAGCCCTGACTGCTGCCCGGGAGGCCGGTGCAAAGCTCCAGACCGCCAAGCAGATGCAGGAGTACGTCAAGGTCGTTCGCCAGGGCAAAACCGGAACGGAGGAGTATAAGAACGCCGTCGCGAAGCTCAAAGAGCAGTACGGCGACTTGTACCCCAACGTGGAGGAGAACATTGACGCCATTGGGAGGCTCGCGGATGCAGATGCCGCCATGGCGGAGCAGTCCGTTCAGAACACGCGGACGGCCATCAACAACCTGTATCAGGCCACCATGGCGTTGTGGAAAGTGCAGGAGGCTGGTTCTGCTGCCAGGCAGGAGCTGGCCAGGGTGCTGCAGCAGCTGGCTGATCTGGATGCGGGGCTGAAGCTGGGGCTGAACATCAGCGCACCGTCAGGAGGTGGGAGCAGCACCCGGGGCGGCGGTTCTCGAAAGAAAACCTGGTGGGAGAAGGAGCTGGAGGAACTCGAACACCTCGCCAACATGGGCGAGGATGTTGCGAACCGCCAGATTGAAGCTTACGAGCGCATTCTCAAAACCGCGAAACTCACCACCGACGAGCGTTGGGATCTGGAAGAAAAACTGTATGCTGCCCAGAAGGAACTCATTCAGAAGCAGCTGGATGCTAAGCTGGAGCTGTATTCGTCCATCGCTGCCATGGACAAGGAAGAAGTCGAAAGCCGGATATCAGTTCTGGAACAGATTCTCCGCAGGGAAGACCTCACCGCGCAGGAGCGGGCGAAGTATGAAGAAGAGCTGAACCAGTACAGACTGGCCAGCGACGGAGATTACCTTGAGGATTACATCAAGAACCTTGAGGAGCAGCTGAAAAACGACCGGCTCTCCGCCGATCAGCGGCAGCAGGTGTGGGAAGCGTATACCGACGCGAGATTGGCGCAAATCGCCCAAATCAAAGAAGCCGAAGCGGATGCCCTGGACTACGTGGACGAACTGCTCAGCCAGATCACGACGGTGCTGAAAGGCCGCTACGAAGCCCAAAGAAACTTCGCACTCGACGCGCTAAACGCGCAGAAACAGGCAGCCAAGGACGCGGCAGACGCCCAGATCAAGGCCATAGAGTCCGTCAGGGACGCGCAGGTAAAGGCGATTGACGACCAGATCGCAGCGCTGGATGAGCTCCTGAAGGCGAGAAAACAGCAGAAGGAAGACGAGAACGACGAGGACCAGCTCAACCGCCTGAAAGCGGCTCTGGAGTATGAGAAGGACGCCTACAACCGCGCTGCGCTTGCCAAGCAGATCGCCGACAAGGAAGCGGAGATTTCCGAAAAGAAATGGGAACGGGACATCGAGGCCCAGAAGGATGCCCTGAAGAAGGAAAAAGACCTCATCAAAGAACAGGCCGCCCGGCAGATTGAAGCAATCAAAGAGTCCTCCGAACGGATGCAGAAGTACTACGCAGACCAGATTGCCGCGACCCAGAAGCACTATGCAACCCTTCTGGACGCCCGCAATCTCATGAAAGAAGCCATGAAGCTGCTGGCGTCGCAGGAGCAGGACGAGATACTGAACATCCTCAAAGAATACCAGACGGAGTATGCAGACGTTGGCGATTTGCTCGGCGGGGAGCTTCTGAAAGCTTTTCAGGGCAAGTTCGACGAGATCAAACGGGCGGCCGAAGCAATGGTGAACGAGGTGAAGGCGAAAATGTCGGAAGCTTTGGGATTCGTCCAGCCGGAAGGCGACTTCGGGTACCTGTCGGGGAGCATATCCAGCCGCGCTGCAGGGAACGTGACGGTGATCGCCAGCGCGGAACAGGGCACGAAGATGCCGTATGAGGTCTACGTGGACGGCAGGAAAGTCCAGAGCGGCATCGTGAAGGCGGCGGGAGGTTGACTATGTTGAGCAGAAGCGTGCGGTTGACGGCCGCGTCCGGTGACTCGATCCTCTTCGGCACCGAAAAAGGCGGTGCCTTCATTTTTGAGTCCATCCGCTCCACCGGCACCCCCGCCGTCACCATCTTCACAACCCAATCCCCCGGCATGCATGGTGCTTATCGCGAAGAAGCCCTGCTGGAGCCGCGGGAAATGACGCTCTCGGTCTACGTCAGCGGCGACCCGGGGCTTTATGGCGACGCCTGCCGGCAGTCCATGGACAGGAACCTCCTGCGCTTAAACCGCCTGATCGGGCAGGTGCAAAAGGACCTGACCATCACCTACAGGACCACTTACGGCACTTACGTCACGTACGGAACCGTTTCCGCCAAGGTTGAGCAGGGGGCGCGAAAGGTGCTCCGGGGCAGGCATTACACGCCGGTGACCCTGACCATCTTCTGCGCGCGCCCGCTGTGGTACGCACTGGAGTGGAGTACTGCCGACTTGCGATACAACTCCCGGGGAATTAAGTTTCCCTTCCGGCTGTCCACCAGCTTCGGAATCGGCGGGTATCGGCGGACCATTCTGAACAGCAGCGCCGCGGCGCTGCCCTTGCAGATCGACATCATAGGGCCGGCGGTAATGCCCACCATCTCGAACACCACGACGGGAGCAGCCATGAAGCTCTCCCGTCCGCTGCTGGCAGGGGAGCGGCTGTTCATTGACACCGACCCGGACAACATCAGCGTCATCTATCAGGACATCTATGGCAACCGCATCAGCGCCGTGGGGTATCTTACGGACGATTCAGACTTTATCCAGCTCGCTCCGGGCAGCAACACGCTGGTGTTCGAGTCCGGTGACGATCTGCAGAACGCCACGGTGGTGCTGCGGTGGCGGCAGGCGTTCACGGGGGTGTGAGTATGAACCTTTGGGTGTTCAACAGGGATTGTGAGCCTCTGGGCATCATCCCGGACGCGGAAAGCGTCATCTTCAAGCGCTCGTTGTGCGGGCTGGGGGACTTGCAGATCGTCATGTCCGCCCAACGGGAAAACGCTGGTTTGCTGCAGCCCGGGCGCATCGTCCGCATTGACGGCAGGCCGGAGATGGCGGGCATCCTGACGGGCAGGAGCATCTCCACCGAGCGGGGGCGTTCGGAACTGAAGGTGACCGGCGCACAGCTCAAGCGCATTCTGAAAAAGCGGGTGATCGTACCGCCCACGGTAGACGAGGACCCTACAGCCTACGGGTACGACCGCATTGCCACCTCCCCCGGGGAAGCGGTGCTAAGGCACTACGTTACAAGGCACGCCATCTCTCCATCAGATGAGAACCGCATCATTCCTAGGCTTATCCTTGAGGATGCACACTACCCCATGCTCGGCACGGACACACCCTGGCAGGCGCGCTGGAGCGTTCTGACGGACGAGCTCGAAGACATCTGCGAGTGGTGCGGCATCGGGTACAACGTGGATCTGGATGCGGCGAACAGGCGGTTTATCTTCCGGACGCTCGCCGGCAGAGACCTTACGGGCAAGGATGGTGGTCTTACCCGGGTGACCTTCTCCGCGGGGTTCCGGAACGTCACCAACATCCAGTACGAGGAGGACTATGCCGCCTGCTCAAACAGCATCTACGCCCTGGGCGCAGGCGAGGACGAGAATCAGGTGGTGCGGCTCCTCTACGCCGACGACGAGGGGAGCAAACTGGAGGACATCCAGACGGGTTGGGACCGGAGCGAAACCACCATCTCGGTGGGTAGCCTCTCCCTGCCGGACGAAATCGACTTCGAAGCCTACCATTACCTGAAAACCAACGTAAGAAAAGTGCAGGCCCTGACGGCGACCATTAACCGTCACGGGCCTTTCGCATACCGCAGGGATTGGGATTTGGGGGATATCGTGACAGTCAAGCTGACCCTGCCCGCCCTGGGCGAGACGGTGACCATGCACGCGCCCATCACGGCAATCACCGAGGTTTACGAGCGGGACGGGCAGAACCCCCGTCTGGACGTGACCTTCGGCTCCGCGTGGCCCACCCTGTCTCGAACCATTGACAGAAGGATAAGGAGGATCTGATGGCGCTCAACATCAAGCAATACTTCTTTGACAGTATCGAGCCCAACGGCACCGACCCGGGGGACGAGCGCATTTACCCCGCGGACGAGTTCGTCAGCGGTGCTATGGAGTCCATCCTGACGAACGGCATCTACGATCTGGGCGATAACTGCAAAATCGTCCCGACTGAGTTCGCCTACACCGTGGCCATGCAGCCCGGCAAGGCAGTCATTAACGGGTACATCATGGACGCGCTGCCCGCAGCCGGTGATGCGGACGTCCGCCATCTGATTCAATTAGAGCCGCCTTCGGGCACGGTGCGCTGCGACCGCATTGTGGTGCGGCTGAACGTGGACTTCACCTTAACGGGGAGATATATCAAGCCGGTGGTGATAAAGGGCACGGAAGGAAGTCTCGACCCTCCCGAGATGGTGAGAGACGGCGAAATCTACGACCTCTCTTTGGCGACGGTCATCCTCCGCCAGAGCGCGAGCGTCATTCCCGAAGAGGACATTACGGATACGCGCTACGACCCCGTCCTCTGCGGTGTGGTGGACTTCCGGCCGCGGCCGGACCTCTCCGGACTCATCCAGCATCTTTACAACAAGTGGACCTCAGAGTACCAAGAGGCTCTGGAAGCCGCCATGGCAGGGTTCGAAATTATTGAGGATGTTCCGGGCATTCT
>ENA-OWPA01001691-OWPA01001691.1-bioreactor-metagenome-genome-assembly--contig:-NODE-1691-length-13196-cov-2.499505_pt1 | contig 13196 bp, 13 predicted proteins | sample MGYA00238139_ERZ651803 | MGnify/ENA primary metagenome ERZ651803 (study PRJEB26909, sample SAMN07631231) | bioreactor metagenome | isolation source: Switchgrass digestor | place: USA: Dartmouth...
AATATTATTATTTCAATGACAATAAATGCCCTGTCAATTATAGCAGCAAGCACCGGCCTATTAAATCCCGCACTTGGGGCCATTGTCCATAACGCAGGCTCGGTATTGGTTGTTGCAAACTCCGCCATGCTGCTTAAATATAGAGAATAAAGGAGAGATTAAATTTGAAACTTGACGTAAAAAAACTTGTCCAGTCGGCATTGTTTGTGGCAATCGGAATTCTTCTTCCCATGGTTTTTCACTCAATTCAAGGCGCTGGCGCAATATTCTTGCCCATGCATATTCCCGTTCTTATCTGCGGTTTATACTGCGGTTATAAATACGGGGCACTATGCGGCCTTATTACCCCCCTTTTATCCTCACTTTTAACCCAAATGCCCCCAATTTATCCAACAGGCGTGGCAATGACCCTTGAACTTATGACATACGGCACTATTTCGGGATTATTACATAAGAAATATAACGTATTCCTTTCTTTGATACTCTCAATGCTGGCAGGCAGAGCCGTTTCGGGTATCGCCAACACAATACTTTTTGGTCTTGCCGGCAAACCCTATGGGCTTGAAACATTCTTAACCGCCTCCTTCGTCAAAGCACTGCCCGGCATTGTTATCCAGCTAATTTTTATACCAATAATTGTAACACTATTAGAAAAACGCAATTTCTTACGGGAGGAAGACTAAATGAATAATTCAAAAGAATTTTTTGACAACATGGCGCAAAATTGGGACCAAATTTGCCACCATGATGAAAGCAAGTTAGAGGCAATAATAACCCTTGCAGGTTTAAAGGAAAATGACCGTGTTCTTGACGTTGCCTGCGGAACTGGTGTTTTATTTCCCCATATTTTAAAAAGAAATATAAGTAGTCTTACTGGAATAGACATATCTGAAAAAATGATTGAAGTGGCCAAATCAAAGTTTAATGACCAAAGACTTACACTTATTGCCGGAGATGTCTTGAATTTTTCCCAAAAGGGCTTTGATAAGGTCATAATTTACAACGCTTATCCCCATTTTGATGATAAAAAAACATTAATTTTCCACATTAATTCCCTGTTAAATCCAGGTGGAAGAATAGTAATTGCCCACGGCGATAGCCGTAAGGCCATAAACCACCATCACCAAAACTGCCCCGCCGGCCTATCCCACACCCTAAACAGCGCCGCAGAAGAGGCCGAAATTCTAAAACCCTATTTCTACATAGATACCCTCGTCGACACCCCTGAAATATACATATTATCAGGTATTAAAAGATAAATTTTAAACCTTAAATTAATAAAAAACCGCTTTATAATTTAGCGGTTTATTTTTTTTGAGAGATTATTTTAAGAAACCCGGAAATGCTTAGAGTAACGCGTTGTTTAGGGCAATCGTATATTGATATTGGCTTAATTAAACTCAGAAAGGAAGGTTTTAAAATGGCCGATAACTTAAAACATGGACATGATGAAGCCATCAGATGTGATCAGCCCACCCCCCTGTTGGGTTATGCACTTGTTCCAAACCAGTGTTTAAGACAGGTATATGACGAAGAAAAGGCCCTATACAGGGGAACAATATTCCCAGAATTAGACCTGCCTTACGGAGTATATGGTAGGGAGGGATTTCTTCCATGGTAAATTACAACTATGACAATTATGTAGATGAATATTTGGATGCCGACCCAAGGGATGCCTATCCCACAGCAAATATTTCAGGGGCACGAAAGGACGGATATTCATCAAAACAGGAAGCTTTACTTAGAAAAATAATGGAATATGACTTTTACGCCATTGACCTTAATCTGTATCTGGATACCCATCCAACAGACAGAAGGGCAATCCGCATGTTCCGTGAGGCAGTTGAAAAAAGCAACAGTCTTAAAAAAGAATACAACAAGCTATATGGTCCGCTAACTGCAGCCGATGTCATGGATAATGACTATTGGACCTGGATTTACGGCCCATGGCCCTGGGAAAGATAAGGGAGGGATAATAGGTATATGTGGATTTATGAGAAGAAAACAGAATTCCCCGTTAGAATTAGAAACCGCAACCCGAAGCTTGCATCAATAATACTCTCTCAATATGGCGGCCCTGACGGAGAGCTTGCAGCTTCCCTTAGATATCTGTCTCAGCGTTTTTCAATGCCTGATGATATTTCAAGGGGAGCATTGACAGACATAGGCACAGAGGAACTAGCTCATCTAGAAATAGTTGGTTCTCTGGTTCATCAGCTAACATATGGCCTTAATGGCAAAGATTTTGAAAGGGCAGGTGTGGGTGATTACTATGTAGACCATTCAAATGGTGTTTATCCCGCTTCTGCGGCAGGTGTGCCATTTACAGCGGCATATCTTCAAGTTAAGGGCGACCCAATTACAGATATAGTTGAAGATATGGCAGCAGAACAAAAGGCAAGATCTACTTATGATAATATCCTTAAGCTCTCTGATGATCCCGATGTAAACGAAGTAATAAAATTCTTAAGAGCCCGTGAGATTGTTCATTTCCAGCGTTTCGGAGAGGTTCTAAATCACCTTCAAAGCAATATTAAACCTAAAAAACTTTAAAAGCAAAACGCAGTCATTGACTGCGTTTTGTCAGCTTGCTGCAATGAATCTAAAAAAACTGGCATTAAGGGGCCATATATCCCCTTATTTTCGGTGGATTTTTGCTGTATTTTCGATATTTCAAAGAAAACAGGCACTTTTACTTGCGTGAAAGTGCCTGTTTATCGACAGTCTGTAAAATTTATAAATAAATTTTTATTCTTCTGTATATCCCATAGAGGTGTCTATTATTACCGCATTGTTTTCCTCATCCCAGAAAACGCCGAAATCAAAAGCCTTGCCTAAATCGCGAAGTCTGAAATAATTGCTACCGTCGATATTATAAGCTGTGAGGCTAACTTCAGCACCATCTTTATATATGGTTACATTGCTTTTTAATGCTTCTTTTTCAGAACCATCACCTTTTGTAAGCTCGCCGCCAACCTCTGTATATGTTTCACCAGATATTAAATTAATAGCCCTTATGCTTTCGTCCCAGGTTACTTCAAATTGTTTTTCGGTACCTGTCAGCACCTTTGCTATATCCCTTAATTTAAAATAATTGCTGCCCTCAATATTGTAGGCTTCAAATTCAACTGCTGTTCCGTTTACCAGAACTGTTGAGCTTGTGGGTAAAGCATTTATAGTTGAATTCTCTGTTTCAGTTTCGGGTTCATTTTCGGCTTCAGTTCCCGATTCGGAAACATCTGCGTCTCCCTCTTTAACAACAAGCACAACATCAACCCCGCCGTCAATAGCAGGGAATCTTCCATAAACATGATAAAGTCCCGGCTCTGTTATTGCGACTGTAGAGCCCTGTCTATATTCAAAACTTAAATCAAAGAAGTGTTTGCTTGAGTCATATTTTTCTATTGTTCCATCATAATATATGACATCGCCGTCTATATCCAGCTCTTGCGCTTCAATATAGGTGTTATCCATTGGAATAAGAGTAGCAACCCCAAACATAGCTAAATCAACCAATGCTGTTACAACAACAGGGGTTTGGCAAATATATGTATCAGCCCACTCAAGATACTTGGTATCATCTTTTCCAATAACATTTGAAATGCTAACCTGAGGTTCTTTGTCGGGATCATAAAATTCATAACCATTAATTTTAATTGTCTCTGCTGCCGATGCTACTGTTGCCATTCCAGCAAAAATTGCTATGACCAAACAAAATGGCAAAACTCTTTTTAGGATTTTTCTCATAAATTTACCCCTTTCAACAAAATATGACATTATTATACCAATATTGGATATAATTATCAAGAAAAAAATCACACAGGTTTATAAAAAAGTTGTATGTTTCCAACATATAGAATGGGGTAAAATTATATTTCCTTCAAAACAAAAAGCAGCTAAAAGGTGAACCTGTCAACAAAAAGTTGACACTATCTTTTTTATAGTGTCTACTTTTATTTTACAGTTCGCAAAGAGCTGCGTTTTTCTTTATATTTAAAAAGGGATACGGCAAATACCGTATCCCAAAGTTAATTATTTTCCGTAATATGCTTTTGTAAGTATTTCCTTTAACTCACTAACAAGAGGAAGGCGCGGATTTGCGGTTGTGCACTGATCCTCAAAAGCCTTGTCGCTTAATTCATCAAGCTTAGAGAGATATACCTTTTCATCAATTCCGCATTCCTTAAAGCTCATTGGCATTTCAAGCTCTTTCATTAAATCTCTTACGGCTTTTATCAATGATTCAACACCCTGCTCGGTGGTATCTGCCTTAAGTCCTAATCTCTTTGCAATTTCAGCATATTTCTTGTCAGCAACAAAATATTCATATTTGGGGAAGGATACACGTTTTGAAGGTGTTTTGCTGTTATATTCTATAACAAAGGGCATTAATACCGCATTTGCACGCCCATGGGGAACATGGAACTCGCCACCTATCTTATGTGCCATAGAGTGGTTAATACCAAGGAATGCATTTGTAAATGCCATACCTGCTATGCAGCTTGCATTGTGCATTTTTTCACGGGCAATTGCATCGCTTCCATCACGATAAGCTCTTGGCAGATACTCAAATACAAGCTCAATTGCCTTCATGGCAAGACCATCGGTATAATCACTTGCCATAACCGAAACATATGCCTCAATGGCATGGGTGAGAACATCAAGACCTGTATCGGCTGTAATTCTCTTTGGCACGGTCATAACAAGTTCGGGGTCGATAATAGCAACATCAGGGGTTAACTCATAATCGGCAAGAGGATATTTAACATTCTTTTTCTTATCTGTTATAACCGCAAAAGATGTTACTTCAGAGCCAGTACCCGAAGTGGTGGGAATAGCTACTAGTTTAGCCTTCTTGCCAAGTTTGGGGAACTTATATGCCCTCTTTCTTATATCCATAAATTTAAGTGTCATAGCACCTAAATCTGCGTCGGGATTTTCATAAAGCATCCACATACCCTTTGCTGCGTCTATAGCTGAACCACCGCCAAGGGCTATAATCACATCTGGCTCAAACTCATTCATTTGAGCCACGCCGCGGCGTATTGTATCAAATGAGGGATCGGGTTCAACATCGCTGAAAATTCTTGAATGGCAATACTCCTGCCTCTTACGTAGGTAGTATAGAATCTTATCCACATACCCAAGTTCAACCATTGTGGGGTCTGTTACTATAAATGCTTTTGTTATGTCGGGCATCTTTTCAAGATATTGAATTGAACCCTTTTCAAAATATATTTTATCAGGTATCTTAAACCACTGCATATTTACTCTCCTCTTGGCTACCCTCTTCTTATTAATCAGATTAACCGACGATACATTTCGGGTGGTTGAATTGCCTCCGAAGGTTCCGCAGCCAAGGGTTAAAGATGGCATATTGGTATTGTAAATATCACCAATTGCACCCTGTGAAGAGGGCTGATTTATTATTATTCTTCCAGCCTTCATCTGCTCGGAATATTCATTTATTACATCCTCATTTTCGCTGTGTATAACTGCAGAATGTCCAAGTCCGCCGAAAGAAATTATTTCAACCGCACGCTTTACACCCTCTGCCGCATCCTTTACAACATAGTATGCAAGTATGGGGGAGAGTTTTTCCTTTGATAGTGGATACTCTGGGCCTACACCATCAAGTTTAGCCAAAAGAATCTTTGTGTCATCAGGTACATTTATACCTGCAGCTTTTGCAATAAATGCAGCCGGCTTTCCAACTATATCCGCATTTAGTGCGCATCCCTTTTCCTTATTGAAGCAGAAATCCTCAAGCTTTTTAATATCTTCTTTTGATAAAAATACGCACTTATTATCGGTCATTAGCTTTTCAAAGGATTTAGCAATATCTTTTTCAACTATAACAGCCTGCTCAGATGCGCAAATCATACCGTTATCAAATGTCTTAGACAATATAAGGTCATTAACAGCACGATTTAAATTAGCGCTTTTTTCTATAAAGCAGGGCACATTACCAGGGCCCACACCAAGGGCTGGTTTACCGCAGGAATATGCGCTCTTCACCATTCCGGCGCCGCCTGTAGCAAGTATTAGCTTTACCCCTGGATGATTCATAAGTGCATTAGTACCAAAGAGAGAGGGTTCCTCAATCCATTGGATGCAGTTTTCGGGTGCCCCCGCCTCAATTGCTGCATCGCGAACTATTCTTGCAGCCTCGCTGCTGCACTTCTGGGCCGAAGGGTGGAATGCAAATATAATTGGGTTTCTTGTTTTCATTGCGATTATTGACTTAAACATTGTGGTTGATGTGGGGTTAGTAACGGGGGTAACACCTGCTATTACACCCACAGGTTCTGCAACCTCTTCATATCCCTCATTCTCATTCTCATCTATTACACCAACGGTTTTATCATATTTAATGCTGTGATATATATACTCGGTTGCAAAGATATTTTTAGTAATCTTATCCTCGTATACCCCTCTTTTTGTTTCTTCTATTGCAAGCTTTGCAAGATACATTTGCTTTTCAAGCCCTGCAATGGCCATGGCCTTTACAATTTTGTCAACCTGCTCCTGATTTAATGAGAGCATTTCCTTTCCAGCCTTTTCGGCTTTATTCACAAGCTCATCTATATTCTTTTGTACTAAAGCTTCATCTACTGTTGCTTTTGTATTCATATTTTACCTCCTTAATATACTATTTTAGTATGATTTTTGCTGGCTAACATTGGCTAAAAAACTATATATGCCAGCCCCTTAATCTCTCTCTGATACCAGTATAGCTAATTGTTAAACAATTGTCAATTAATTTCGTTAAAGTTTTAACAATTAATGTTTATATAATTTTAATAATTTTAATGATTAAATTTGTGCATATAACACAAATGCCAATAAGGGAATAGGAAAACATAATAAAAACACCGGAGTTGTTCCGGTGTTTTTATACTTTAATATTAAGCTTATTCATGTTTGCAGCTATGACAGTCACCGTCGCAGCCCACAATTGGTGTTGGATCTATGCCCTGTCTCTTGTAGTAATCTATGATAGCCGCCTTAATAGCCTCCTCGGCAAGAACAGAGCAGTGAACCTTAACGGGTGGAAGTCCGTCAAGAGCCTCAATTACTGCCTTATTAGTCAGGGTCAAAGCCTCTTGAATGGTTTTACCCTTAACAAGCTCGGTGGCCATTGAGCTTGTGGCAACAGCGGCGCCGCAGCCAAAGGTCTTAAACTTAATATCCACAATGCGGTCATTCTCGATTTTCATATAAATCTTCATTATATCACCGCATTTCATATTTCCCACTTCACCTATGGCATTAGCGTCTTCAATTTCACCCACATTACGCGGATTCTTAAAATGTTCCATTACTTTATCACTATACATTAAACCGCATCCTTTATTTATTATTCTTAACTTTATCATAAACCGGAGACATATCTCTCAGCTTCTGCACAACCTCAGGAAGAACCTTTAATATATAATCAATATCCTCTTCGGTATTCTCATCACTTAATGTCATTCTAAGGGAACCATGAGCTATTTCATGGGGTAAACCTATTGACAGCAGAACATGTGAGGGATCAAGGGAACCTGAGGTGCATGCCGAACCCGAAGATGCTGTTATTCCGTTTATATCAAGCATAAGAAGTATTGATTCACCTTCAATATACTCAATAGAAAAGTTGGTATTGTTAGCAAGTCTGTGTTCTCTGCTGCCGTTAAGTCTTGTATAAGGAATGGTTGAAAGTACACCGTCAATAAGCTTTTCACGTAAATTCAATATTTTATCATGTTTCTCATCAAAATTTTCATATGCCAGCTCAATGGCTTTACCAAGTCCTACAATACCTGGAACATTCTCTGTGCCGGCACGTTTGCCCCTTTCCTGTCCGCCGCCGTAAATGAGGTTAGGAAGATTAATTCCCTTTCTCACATACAGCGCACCCACTCCCTTAGGGCCGTGGAACTTATGGGCAGACATTGACAAAATGTCAATATTCATTTTCTCCACATCTATTTTAACATGGCCCACAGCCTGAACAGCATCGGTATGGAATATTATGCCCCTTTCCCTTGCTATTTTTCCGATTTCTTCAATAGGCTGAATGGTGCCAATTTCATTGTTTGCAAACATTATTGTAATAAGAATAGTATCATCTCTGATAGCTTTCTTTAAGTCCTCTATTCTAATAATACCGTCCTCATAAACATCAAGATAGGTTACTTCATAGCCTATTTTCTGAAGATACTCCAATGTATGAAGCACCGCATGATGTTCAAACTTGGTTGATATTATATGTTTTCCCTTTTTCTTCATGCTTTCTGCAACACCGCGAATTGCGTAGTTGTCACTTTCGCTGCCCCCAGAGGTGAAAATAATCTCACGGGGCTGTGCATTCAGGGCATTTGCCACACTTTCCCGGGCTTTTTCAATAGCTTTCTTTGTTCTGCCCCCCATTTCATAAAGGCTTGAGGGGTTTCCATATTCCTCTGTGAAATAAGGAAGCATCTCTTTTAAAACTTCCTCTTTTACTCTTGTTGTAGCAGCATTATCAACATATACTTTCCTCATAACTTATTCTCCCATGCCGTCTTTCGGCTAACAATTTTTACATATCGTTTAATCGATATGTAAAATCATTCATTTCCTTGTCCTTCATATTCTTTATCTATAAAAGTGGGGTTTTTAGAGGCTTCAACCGCCAATTTATCGCATAAATTATTATATTCATTCTCCGAATGTCCCTTGACCCACTCAAATTTTACCTCATGCTTACTTAAAAGCTCCAATAATCTCTCCCATAAATCTCTGTTAAGTGCCGGCTTACCATCGGCTTTTTTCCAGCCTTTTGCCTTCCATGAATATACCCATCCCTTTAAAATGGCATCGGCTACATATTTTGAATCGGTATAAAGGGTAACCTCGCATTTTTCCTTAAGGGCACTTAGGGCTTCTATTACAGCCAAAAGTTCCATTCTGTTGTTGGTTGTGCACTTATACCCGCCCGAAAGCACCTTCTCCCTGTCGCGGTATCTAAGTATGGCCGCATAGCCCCCCGCCCCAGGATTTCCGCTGCATGCTCCGTCGGTATAAATATCAATTTTTTTTAACATTTAATACCTCTACTGACTTTTTATTATTACTTTAAAACAAAATTACCTCTTAGTCAATGATATATTAAATGTAATTTAAATATATCTCTTTAGTATACATATTTCAATACCTTTTTAAAATTTATTCTAACCTTTTCCAAAAAAACTTTTCTTTTTTACCGTATGGCCTGCCTTATCCCCTTCAGCAAAGCTTCTAAGCAGCTCCTTTTGTTTTGCCGACAGATTTTTTGGTGTTTCAATAATAACCCTGAAGAACAAATCTCCCTTTGATCTTGAACCTAAGGCAGTTATACCCTTATCGTTCAGTTTAAATGTGGTGTGTGTCTGAGTACCTTCGGGTATATTAAAGGATACGGTTCCCTCAAGGGTAGGCACTTCAATAGTTCCGCCTAGTGCAGCATCCACGAAGGAAATGGGAACATCGCAATATATATTATTACCCTTTCTCTCAAATATAGCATGGGGTCTTACCCTTACATTAACAAATAAATCACCAGGGCTGCCGCCGTTTATTCCTCCGTTACCCTGTCCCCTGAGACTTATGGTCTGGGAATCATCAATGCCGGCTGGAATATTAATCTCAATTTTTCTTCTTTTGCTGGTTCTCCCCGAACCATGGCAAACCCCGCAGGGTGTTTTATTAATTTTACCCGAGCCGCCGCACCTATCGCAGGTATGTGTCGAGCTAAACAGCCCGAAGGGTGTTCTTTGAGAAACCTTCACATATCCCGAGCCGCCACAGGTTGGACAGGTTTGGGGCTTAGTTCCCTTAGCTGCACCTGTGCCACTGCATTCCGAACATGTTTCATTTCTGGTAATTTCTATTTCTTTTTTGCAGCCAAAAGCTGCCTCTTCAAAGGATATTGTCAGTGCAATTCTTAAATCCTCGCCCCTTTTTGGAGCATTGGGGTTGCTTCTTCTGCTTGTGGTGCCGCCAAACCCCTCTCCGAAAATACTGCCAAATATATCTCCCAAATCGGAAAATCCCCCAAAGTCGAATCCGCCAAAGCCTCCGCCTCCGGCGGCAAAATTGGGGTCTACTCCCGCGTGGCCGAACTGATCATATTTAGCCTTCTTATCAGGATCTGACAGAACCTCATATGCTTCGTTTACCTCTTTAAATTTAGCTTCTGCGGTTTTATCACCGGGATTCATATCTGGATGATATTTTTTTGCAAGTTTTCTATAAGCTTTTTTTATTTCATCGGCCGTTGCTCCTTTCGAAAGGCCAAGCACCTCATAATAATCTCGTTTCTGTTCAGCCATATAATCACCCTATAAAATATCTAATTTTGAAAGGGCTTAGCTAAAGAGCCAAGCCCTGTTTTTTATTTTACTTTTGGTCCTCGTCGTCCACTACTTTATAATCGGCATTATAGGTACCGTCTTCATTCTGTGTGCCTGCAGTGCTCCCCCCCGGTGCTCCCTGCGGATTTGCCGACTGATATACCTTAGATGAAATCTCATAGAATTTCTTTGTAAGCTCTTCACTTTCGGCCTTCATCTTGTCATAGTCTGTTCCCTTAATTGTCTCTTTAAGCCTGTCTATAATCTCCTTAACTGAGTTCTTTTCATCTTCGGAAATCTTGCCCGACAGCTCCTCAAGGCTTCTTTCGGTGGTATAAATAAGCTGCTCGGCGTTGTTCTTAATTTCAGTCTGTTCTTTTAATTTCTTATCCTCTGCCGCATATCTCTCGGCTTCCTTAATAGCCTTGTCTATTTCCTCCTGAGACAGGTTGGTGGAAGCGGTTATGGTAATCTTCTGTTCCTTGCCTGTTCCAAGGTCCTTAGCAGACACGTTTACTATGCCGTTTGCATCTATATCAAATGTAACCTCAATCTGGGGTACACCTCTGGGAGCCGGTGGAATACCGTCAAGATGGAATCTGCCAAGTGTCTTATTATATGCGGCCATTTCCCTCTCGCCCTGCAGAACATGAACCTCAACCGATGTCTGATTGTCTGCTGCAGTTGAGAATATCTGGCTTTTCTTTGTGGGTATTGTGGTATTTCTCTCAATAAGTTTGGTAAATACACCACCAAGGGTCTCAATACCAAGTGACAGGGGTGTTACATCAAGAAGCAGTAAGTCCTTAACATCACCAGCAAGAACGCCCGCCTGAATAGCAGCGCCCATGGCAACGCACTCATCAGGGTTAATGCCCTTGAAGGGTTCTTTGCCTGTAAACTTCTTAACAGCCTCCTGAACGGCGGGAATTCTTGTGGAACCGCCAACTAACAGAACCTTAGCTAGGTCAGAGGGCTGCAAATTAGCATCAGCTAATGCCTGGCGTACAGGAACCATTGTCTTTTCAATTAAATCGGCTGTAAGTTCATTAAATTTAGCCCTTGTGAGTGTCACATCAAGATGCTTGGGGCCCGATGCGTCTGCTGTAATAAAGGGCAGGTTAATTGAAGCACTTGTTACACTTGAAAGCTCAATCTTAGCCTTTTCAGCTGCCTCTTTAAGTCTCTGCATTGCCATTTTATCGGTTGAAAGGTCAATGCCATTATCTCTCTTAAATTCTGCTATAAGCCAGTCTATAATTCTGTTGTCAAAATCGTCACCGCCAAGTCTTGTATTTCCGTTTGTGGACAATACCTCAATAACGCCCTCGCTGATCTCAAGAATGGAAACGTCAAATGTACCACCCCCAAGGTCATAAACCATTATCTTCTCGTCCTTATCCTTGTCAACGCCATAAGCAAGGGCAGCTGCGGTGGGCTCGTTTATGATACGCAGCACCTCAAGGCCTGCTATCTTACCTGCATTCTTTGTTGCCTGTCTCTGTGAATCGTTGAAATATGCTGGAACTGTAATAACAGCCTGTGTTACTTTTGTGCCAAGATAGTTTTCGGCATCTGCTTTAAGCTTTGTTAAAATCATTGCCGAAATCTCTTCTGGGGAATAATTCTTGTCATCAATATTTATACGTTTTGCAGTTCCCATATCTCTTTTTATTGAAATGATGGTTCTCTCAGGGTTGGTAATAGCTTGACGCTTTGCAACCTGCCCCACCATTCTCTCGCCGGTTTTTGAAAAAGAAACAACTGAAGGTGTGGTTCTGCCACCTTCGGCATTAGGAATGACGACAGCTTCACCACCCTCCATAACCGAAACGCATGAGTTGGTTGTACCTAAGTCAATACCTATTATTTTAGCCATAATTTTATCCTCCTGAATATATAGAAAATTTAATTTGCTACTTGTACCAAGGTGTGTCTTATCACCTTGTCTTTATATTTATAACCCTTTTGCAATACCATAGAAATATAATTTGCAGGTAAATTAGGATCCTCAACATGCATAATCGCCGAATGAAACTCTGGGTCAAATTCACCCTTTGCCTCTATTTCCTCAATACCCTGCTTAGCTAAGAATTCCTTAAACTTTTTAAACACCATTTCCATGCCGTCTTTGAACGCCTTGTCTTTGCATTCACATTCCATAGCCCTTTCAAAATCATCTACAACCGGCAATAGTGCAATTGCAAAGTCGGAAATTGCATCGGAATAAATCATTTCCTTTTCCTTAAGGGTGCGTTTTCTATAGTTATCATATTCGGCAGCAAGTCTCTTAAATCTATCCTCAAGCTCCTCTTTTTCGGCCGAAACCTTAATAAACTGTTCCTCAAAGTTTATTTCGAGTTCATCATTTTGGTTATCTTCAACCTTATTAGTATCTGTATCTTTTGAATTATCTTCATTTTTTAGGGTCTCATTAACCCCTTCGGTATCTTTGACCCCTTCATTTTGGACTTCATTTTCAGCCCCTTGATTCTGAGCATCCTTTATGTTTTCTTCATTTATATTGGGATTCGCAGACATATTCTACCTCCGTTTTATTTAATCCTCACTAAAAAATGTTTCTTTTAAGAGTCTATTTAATTCTTTAGTGAAGTATTCAAGATGTGCCGAAACCTTGCTGTAATTCATCCGGGTAGGACCAATAACCCCAATGGCCCCGACTATCTTGTCACCTATTTTATAGTTTCCAATTACAATACTGGAATCCTGCATCTTAACATGCGGATTTTCTCTCCCTATAACAATCTTAAGCTCGTCGTCACTTTGTTTGCTTATCTGGGTGAGCATGCTTTTAAGCTCTTCCTTATCGTCAAGCAG
>ENA-OWPA01001692-OWPA01001692.1-bioreactor-metagenome-genome-assembly--contig:-NODE-1692-length-13191-cov-4.156932_pt1 | contig 13191 bp, 10 predicted proteins | sample MGYA00238139_ERZ651803 | MGnify/ENA primary metagenome ERZ651803 (study PRJEB26909, sample SAMN07631231) | bioreactor metagenome | isolation source: Switchgrass digestor | place: USA: Dartmouth...
CTACGGTACTGACGGAGACGGCAGGAGTGGTAGGCTACGGCCAGGGGCTGGACCTGTACAGCGGGATGAAATATGGCGACAGGACACTGCAGCATGGGGATATAGGTGATGTATGGCATGGAGATAAGACGTACCTGGGTCAGCCGTACTGGGTGGACAAAAAGACCGGAGAAGGGCATTTCAGGTTGGACTGGGAAATAATCAGTTCATATGAGATGCAGTTAACATTGGATGTCAGGAATCCCAAGGACGGGCAGAGGGTCGGATACTGGACGGTATATTTTGAGGACCTGGGTGGATGGTACTGGACCGGCCCGTGACAAAAACCTTGCGAGTATTTATTGTTGCAAACCATACCAGGACTGTTGCTGTAAGCGGGGTGGAATGGTGAGGAAGGATAAGAATTTCAAACTCAGCATATCGCTGCTGATGGCGCTTGTTTTGCTCATGCTGCCTTCGGCGGCGCTGGCGGCTGACGTGAACTATGGCTCGGGTGACTATAGCGGCACGACCGGAAAGGGGAGCAAAGAGTGGAAATACAACACCGACGGAAGGGGCGTCAGGATCAGCATATATTTCGTTGAAGGCGGCAAGGAGAACTTTGCCGACCCGAACTGCAAGATATACCCAATAGGCAGACCTACCGATTTCGCAAAGTACGAGATGGACTACAATGCGAAACCGGAGTATATTGTAGATGATTATACAGGAAGATCCGTATTTGAATACATGAACAGAGGTGGACTTGGATATAAGCAAAAGTCTGCAAGTATAGAACCCTTCCATTACGTAAAAGCATCGGAACCCATATGCCAATCGATGCCGGACATCATGTACGCCGACAGGTCGGACTGGGAGAGGTGGTTCACCGGCAATGATTTCGAAAACATACCGGTGATAACGGAACTCTGCGGACAAAAAATAACGGCAGAGGATTTTAAGAACGGCATTTACAAAACCCAAAACGGCGAGGTCCTGGAAGGCACCTATGAAATATTCTTCGAGCCGTTTGCATCTGCGGTAGTGGACGACAACGGCATGTTCCTTACCCTGCGGGACGCCATAAGGTACAACGAGCACCATGCCGCGATGAAAGCAAAGGACACAAATTATGACTACTATGACGGGAAAATAGTGAACTGGCTCAACTTGATATTCGTATTCCTTGCAAACAAGGCGTACCTTGTGACAGAAGAACTGGCGCCGCTGAACATGAAGCCAAATCTGTACGATGGCAAGCCGTTCCTGGTGCGCCACAACTATGAGACTAAGGAGCGCGACAGGGCAGAGATAAAGCGGGAAATGAAGCCAGGCGGCAAGATATATGACTCAATGGGCGTAGGCACGGTTTTGCGTCAGTACAATCCTCCCGTGGTCCACGAGCCGGAACCGCTTATAATCCCGGAACTGCCGGACCCTGCGGAGCCGAAACCGCCTGTCGGGGTCCTGAGAGCAGAAGAGCGGGGTAACGAGAAATTTGATGCCGAAGCCGGTATACCAGCCACGGAGAAACTATATGCACAGGTAAGGGCGGAGGAATACTTATACGAACTGGAAATCAGTTCGGTAAAGGCGGATGTAACCAGGACTTTCCTTGTCAAAAAGACATATCACAAGACATGGAAGGATCCCGACTATTACGTTGACTGCTCGTCGTGTGAGAACGGATGGGTAGATGATCCTGACAATCCTGGAGGAAAGAAGGAGTGCACAGCAGATGGCTGCGAGGATGGCAGGGTGCTGGTGCCCGGAAGCTGGCACAGTGCGGATGAGACGATAACGCAGGAACATATCTTGCAAAGAAGCTACTGTTACTGGGTTATTGACCGGTTCGCCATGTATGCACTGGAAGGCGCGAAGATCTACAACGGCGCGCTTGAAGGCGGAAGTACCGACATAGAGGTGGACGCCGGGAAATACATCGCGCCTGAGATAGTGGAGCTTTACCAGCCGGCGGAACATATAGTCATAGATCCGTTCGATGAAGCTCTAAGATATGATGCTTCTGAAGGCAAATACGTGCTTTGGCTGGCCGATGAGCATTACAGTGGATCAAGTGTCCCTCCCGGCATCGACCTTCAGAGTGAAGCGGAGAAAGCTATCAGCCAGTACAAGGTGAAGAACGATTCGCTGGTGATCAACTTCAGGAAGAAAGACACATCGGGCAGGGTAATCGACAACAAGGTGACGATATTGCAGGAAGAATACATACCAGGTCCCGGGGATACCACCGAGGCTGCGAGGAGAAATTACGGATACGGTCCCGCGCCGAACGGAATGCCTGAAAGCCCGTATTCACATGAAGACGCACTGTACAAAAACGGCCTGGTCATACCGGCGGATACCCCCAACGGCACGTACCCGACCACGGGACAGGTCATATACAAGAGGTACCCGGTGAGTCTGAACCCGACCATGGGAGATACAGTTGAAAAAGAGATAGAAAACATGGGGCACGTAACTGTACACACGCCCGTAGTATGCAACTCCGGGGTCAGGGATGAATACGCCAGGAGCCAGCAGCTTGGCGAAAAGGAAAGCGACAGGTCCGACCTGGTGCTCGGAAGGGACAGCCTTATCAAGTTCCTGGTGAAGGATTACATGCACCGTGACATAAAAGGCTACAGGACCGGCGACTTCACAAAGTACGTGAAGGGGAAATACGTCAGGTTCCCGTTCGACATAAACATAAAGGACGCATCGGGCAGGTGGCAGTATGTCCCGGCAAATACATGGCATGAGGTGGACAAGTCCCAGGAGTACATAGACATAAGCGTGCCCGTATGGGTGGACGAGGGCGATTACACCGTGAACTTCAAGGTGGTAGCCATAAATGCCCCGGAGGACATCGATGACCCTTCGGACGCCGGTTTCGGCATGGCACCCGGAGATGCGGGCAGCAGGCAGGAATACATGGCAAACAAGGACATGGACAACTACGTAGCCTACCGTGACAGCAAGGTGAGGGTGGTCGGCCGGGTCGAGAACTTCAGGATAACGGACATAAACGACTACCCGCTGTGGGAGAGCGTGTTCAGGAAGAGGCAAGGCAGTTCTGCCCACACCGGGATTAACTTCACGGTGGGAGGCGACTGTTCCGGCAAATACGGGCTGCCGATAATGGAAGGCAGCCATCCGACCCAGGGAGACAGGGGAGCGCTGAAGACCGGGTATGCGTTCAGATTCACGCTGGACACCGTGGGAGAATATTTCGAAGACAAGGACTACATAAAGATCATACCGACGTTCTGGTTCGTAGGCAGGAACGGCGGCGAAGCCATTCCCGTGGACATATATTACAACGAATACTTCAACGGTAAGGAAAACATCCTCGTAAAGATCGGCAGCGCAAAGGACAAGACCAACAGGCATGTCATCGAGAACACGGACATATACAGGAACATGCCTGAGCAGGCGATAAAGAGGACAAGCGAGCTTCTGGGCATATCGGAAAGGCAGTTCAGGGGCAGGAAGGTCGACATAGGGACGTACGACGAGATAATACTGACGAAAGACCTGAGGCTGTTCATCGGTGATACGGTGAGCCATCCTTTTGCGAGGGGATCGGCGGAAGAGAAGCGCGTGTGGAAGTCGGTGCAGCGGTGGTACGGCGAATACCGGCTGCCGGACAAGGTTTATGTGGCGCCTGCGGGCATGGACATAACGAGGCATCCCGAGTCCTCGGACGGGATAGACGGTAAGGAGAGTTTCTGGCTGAAGGACGGGTACATCATAGTGAACTTCAGGATCGAGACATACCAGCAGGCAGATGACGGGACGGTAACGGGCCCTGTGCTGGGGTACTGGCACGGGAACTATGACAGGTGGATGGATGAAGGATTCGAATATGTGCAGACCGACCATTACGGCAAGGTATTCCGCCTCGATTCGGGAAACGTGGTGTTCTACTACGCTGACAAGAGATCAGCCGATGACTACAGGACCGGCGTAAACAGGTAAAACTTGAAAGAACGGGGTAAGCTCCATGATCGTATACCTTATCAGCGATACTTCAGAAAAAGAGTATAGGATCCCCAGGTCTGCAGAGGACGGAGAAAGATTTGAGATACTTCTGGGGGAAAACGGGGGAAAGGTAAACAAGGCCGTCCTGAAGTACGTAGGAGGTTCATGGGAATTGGTCCGCCGGCGGGGGATGGTACTTACGGTCCAGGGACAGGAGTTCACCCGGAAGAAGCTGGAGCTTAACGATCTCATACAGATCAGCTGCGGATCAGCCCAATACCTTCTGTACGTGACGGATGTAAGAAGCGGACTGATGCGGAAATACCGGCTGACGGAAAGCAAGATAACTGTCGGTACGGAAGAATCGAACACTATTGTTTACAAGGCGCCATTGGTTTCAAAAAAACACCTGGCTATTACCATTGAGGAAAATGCTGTAACTGCAGCGACAAGGGACAAACACGGCATTCTGTTCGTAAACGGTACCAGGACGCAATCAGCGGTACTTGCCTTCGGCGATATCATAACCGTAATGGGACTGAAGCTGGTTTACCTGGACAGGCTGCTTGCCGTGAATGATCCTGAAGGCCTCGTTGAATGCAGGCTTGAAGCCGAAAAGCAGCAAGTGCCCGAAGACAGTATGACACCAGCTGCAGATGCTGCCGGCGAAGACCCGGATGAAGAACCGGAGAATGAAGATAAGAAAGAAACGAACTATTTCCAGAGGTCGCCCAGGATCATCAAAGCACTTGATACTGTTCCCTTGCAGATCGATCCGCCCCCGCCGCAGATAAAGGATCGGCAGCAGCCCGCATTCCTGCGGCTGGGTCCGTCCATGCTGATGGGCATTGCCATGCTCATCAATACATTGCTGATGCTGTATACTCCGAACCAGGATCCTGCCTCGTTTATCGGCAGGCTGGCAATGTCCGGGGCAATGCTTGCCGGTATGATACTATGGCCTGTGATGACCAGCATATACCAGAAGATCGATACGGCCGCCAAAGAAAGAAAGCGGATCAGAAGATACAGGCAGTACATGAAAAAGAAATTCGGCGAGATGGAGGAAAGAACGGAAAACAACCGTAAAGTACTGCTCCTGGCCTACCCGGACCCTGCCGTATGCATCAACCGCATAGCCAACATGGACCGCAGGATATGGGAGAGGATGCCGCTCCATGTTGACTTCCTCGCAGTGAGGCTTGGCTCCGGCACGATCCCGAACCCCATCAGAGCGACTGTTCCGGAAGACCACTTTACAATGGAAGACGACTATCTCCTTGATGAACTCAAGGAAGTCAACAAGGCTTTCCTGTTTATGAGGGATGTGCCGATACACGTTTCGCTGCGTGAAAACAAGATCCTGGGGCTGATCGGCGACAGGAGAATGCTGCTTGATCTTGCAATGTCTCTGATAGTGCAGATAACGGCTCTCCACTGCTATGACGAGGTCAAACTGTTCGTTATATACCCGGAGCATGAAGAGGACAAATGGGAGTGGGTCAGGCACCTCCCCCATGTCTGGGCGCCCGGGAAGTCAGCCAGGTACGTGGCCAGAAACAGCGATGAAGTAAAGGAAGTATTCATGCACCTCAATTCGATAGTCAGACAGAGAGAGGAGGCTGCAAAAGAGTCAGAAGGCAAAGCGGTTCCGAAACTGCCGCACATCGTGGTCCTCATAGCTGATTCAAAGCTTGCAGAAAACCAGCCTGTAATGCGGTACCTTACATCACTTGAAAGGGACTATGGTGTTTCATCAATACTTCTGTATGAGCAAATGGGCCTGCTGCCCAAGGAGTGCAGCGCTTTCGTCCAGTGTACCGAGACAGGATGCAGCCTGTATCACAGGGACAAGCCCGATGCAGGAATGGTGGAATTCAAACCGGACAGCCTGGCAGGCCATGACCTGATGAAATTTTCGCGCCAGATGGCTGCTATAAAAATAAAGGAGGATGCGGCTACCCTGTCGATCCCGTCAAGCCTCACGTTCCTGGAGATGTACAGGGTCGGTTCGGTGGAACAACTGGATATAAAAAGGAGATGGCGTGAGAACCATGCATACAAGTCACTGGAAGCGCCGCTGGGATATATGGCCGGAGAGGTTCCGTTCTACCTGAACATACACGAAAAATTCCATGGACCCCACGGCCTGATCGCAGGTATGACAGGGTCAGGCAAAAGTGAATTCATAATTGACAAGGTGATACCTTTCGATAGTCCGGCTGATCTGAGCGCCCAGGACAAATTCGAGATCCTTTTGTATTTGTATAAAAAGGAACACGGATACTGGGCGCTTGAGAAAATGATCACAGAACATGACCTGGACAGGCCCCGGACTGAAGACAGCGAGGAGTCTTTCAGGTATGTCATTACTGCAGAAGATATAAAAGAAGTTTACAGGGAGAAAGTAAAGAGGAAAATCCATTTCGAGGACAAGCTGAATACCGTTGTACAAAGGGTTTATCAGCTGTACAAGGGATACAGCTGCGTCGACGAGATACGCGACATGAAGATCGATGGCGTAAGCGGCGGTGTTTCAGGCATCCCGGAAAGTTTCTTCCAGGAGGGGGAACGATCATGTCTAAATTAAAATCTTGCATCGTTGTTATATTGCTGGTTTCTGTTTTGGTGGCCGGTTGTTCGGTTGGGAAGACAAATACGCTGGCACTGGATGATGATACTTATGAAGATGTTTCCGATTATGATGCTGCCAATGACGGATTTTCAGATGACTTCTCTGTTTCCGATGACGATACTTACGATTCCGGATACGAAGACGATACCCTGGTGTCCGACGATGATTCGGGCGTTGAATTTGACAGGGATCGTCTCCTGCCCATAGGATCGGTCGTTTTGCTGAAAGGCGGAAATAAAAAAATAATGATCTGCGGAAGAGGACAGAGCATGGTCGGGGATGACAGTGAAAGGTTGTTCGATTATTGTGCGTGCTACTATCCGGAAGGCTATTTGAGTGCAGATCAGCTTTTCCTGTTCAATCATGATGCGATCGAGAAAGTATATTACATTGGTTACGAGGATGATGATGAATTAAGATTCAGGGAAATAGTCGAGAGAAAAATAAAGGAATACCGGGGTGAATAGATACCCGGGCCAGAGAAGGATGATGGGGTTGACAGCCGTAATTTCCGGGCCTGAATACTGGAACGAGATATATGAAGCGCTGCAAAAATTTGAGCAGGAAATAGTATACAGGAAGATAGATGTCGATGTGGACATAGACACTGAAATCGACCGCATCGGCATTTATCCTGTCGAATATCTCATTCTGGACCTGAACTGCATAGAAAATATAAAAAGGATTCCTCCTGCAATCAGGAAATTCAGGTCGCTGAACAGCAGCGCAAGGATCATAGTCATCGCTTCGGATAAGTTTGCAGGCAGTGAAGTGGTATCATCGCTTATTTCAATGGGTATCTACGATATCATCGGGCAAAGGGAGTACGGTGCAAAAACGATACTCCCTTCACTGCTTGAGCACCTGAGAGTCCCTGCCACGTATGCAAAGGCTGCAAAGTGGGACATTGAATTCCGCGACAGGAATGACGGAAGCGAGCCCCTTGATTATATCCGGGGACATGGGAAAAATACCGTCAGGGACAAGATCGTCGGTTCCATAGTTATCGCAGTTGCCGGTGCCATGCAGCGTTCAGGGACGACGCATACCGCAATATCGCTGGCCAAATTTTTATATGACAACAACTTCGGCGTGGCTGTCTATGAGTTCCATGACGGCGGCACATTCGAAATCATAAAAAATTCCTATGAGGAAGTCGAAGCAAGGGATGATATGTTTTCGCTTGCGGGCATGGATTTTTACCCTTATGATCCTTACAGGAGCATTGCCGACCTTCTTCATGGGGATTATGCGTATATCGTACTCGATATGGGTGTTTATTCCCGCTGCAATATTCCTGAATTCCGGCGTGCCCACGAAAAAATCATCGTTTGCGGTGTCAAGGACTGGGAAATGCCGCCGCTGGAGGAGATCCTGAAAGACGAGGAATGGTCTGCGAAATATAAATACCTGTTTGCCTTTTCAGATGATGAATGCTTCAGGTTCGTAAAAGACAGCATGGCTAAACTGCCGGTCTACCAGGCTGTTTACAACCCGAATCCTTTCAACGTTTCAGCGGAATGCAGCTTCGTGTATGAAGAAATGCTGAAGGATGCGCTTCCTAATACATACTTCGCTGATGAAAAAAAAGGCGTATTCAGAAAAGCTGTTGGCAAGCTGATAAAGCGTGAAGATGTTTTGTACCATAAGCCTGTTCTGAGGAAAAAGCTGTTGATGGAATCACGCAGCAGGGAGAGGAAGACTGTTGTCGACCACGTGATCAGGAAGCGCAACAGCCCGCTGAAACTTGTCATAAAAATCGTAGTTATTTCTGCGCTTCTCACCGGCATTTATTACATCATAACAAGGTTTGGCATTATAAACAGAATCGGCGATTTTTTCAGGCAGCTAAAGGATGCTTTCTTACCGGATTGATAACTTAAACGGTCAAAAAGAGGAGGGATAGTAAGTGGCTACTTTTGCGATTGATACTGAAACCCTGGGAAACGGGGTAAAGCGTATGAACAACCTTGCAAAAACAGTCGGCGATATGATCACTAACTGCAAACGTGTAAGGAGAGCGCTTGACTGGGATGTCATGGGCGAGCAGCAACTGGATAAAAAATTCACGATGCTTTGCGACGATTTGGAAATAATAAAGGGAACGCTTGTCAGATTCTCATCTTGTCTGCTGAATGTCCTTACGGAGTACAGTAAAGCTCTGCCTTCCGCTGAAAAAGATGTGCAGGAACTGAAAAGTTCTGTAATTGTATATGAAGGCCAGGTTTTGGGTTTTACAGGCGCAGGCGGTATTGAGGACCCGTTGAGATATGTCAATGACAAGTATGGAGATGGCTGGAAGGAAACCAGGAGTTCAAGCATATCCGGAGTACAGAACTTCACGCAGGGATCGCTCGAAGCGAACGCTAACAATTGCGTACTCGCCTCTATCACAAGAGTAATGAAATATTACAGTGATATGGGATACAGCAATATCCCGTCAGATATAAATGAGATATATAAAAAAGTAAGGGAAATTGGTGTCGAGCATGGGTATGATCCCGAGAAGACAGGCTTTTTCAGGGATTTGTTCGTGTACACGCCATTTGAAATCGATGAGATGGTCAGGGATACCTGGAAAGCATTTGGTTATGAAAATGTTTCACCAGACAATAAATACGGGGTATTTACCGACCAGGTACAGGTGATAAAGGAGAACATCGATAATGGAGATCCGGTTCTGTTGAGTATCCCCGGCGGAGATGATTACGGAGGACATACAGTGACAGTGATCGGGTACAAGGAGTTCAGCAAAGAGGGAGAGGAAAATAAGTTTTTCGTGGAAATCTACGATGGCTGGAGCCAGAATGTAAGGTATGTTGACTGGAGTGTCCTGAAGGAAGGGATGCAGCAACTGAGGTTCGACGAGAACTTCTATTCCGATATTGCCAGTTTGTTTAACCCGAATTCTTGCGTTACCGTGTTCGGGAAGCTGAAGAACTAAAACTGAAGGAAGGTTGATGTGATGAAAAAAAGAGTTATGGCACTTATAGTACTTCTTATTGTCCTGGTTCCGGCAAATGTTTATGCGGACTTTGGTCCGAAACCGACCCTGCAGGTGCTGGTGAAGAACAGCAGGGATGAGGCGTGCTTCGTCACGCTTGCCTGTGACCCGGACACCGAAAACCCCGATCCTGATAAAATGTATCTCTATACCGACGGCAACATTTACGCATACCTGTATAAGGATCCGTCGGACATTGCAGATTCATTCAGCAAGTGCAGCGATTTTTTCGACATGAAAAAGACAGTATTCGGATATTACAATGTTACGGGCAGGGGCATCCCGGCCGCTTTTTACCTGGTTCTCCAGTATGAATCGGGCGATGTGGTCGTATCAGACCTGGGCACGGACGGCAGGTTCAACGGCATGGTCCTGTTCGATGCACAAAACGGTTCCGTTGAAAAAATCACTGTGATGGACAGGGAGTTTTACCTGCTCTACCGCGAGACCATTTTATACATGCTGCTGTGCGTGGCCATTACCATTGTGGTCGAGATACTCATTTCACTGCCTTTTAAGGTAAAGCCCCTGAAAATCCTGGTGCTGACGAACATAGGGACCCAGGTCCTGCTGCATGCGGCATTGATCGCGACATACCGGTTTTTCTCGTTTTTCATCATCTTTGTATTTTTCATATACGAGATCATTATATGGGTCATCGAATATGCGATTTACAGGAAATTCGCGAAGTCCCTGTCGGGCAGACCGATGTGGCTGTATGTTCTGGCGGCGAACCTGGTTTCGATGGTCCTGAGCATACCGGCAATTATAAATATGTAGGCCGTTTTCGTTCAGTGATGTGAAACCTGGCCAGTAGTTCTGTGACGTGATGACGCTGCATAAAAGCAAGGGCAGATATTGATGAGGTACTTGACACAAGCAGACACGTCCGACTTTGCTGTATTATTATGCGCTGCATTTATTAATTAATTATCGTAAAGAGGCCTGTTTAAATTTACCTTGTGTAATATTTGATAATCATTGATATAGTGTCAGATAAACACTTCATATGATGCAGATATAACAAATACCTCATTCAAGGGGGACCATATCCGTGACAAAAAAGCTTATAAGCATAATTTTACTGGTTGGCATCGCCCTGGCAGTTGCAATGCCGGTATCCGCTGCAACCAATATACCGTTGAAAGTGCTGGTGAATGGAAGGATGCTGAAGTTTGGCGATAAAGAGGACAAGCGAGCTTCTGGGCATATCGGACAGGCAGTTCAGGGGCAGGAAGGTCGACATAGGGACGTACGACGAGATAATACTGACGAAAGACCTGAGGCTGTTCATCGGTGATACGGTGAGCCATCCTTTTGCGAGGGGATCGGAAGTGCCGGCGAGCTTGAGACATTGAAGGATTCCATTATCGAGAAAAGCCCTGAAAACGAGGAAGCTGTATCCAGGCTTGTGGAATCCAGCTGGAAGAATATCATTTCGATATCTGAAAAAGGCGCGGACAAATTCATCGCGATATATGAAATGAACCTGCGGGGGAACAAGGAAGCGCCGGGCAATGCGCTGGTATTTGAACTGGCCACTATGAGCAGCTTTGACGAGAATGGCAATTTCACGGACTTCGATAAAGAACTGGAGAAAGACAAATGGATCTTCCAATACAGGAACCGGATAGTGCCTTTGCTCTGTGAAATGGCCGGCGACGTTCCTGTCAGGGTATTTATAGAAAAACGCTGATGGACAATCCATTTAAATCCATTGTCGAAGGTGGGGTAATATGGGATATGGCAATAGGTTAAGGATTTTTTTGCTCATTTCAGTTTTGATGCTGACAGCCACACTGCTGCATGGGTGCAGCAATGCAAAACTGCTCGGCAGGAAGGAAAGCCCGGTCCTCCGGCTGGAGTACGGCTCTTTTCCGCCGGAAGTGTATGAGCAGATCCCGCTGTTCAGCGTTACAAAATTTATCTATGAGATACCAACCAGGTATGACTTTGACCTCATTTATGAAAAAGGCCTGAGTGATAAAAAGGACGCAGTGAACATGGATTACCAGGTAATGCAGACTTATTACAGAAAAGCACTTATCATGCATATAGCTAAAAAGCTCGACCTGGAGAAATACGATGACGAGCTTGCAAACAGCGGGTTGGACTTCATCAGCCACCCGGGCGACAGCTACCTGGGTGCGAAGTACTACCTGGGGACCAGGTACGTTATGGTGATCAACATATGCCACATAGAGCAACTGGACGAGACTGACCTGGAACTTATCCGGAGGACCCTGCAGGCAGGGAATACGGGAGTAACGGATGAGGTGGCTGAAATGGTTGCCAGGACATGGCCGGAAGTTATAAAGTACAGGGCTGATGAAGAAGTGACATACTATGAAATGCTCAATAAAACACCACTTTATAAATTTCCCAACAACGCACTGGTGATCGGAATCGGAACTGTAAGGGAATATGACTCGAGGGGCAATGTTGTGGATTGGGATAAAGAAAAGGAAAAAGACGCTTACCTGGAAGATTTCTGCACCAGGATGGAAAAGGAACTGAATGAAAAGATGGAAGACGTACCAGTAAAGGTGTTTAAGTTCAGAGTATAAAATTATTCATGAAAATAAATCCATGATGCAATGGATTTATCGGGGAGGATAGGTATGCGCAGACCAAAATTTTTTATCATTGCCGTGGTACTGGTTTTGATCCTGCTGGCCGGATGCTCGGTCGGGAAGGAGAATACGACGATTAATAACACCACCGGAGATGTTTCTGATGATTTCCAGGGTATCGAGTTTGACAGGAATCATCTCCTGCCCATTGGATCGATCGTTACACTTAAAGGCTACTTTAAAAAAGTGATGATCTGCGGAATAGGAACCGGACTGGTAACAGATGAAGGCAATGTTTTTTACGATTATGCCGGATGCTATTATCCCGCAGGTGTATCAGGCGCAAAGCAGTATTTCTTGTTCAACAATGATGCGATCGATAAAGTATACTTCATTGGATACGAGGACGAAGAAGGACAGGAGTACAGGGATATAATGGAAGATGTAATAAAAGAAGAACGGAAAGGCAAACGTCCGGAAAATATGGAAAGAGGGGGCTGACAGACGCAAATGCTGACCGGGATATTTCACGGGGAAACCATAGATTTTTACCAAAAAGGCGGGCTTCGGCCTGCTTTTTCATGTGTACCGGAGGTATGCCTGGTTCTCATTTATGCATCAGGGCAAGCATAAGGGGACATTGTACTATTTTGAAGAATTTTGGCAGATAATCTGGAAAATTACACCTAAAAGTATTATTATTAAATATAAGGCTGAATCAATTTTCTTTGCTGAAAACGGGCTTATGATGTTTCCTGGATTCAAACGGGGAAATCGGGAACTCATTCATAAACGTTGTAATTAAAAATTCGCAGGAAAGAAACAGGGCGATGATAGCTTTTGTTGATACGGAAATCGGTTTTCAAAAAAGAGATGTACTGGATATAGGGTGCGTCAGAGAAGACGGGGGACAGTTTCGTTCCGGTGCTCTCCATGCGCTCATTGATTTCCTTAAAGGTTCAAAATATGTTTGTGGACACAATATTATAAACCATGACATGAAATATATCGGAGAT
>ENA-OWPA01001694-OWPA01001694.1-bioreactor-metagenome-genome-assembly--contig:-NODE-1694-length-13178-cov-2.555148_pt1 | contig 13178 bp, 11 predicted proteins | sample MGYA00238139_ERZ651803 | MGnify/ENA primary metagenome ERZ651803 (study PRJEB26909, sample SAMN07631231) | bioreactor metagenome | isolation source: Switchgrass digestor | place: USA: Dartmouth...
TGGCCGTAAATCTTAAATACATACACTTCTGCTCACTCATCAGACCTAAGGTGTTGATGTGTTTTAACGGTTATACCCAATAAGTGTATAAAAAAGGCGCCTAGTGCGCCTTTTTGTAATTTACAGGGATTTTTCTTTCTTTAATTTTATATAATTATAATACTTAAAAGGAGAGTAGAAATGAATACACAAAAGAAGGTAGCAGTTATAATGGGCAGCGATAGTGATTTTCCTGTGTTAAAGGCTGCAATTAACACACTTAAGAGTTTTGATGTTCCCTTTGAGGTAAGGGTAATATCGGCTCACAGAACACCAAGACAGGCCGAGGAGTTTGCAAATAATGCAGAGACAAACGGCTTTGGTGTGATAATTGCCGCTGCGGGAAAGGCGGCACATTTAGCGGGAGTTTTGGCGGCATATACAACCCTTCCGGTAATTGGAGTGCCCATAAAATCATCTACTCTTGATGGGCTTGATTCGTTGCTTTCAATGGTTCAGATGCCAAAGGGTATTCCTGTTGCGACAGTTGCCATTGACGGTGCTGAAAATGCCGCTTTGCTGGCTATTCAGATACTATCTTTATCAGATGACAGGCTTAAAGAGTTATTAAAACAGCATAAATATAATATGGAAAAGGGTGTAATGGAGCAAAACCAAAAAATACAAACGGAGGTATGAGCCATGACAGGTATGCATAAGGTAAAGCTTATTTGTGAAGGCAAATCTAAAAAGGTTTATGAGACCCAGTATCCCGATTATTACATTGTTGAGTATAAGGACGATGCTGTAGCATTTAATGGACTAAAGAGGGGAACAGTCAAAGGAAAAGGAGCTATTAATAACCTAATATCAAACCACCTTATGAAACTCCTTGAGAAAAATAACATAGCAACACATTTTGTACAGGAAATATCCCCCTGTGAAAGTATTGTTAAAAGGGTGGATATTATTCCCATTGAAGTAGTCGTCAGAAACTTTGCGGCGGGGTCCCTTTCACAAAGGCTTGGCATACCTGAGGGTATTAAACTGCCGAATACGGTTGTTGAGATATGCTATAAAAATGAAGAGCTTCACGACCCACTTGTCAATGATTTTCATATCAAGGCATTAGGGCTTGCGACAGATGAGGAGATCAAATATATTACAGAGACAGCACTTAAAATAAATAAGATTCTTTCTGAATATTTAATTGATTTAAATATTGAGCTTATTGACTTCAGGCTTGAATTCGGCAAGGATAATAACGGTAAAATACTGGTTGCAGATGAAATATCCCCCGATACCTGCCGATTCTGGGATTCGGTAACAAAGGAAAAACTTGATAAGGACAGATTTAGGCAGGACCTTGGGAATATAGAGGCTGCTTATCACGAGGTTTTAAAACGCTTAACAGGACTTTCAAAAGAGAAAAAGGAGAAGAAGAAATGATTGGAGAAATCCACGAAGAGTGTGGCATATTCGGAATATATGATAATGATGGATTAGATGCTGCAAGAACTACATATTATGCATTATATGCACTTCAGCACAGAGGGCAGGAAAGCTGCGGTATTGCTGTTAACGATAACAGAACGGTTGTATTTCATAAGGGTGTAGGCCTTGTGCCCGATGTGTTTAATGAGGTTATTTTAAATCATCTAAAAGGGCAAATGGCAATTGGCCATTGCAGATATTCAACCACTGGTAATTCAACGATAGAAAATGCACAACCATTAGTATCGAAATATATTAAAGGAACACTAGCCCTTGCCCATAACGGAAATTTAATTAATAGTCAACAGTTAAGAAGAGAGCTGGAACTAAACGGCGCGATTTTTCAAACCACGAACGATAGTGAGGTAATTGCATATATTTTAGCAAAAGAGAGACTGCGCTCAAGCTCTATAGAAGAGGCCGTTCAGCGCAGTATGGGGGTCCTAAAGGGTGCATATTCAATAGTTCTTATGAGCCCTGAGAAGTTAATTGCTGCAAGAGACCCCTATGGTTTTAGACCTTTATCTATAGGGAAAATTAAAAACTCTTATGTAATTGCCAGCGAAACCTGTGCTTTTGATGCCATTGGGGCTGAGTTTGTTAGGGATATTGATCCTGGTGAAATTGTAGTCATTGGTAAACAGGGTATTTCAAGTATCAGAACAAATTGCACCGGGCGTCCAAACCTATGCATATTCGAGTTTGTTTATTTCGCCCGCCCAGATTCGGTTTTAGAAGGGGCAAGCGTTTATCTTGCTCGTCAGGAAGCGGGGAGGTATTTGGCTAAAGAGCATCCCGTTGAGGCGGATGTTGTAATAGGGGTGCCCGATTCGGGCCTTGATGCGGCATTAGGATATTCGAAGGAATCGGGCATTCCTTATGGAGTTGGCTTCATAAAAAACAGATATGTAGGTAGAACCTTCATTCAATCCACGCAGGACCAAAGGGATATTGCCGTTAAAATTAAACTTAATGTTTTAAAGGCTGCAGTAGAGGGCAAACGCGTTATACTTGTTGATGACTCCATTGTAAGGGGGACCACATCAAAGAGAATAGTATCTGACCTGCGTGCCGCAGGGGCAACCGAGGTGCACATGAGAATTTCTTCGCCACCCTTTTTAAATCCCTGCTATTTCGGCACCGATATCGATTCAAAGGACAAGCTAATAGCGTGCAAAATGTCTATTGAAGAGATAGCAAAGGAGCTTGGTGCAGATAGTCTGGGCTATCTTTCTATTGATAACCTACGGAAAATACCTGTGGGGGCAAATTGTGATTTTTGTGATGGTTGCTTTACAGGCAAATATCCAATGGATGTTTCCTGGGTAGATGATTACAGCAAGGATATGCTTGAAAAAAGTAAGGAGTAAAAAATGAAGAGTTTTAGTGAGAGTTATAAAAAAGCCGGGGTAGATGTAACCGCTGGATATGAAGCTGTTAAGCTTATGAAAAGTGATGTTGAAAGAACCAGACGCCCGGGTATGCTGTCAGGCATAGGCGGTTTTGGTGGCCTTTTTGAGATAGATTTAGAAAAATATAAAAAGCCGGTTCTTGTTTCGGGAACTGATGGAGTTGGAACTAAGCTAAAACTTGCCTTTTTAATGGACAAACATGACACGGTTGGACAGGATTGTGTCGCAATGTGTGTAAATGATATTATATGCAGTGGCGCCGAACCACTTATATTTTTGGATTATGTGGCTGTCGGGAAAAATTATCCCCAAAAGGTGGCCGAAATAGTCAAAGGGGTTGCCGATGGCTGTGTTATGGCGGGATGTGCTCTTGTAGGGGGAGAAACTGCCGAAATGCCCGGCCTTTATGATGAGGATGAATATGACCTTGCGGGTTTCAGCGTAGGTGTGGTTGAAAAGGATAATATAATAGACGGAAGTGAGCTTGCCGAAGGGGATATACTTATTGCACTGCCCTCGTCGGGTGTGCATAGCAACGGTTTTTCCCTTGTTCGAAAGGTATTTGATATAGATAACAATGGGGAAGTTTTAAATAAAAGGTTTGATGAGCTTGGCTCAACATTAGGTGAAGCACTTCTTACCCCCACTAAAATATATGTTAAGCCTGTTCTAAGCCTTATGAAGGAAGTTAAAGTCAAGGCTATATCCCACATTACCGGCGGCGGATTTTATGAGAATATTCCAAGGATGCTAAAAGAGGGGCTTACGGCAAAAATTAAGAAATCTGATGTAAAAATACACCCGATTTTTAAGATTATACAGAGAGAGGGAAGCATACCCGAAAGGGATATGTTTAACACCTTTAATATGGGGGTAGGCATGATAATTGCGGTTTCCTCAACTGAGGCAGATAAAGCCCTCGAGATATTAAAAATTCACGGTGAAGATGCCTATATAATTGGTGAAGTTACCAAAAGTGACGAGGGTGTGATATTGTGGTAAATATAGCCGTATTGGTCTCGGGGGGCGGCACCAACCTGCAGGCCCTTATAGACGCAGAAAAAAGGGGCGAGATAAAAAACGGCAAGATCACCTTTGTGCTGTCAAACAAGGAAGGGGTCTATGCCCTAAAGAGGGCTGAAAATGCCGGAATTGAACATATGACTTTAACAAAAAAGGGTTTTAACAGTAAAGAGGAGTATTGCAGAAAGCTAATAGAAGTTTTAAAAGAGAGAAACATTGACCTGATAGTTTTAGCGGGATTTTTGGTGGTGCTTACAAAGGAATTCACCGATGCCTTTAAAGATAGGATAATAAATGTCCATCCTTCACTTATCCCCTCATTTTGCGGCGATGGTTATTATGGACTTAAAGTTCATGAGGCAGCTTTGAAAAAAGGTGTGAAAATAACTGGTGCTACCGTTCATTTTGTTAACGAGATTACAGATGGGGGCAGGATAATACTTCAAAAAGCTGTTGAGGTGATGGAGGATGATACCCCAGAGACACTTCAGAAAAGGGTTATGGAGCAGGCAGAGTGGATTATTCTGCCAAAGGCTGTTTCAATGTTTTGCGAAGGAAAATTAAAAAATATAACGGAGGCTTAATTTCAGATGAAAAAACGTGCATTGATTAGTGTTTCGGACAAAACAGGTGTTGTGGATTTTGCAAAGGAGCTTGTAGCACTTGGTTATGAGATTATATCCACGGGGGGAACGGCAAGAGAGCTAAAAGGGGCTGGTATTGAGGCTATTGAGGTTAGCGAAATTACCAATTTTCCAGAATGTCTAGACGGAAGAGTTAAAACACTTCATCCAGCAATTCACGCTGGTATTCTAGCAATTAGGGATAACAAAGAACATATGGCCGAGCTTGAAAAGCTGAATATTAATACAATAGATATTGTTGCTATAAACCTTTACCCATTTAAGGCAACTATACTTAAAGAAAATGTAACATTTGAAGAGGCTATTGAGAATATAGATATTGGCGGCCCAACTATGATAAGAGCAGCAGCAAAGAACTGGCAGGATGTTGCAGTAATAGTCGACCCTGCAGATTATTCAAAGGTAATTGATGAATTAAAAACAGGTGAAATTTCAAGGGCTACTAAAGCTGCACTTGCTAGAAAAGTATTCATGCATACCGCGAGCTATGATGCCTTAATTTCGGATTATTTAAATAAACAGGCAGGCGAGGCACTTTTCCCAGAAACTTTTACAAGGACATACGAAAAGGTTCAGGAAATGAGATACGGGGAAAACCCCCATCAGAAGGGCTGTTTCTATAGGGAAATCGGAAAGGGTTTTGAGGGCACTCTTGCTTGGGCTCGTCAGCTGCATGGCAAAGAGCTTTCATATAACAACATAAACGACACAAACGGCGCACTTGATCTGTTAAAGGAATTTGACGAAACCTGCGTAGTTGCAGTTAAGCATGCTAACCCTTGCGGTGTTGGACTTGGAGATACTGTATGTGAAGCATATAAAAATGCCTATGAAGCCGACCCTGTATCAATTTTCGGGGGTATTATTGCGGCTAACCGTGAGATTGATGCAGCAACAGCAGAGGAAATAAGCAAGATATTCATTGAAATAGTAATCGCACCCTCATACACCAAAGAGGCTTTTGAGATTTTAAGCAGGAAAAAGAATATAAGAATTTTAGAGCTTCCCGAAATTACAAAGAAAAACCGCAGTGATTTTCTTGATATGAAGAAGGTTGCCGGAGGGCTTTTGGTTCAAGAACTTGACACTGAGCTTCTTAATGAAGAGGATTTGAAGGTTGTAACCGAAAGAAAGCCCACTGAGGAAGAGATGGAGCAGCTTAAGTTTGCCTGGAAGGTTGTGAAACACACAAAATCAAACGGTATAGTTCTTGTTAAGGGTAAAAAGTCTGTAGGTATCGGACCTGGACAGACCAACAGAATTACTGCTTTGGAGCTTGCCATTAAATATGCAGGTGAACAAGCTAAAGGTTCCGTTATGGGCAGTGATGCATTCTTCCCCTTCTCAGACTGTGTTGAGGCAGCCCATAAAGCCGGTATTACCGCTATAATTCAGCCGGGGGGATCAATTAGAGACCAGGAATCTATAGATGCCGCCAATAAATACGGCATAGCAATGGTATTTACAGGCATGCGCCACTTTAAGCATTAATAGGAAAGGGAAAGTTTAAATGAAGCTACTTGTAGTGGGAAGCGGCGGAAGGGAACACGCCGTTATATGGAAGTTATTAAAAGATAATAAGAACTTAGAAATTATATGTGCGCCAGGCAATGGCGGAATTGCCGAGCTTTGCAGATGTGTTGATATTAAAGCCACAGATGTTGAAGGTATGGTTAATTTAGCAAAGTCTGAAAATGTTGATTTGGTTGTGGTAACACCCGACGACCCACTGGCCCTTGGAATGGTAGATGCCCTTGAGGCCGAGGGAATTCGCGCCTTCGGGCCTAATAAAAAAGCTGCAGAGATTGAGAGCAGCAAGGTATTTGCCAAAAATATGATGAAAAAATACGGGATACCCACTGCCGCTTATGAAACCTTTGATAGTTCAGAGAAGGCCATAAATTATATTAAAAGCAGAAATGAATACCCCACTGTTATAAAGGCCGACGGTTTGGCCCTTGGCAAGGGAGTTATAATTGCAAAGGATTTTGAAGAGGCAAAGGCTGCTGTAATTGAGATAATGGAGAATAAAAAGTTTGGAGAATCGGGCAACAGGGTTGTTATCGAGCAGTATTTAGAGGGGGTTGAAGTATCTGTTTTATCCTTTACAGACGGCAAAACCATAGTGCCAATGGTCAGCGCTAAGGATCACAAAAGGGCGTTTGACGGTAACACAGGGCCAAACACCGGCGGAATGGGAACAATATCCGATAATCCTTTCTATACTAAGGAAATAGCAGAGAAATGCATGGAGAGGATTTTTAAGCCCACAGTCAAGGCTTTGAATAAGGAGGGCAGACCCTTTAAGGGTGTTATTTTCTTCGGGCTTATGATAAGCCGGGGAGAACCCTATGTTATTGAGTATAATGCACGTTTTGGTGACCCCGAAACACAGGTTGTGCTACCGAGACTTAATAGCAATCTTTTAGATATTATGAATGCTGTGGTTGATGAGAGGTTAAGTGAAATAGAAATAAAATGGAGTGAAAGGACGGCCGCCTGTGTGGTTATGGCTTCGGGTGGATATCCAGAGGCTTATGAAAAGGGGTTTGAGATTTACGGCCTTGACTCTGTTAAAGGTGATGATGTTATTGTTTTCCATGCGGGGACCAGCATTAAAGACGGAAAAATAGTAACATCCGGCGGCAGAGTGCTTGGTGTAACCGCACTGGGTGATAGTTTAAACGATGCTCTGTCTTTGGCTTATAAAACCTGTGAAGGTATAAAATTTGAAAAGGCGTTTTATCGCCGGGATATAGGCAAAATATAGCTTGACTATTTTAAAAAGTACATATAAAATAAAAATATAAATTTAATAGTAAATCAGGGGTGCTGAATTAAATTCGGCTGAGATGAAACTGTTTTGTTTCGAACCCTTTAACCTGAGATGGATAATGCCAGCGTAGGGAGATTTACGTAATAACACAACATATTACATAAATCCTACCGCTTAAAGGTTATCCTTTTAAGCGGTTTTTTGTTGGCAGATTCGTCTAACTTAAAAATGGAGGAGTGTAAATGAACAAAAAAACAAAAAAACTTGTTGAAACGGCGGTAATGTTAGCTGCGGCTATAATTCTATCACTACCATTCTTTCGTATTGAGGCTCCCTGGATGTACGGGGGTTCGGTGTCTCTCGGGCGTTTTCTGCCAATTGTAATTATAGGCTATAAGTACGGGCCAAAATGGGGGACTTTAACAGGAATAACCTATAGCGCTTTAAGACTGCTGCTTGGCAGCCTTGCAGAGATTTTGGGCTGGGGAGTTTCGGCTGAAATTGTGGTTGCAAGTGTTGTTTTGGAATACATATTTTCATATGGATTTATTGGTCTTGCCGCCGGGATTTCTGGGAAGATATTTAAGAAAAATATGTCCCTTTCACTTGCGGTTGGTGCTGCGGTTGGACTATTTCTTCGCTTTATCTGCCTGTTTGTGGCCGGAATTATTATATGGGGATATTGGACAGGGGGGCAGAAAGAGTCATTTTGGGCAACTGCTTTATATTCCTTTGGCTATAATATTTCATATATGCTGCCCGAAATTGTTATAACATCAATTGAAGGTTTTTTAATAGGTTCAATTGTCCCTATTAGAAAGCTGCTTCAAAAATAGCATTAAAACAGTATATGCAAAAAAAGACAGGGGTGTACCTTGTCTTTTTTAAATTTTTTCTTGAAATTGATAAATTTGCAGGTATAATTAATGAAAATATAGTTTGACATGATAAAATGGGGGGCGATTTTATGGATATAATTTTAAGAGAATGGAGACTTAGTGATGCAGAGGATATTTATTTGCTTGCAAACAATAAGAAAATAGCCGATAATCTTCGGGATTCATTTCCCTTTCCCTATACATATGACGATGCTGTTAATTATATTAGATTATGCATAGAAAATGAGGGCAAGGGTCAGTGCTGCCGTGCCATAGAGGTTGACGGGAAGGCAGTGGGCAGTATTGGAATATTTTTAATGAAGGATGTATACCGCAAAAGCGCCGAGGTGGGATATTGGTTAGGTTAACCCTATTGGGGGAGGGGGATAACAACCAATGCTTTATTACAAATTTGTGAATATGCCTTTAATAAGTTTGATATAGTAAGAATTTTTGCCGAATGCTATGCCTATAATAAAGGGTCAAGGAGAGCCCTTGAAAAGGCGGGTTTTGTTTTAGAGGGAATTAAGAGAAAGAGTATATATAAAAACGGGAAAATATATGATTCATGTATGTATGCCCTTGTGAGGTAAAAATGCACCGTTATTAACGGTGCATTTATTATATGTAAATTTATGCAAAGTTTTATATTCTTAAATAAGAAGTAGTTGGATGGATAATTATTCCAATGAGATAGGATTCATTAAAAGGTATTGTGTGTGCCTGTGAAGCGACTGGATGAGGTCATTCGGCCCTACTTGGGGGGCAGCGTGGAAAGGGATAGGTAGTCAACCGATAATCGGCGTAATGCATCTGGAGCAAGCAGCAGTGTTAAACGTATAGCATGTAAAACATCCACAAAGCAACCATTCCATTCAGGACAAACGTTAAGGTTGCGACATTTAAATTTGGCTCGGAAAGTCTAATTTTTTTCCCCGATAAACTTTTTATTATGCATGGAAGCAAAATAGGGGTTTTAAATTATAGTGATATTTCAAGTTCTGCACATACTACCCCTTTTATTGAAAGTGAAACCCTTCCTAAAGACGCACAGGTTGTTGGCCAAACATGGAAATATGTAAATAAGTCGGGAGAACCCGATAAGCGTTTTAAAAATAATAAAAAATTACCTATTTGCCTTTACGGTGAGCTTGAATTAACCTCATCATCGGGACTTAATATGGTAATAATGTTTTCCAATCCTAACATTACAAATTGAAAATATATGGGGATAAATATTTAGCAAAAGATTATTAGAAGGTATAGATATCTTGTTTTAAAGTAAAAATAGAGCAACCAAGAAAAAAGAAAAGATCACTGTAGAGTTATATCTCCACAGTGACCAGGCCATTCATTAAAGTTTATATATATTTTGAGCTGAAAAAATTCAACTAAAAACAAAACTGACTCGGCTTTAAAACTAAGGCAATTTCACATAAATTTAATACTCACTGACTTAATGTGCTTTTTTGTGCTGATTTTTTCAATTAGCAATACATTGATATATAATTTAAATCATTTAAATTCGGCAGTTAGTGCCCCTTCCAGCAAAGATATATTAACATTATTAATATTGCTAAATTCTAAATATAAAGGCATAGAATTAAAGTAATAATCTTTGTATAATTCATCATATAAATCTTTAAGGTTAGTTTCCATTTTTACAATGTAACCATCATTTCCGATCCATACATATACTTCTAATTTATTTTGCCAATTTTCATTAGTCAGCCCTTTTTTATTTGTTGGATCATTTTCAATACTCTGAAAACCCATGATATCTAAAAAGTTCTGTAAAACTTTTGAAGATAGAATGATCTTAAACTTTCTGGATTCTCCAGACATGGTCGAGTCTGTACCTATATAAAAACTATTGCAATCATCAATGTATGTTCCAAAAAATTTATTTACTTTTTCAAAAAAACAGTTTTCAAAAGGATTCACATAATATGGGGTATTATACCACTTTTTTGACCAATGCGTTGACCAGCTTTCTTTAATATAGAATTCCGGATATGTGATGTTAAATTCATAACTGTCATTAACAGAATACTTTTCTGCAGCATTTTTAATAGCGTTATAGGGGTGAATTAATGTCACCTCATGAATAATATACCATATTTGTTTAATAAATTCAACTAATAAAGGATAAAAGAAGACACCTCTTCTTGGGGAAAATCCGCCGAGGTGTCTTGCTATATTTATTTAAAATATCTTATACCAGCTTCGAATATCCTTTGATCCTTATTGCCCACTATGTTTTTGGCAACGAATTTTCCGATTCTCTCGCTGTGGGCCATTTTGCCAAGTACCCTTCCATCTGGGCTGGTGATGCCCTCTATTGCGTGATATGAGCCGTTTGGATTGTAGGGTGTGTCCATTGTGGGAATGCCCTCAAGGTCAACATACTGTGTGGCAATCTGCCCGTTATTAGCAAGGGATTTAATAATATCATCCGATGCCACAAACTTGCCCTCGCCATGGGATATGGCGACTGTATGGATTTCACCAAGCTCACAAAGTGACAGCCAGGGGGATTTTATAGATGAAATTTTTGTATTGACCATCATTGACTGGTGTCTGCCTATGTTGTTAAAGGTAAGTGTGGGTGAGTTTTCGGTGTAGTCGCATATCTTGCCATAGGGAACAAGTCCAAGTTTAATTAGTGCCTGGAAGCCGTTGCAAATGCCAAGCATTAAACCATCCCGGTTGTCTAGAAGATCTGATACAGCATCTTTTATTCTCTCATTTCTGAATATTGCGGTGATAAATTTGGCGCTGCCCTCGGGCTCGTCTCCACCCGAGAATCCACCTGGCAGCATTACTATCTGAGCGGATTTAATAAGCTCTTCTAGTTTTTTGATGGATTCAGAAAGACTTTCGGGGGATAGGGTATTTATAACATGAATTATACTCTCGCCTCCGGCCCTTTCGAATACACGAGCGGAGTCTATTTCACAGTTGGTGCCGGGGAATACGGGGATTACCACCTTTGGTTTGGCGGTTTTAATTTTAGGTGATATATTCTGACGGACTGGGTAATTAAAATTCTCGGCTGTTTTAAAGTCAGCCCCGGCTTTAGTGGGAAATACATCTTCTAAAACCTTTTCACTAACCTTAATGAGTTCCTCAACAGATAGTGTTTCGTCATTTAAGGTTATTTTGCCGCTGTCTTTAATGGTTCCAAGAAGTATACCGTCAATTTGGGTGTCGGGATCTGTTTCAATAATTATTGAACCGTATAACTGCTTGAATAGGTTATTTAAGTCAAATCCCCTGTCAAATTCAAAGCCAAGCTTATTTCCAAAGGCCATTTTGGAAATGGCTTCGCATATGCCACCAGCAGACAATGAATAGGAGGAATTAACCAAACCTTTTTCTATAAGGGAATGGATGTAATCTAAATTTTTATTAAGACTTTCAAAGTCAATTGTTTTATCTAAGTTGTATTTTGGGGTTATTAAATAAACCTTATTGCCCGGCTTTTTGAATTCGGCGGTTACTATATCCTTTGCGTCAAGATATGAAACCGCAAAGGATATTAGGGTGGGGGGAACATCTAAATCCTCAAATGTCCCCGACATGCTGTCCTTTCCGCCTATAGCCCCAATTTCTAATCCTAATTGTGCTTTTAATGCGCCAAGTAGCGCGGCAAAGGGAAGCCCCCAGCGTGAGGGATCACCTTTTGTTCTTGGGAAGTATTCCTGTAAGGTTAGATAGGATTTTTTTCTGTCGGCACCAGCCGCCACAATGCGGCAGACCGATTCAATTATTGCATACATTGCGCCATGATAGGGGCTTATGCTGCTTACATATGGGTTAAAGCCATAGGCCATTACTGATGATGTTGTGGTTTCGCCCTTAAGTACAGGTATTTTAGCAGCCATGAAGGGGGAGGGGGTTAATTGATATTTGCCCCCAAAGGGAAGGGTTACGCTTCCTGCCCCTATTGTGGAGTCAAAACGTTCAATAAGACCCTTTTGTGAGCAAACCAAAAGATTTGAAAGGACCGATTCCCATTTTTCTTTAAGTGTACTCCCCTTTTCGATTCCGGAAAAAAGCTTATCTATATCGGGTGCATTAACATGAACATCGGTGTATTTAGGTGCGCCGTTTGAGTTTAAGAAGTCTCTTGATATACTGACAATGGTTTTGCCATTCCATATCATTGTCAGACGATTGTCGTCGGTAACGGTTGCAACTACAGTTGCCTCAAGGTTTTCTTTGGCAGCAAGCTCAATAAATTTATCTGCATCCTTTGCCTCAACAACAACCGCCATTCTCTCCTGTGATTCGGAAATGGCAAGCTCGGTTCCGTCAAGCCCCTCGTATTTTTTGGGGACCTTAGAAAGGTCTATGATAAGACCGTCGGCCAGTTCGCCAATTGCAACAGAAACGCCCCCTGCGCCAAAGTCATTGCAGCGCTTAATTAGCCTTGTAACCTCTTTGTCTCTGAATAGTCTTTGGATTTTGCGCTCTTCGGGAGGATTGCCCTTTTGAACCTCTGCACCGCAGGTTGTAAGGGACTGGGCAGTATGTAATTTTGAAGAACCTGTTGCACCGCCGCAACCGTCCCTGCCCGTTCTGCCCCCAAGAAGGATTATAACATCACCCTTTTGGGGCTTTTCCCGTCTTACATTTTCAACCGGTGCGGCGCCTAATACCGCGCCAGTTTCAAGCCTTTTGGCAATATATCCGTCATGGTATATTTCACCAACGAATCCCGTTGCGAGACCTATCTGATTGCCGTATGAGGAAAATCCTGCTGCGGCTGTATTTGTAAGCTTTTTCTGGGGTAGTTTACCCGGAAGGGTTTCTGAAACATCACGGCGAGGATCGCCGGCGCCAGTTATGCGCATGGCGTGGTATACATATGACCTTCCCGAAAGTGGGTCTCTGATGGCGCCCCCAAGGCAGGTTGCCGCACCGCCGAAAGGCTCTATTTCGGTGGGGTGATTGTGGGTTTCGTTTT
>ENA-OWPA01001696-OWPA01001696.1-bioreactor-metagenome-genome-assembly--contig:-NODE-1696-length-13174-cov-40.618539_pt1 | contig 13174 bp, 10 predicted proteins | sample MGYA00238139_ERZ651803 | MGnify/ENA primary metagenome ERZ651803 (study PRJEB26909, sample SAMN07631231) | bioreactor metagenome | isolation source: Switchgrass digestor | place: USA: Dartmouth...
TTTTTTACAGCCTCCTTTGGGCTGAACTCCATTAAAGGCACATGTTTATGAGCAGCAGCATGAAAAACTATGTCAATCTTTTTTGTGCTAAATACTTCTTCTAAAGCTTTCTTATCAGTTATTGAACCTATAACTACACTTAATTGTAAATCCTTATGCTTCCTTAAAAGCTCATTTTGAATATCATAAACAGTATTTTCATATATGTCAAATATTATTAGCTCTTTTGGATTATAATTGGCTATTTGCCTACATAATTCAGATCCAATGGACCCGCCGCCACCGGTAACCAGAATCCTCTTTCCGCTTATATATCGATTTATGTCCTCCATATCAAGCTTTACTTCTTCTCTGCCCAACAGGTCGCTTATATCCACTTCCCTTATGGTGCTGACATTTACTTTACCGTCAATTATCTCGTAAACACCAGGAAGTATTTTTGTCTTACATTTAGTCTTTTTACATTCATTGACTATCTCCTTTATATCTTTCCTGCTGGCAGAAGGTATAGCTATTATTATTTCATCAATATTATACTTTTTGCAAATATGTACTATGTCATTTCTATTTCCTACAACAGGTACTCCATTTATGTTTAGATTCTTCTTTGCCGGATCATCATCTATAATAGCCACAGGCTTGCTATTAAGAGCATTATGGTTACGCAACTCTCTTATGACAACTGATCCTGCTGCACCTGCTCCAACGATGAGCACCCTTTTATAGTTCTTATCTATAATCTTCATTTTAACTTTAAGTCTTCTTACTATTCTTAAACAGAATCTGCTTCCCCCTATAAATGCCATATCCAATATAAGTACCATAAGATATATGTTGACAGGCAATCCGGCATTTACAACCAGCAGATAAAATACCGATATTATATTTGATATGACTGTGGCCTCTACTACCTCCACCAGTTCATCTATACTAGCAAATTCCCATAGGCTTTTGTATAGTTTAAAATTATCAAATACAAATATTTTTATGAATAGTATTATTGGAATATGCTTGATAAAGCTATAGGCAAGAACAATCTCAATATTATCGCCAAATTTAGAATATAGAGATAGTAAATAAGATAGGTTAATAAATACTACATCAAAAGCAAATAATAAAATAGCAGTTTTCCTTTTCATATTTTCATCTCCTAACTTATATAACATGTTATAAGAGATGTGCCCCTCTATTATATTAAGACACTACCCCCAAAAAATATCCCTTAATAAAAATATTGGCTTACATCCAGCATTGAATATAGTAGCTTTCAGTAGCCATTTAAACGAATAATATTATCTCATCTAATACCTTAAAACAAAATGTTAACTCCCCATAGAAACGGTGGCCTCGATGCAAAAAACTACTGTCGCAAAATTCCCCATGTTTAAAAATTTTTCTTCCCCTAGTATATACCTAATTATTTTTTAAATAACTCTTTTATTGAACCTCCCAATCTTATACAATATTGAGATTCTCATTTTATCAATCTCGTAACCTAAACTACCTCAATTTATCTCCTACTTAAAGAATAGAAGTAAGAGTATTCTTGCAAATTAAGTCTTAGGTCTAATAGCATATATTTACTTTTATCCATAATTTTTTTATTATTATTATATCAAAAACTTTCATAATACTCAATATAATTAAATGGTTTTGTCTAAAAAAGTGGGGAAGGTATCCATTGAAATTAGTTTAGAGAAATACATTTATATACCTTCTAATGATATGTAAACATTTATATTATAAAAGGCCTATTGATATAAGAAAATCCCCTATACCAATAGGCCTTTTATTGTTAATGTAATTAAAAATATTGTTGGATGTAATCCCTTAAAGCCTCCCTTGAATGCCCTCGATATCCTATTACCTTGTTTGCTGTTATCATTGAGTTTAATATGGCTTCCTCTTCACATTCTGCTACAGATCTAAATATATCATCCATTTTATCCTCATTCATAGCACGAAGTGTTATAATATCCTGAGCCTCGTCATGTCTAATAATATTGGCAGTAGAAAATCCAATCATAATATCTCCGCTGCCATGCCCAAAATGAGAGCCTACCCTTGCCAATCCTACAGCTGCTCTCTTAATCACTCTTCTTAATTGGCGACTAGTAAGAGGTATATCTGTAGCAATAACTGATATTATGGAGCCCTTATCAACCGTATTATGGTTTTCAAGTTGTTCAGCCAGTTCTCTTCCTATATTCTTACCTGATATAGTTAAATCCTTCATGAATCCATGATTAGATAGTACCAGTACTCCAACGGTATAGTTATTACCATCCAAAGACACTATCCTAGATGCTGAACCTATTCCTCCTTTAAGATCATGGCAGCTCATGCCCTTTCCTGCTCCAACATCCCCTTCCTCAAAATCCTCCACAGCATTTTCTATGGCCTTAAATACATGCTCCTTTTTTACAGCTCTGTTTTGAATATTGTTCAAGTAGCTGTCATTGCATTCAGCTACAAGAGGATTAAATGAAGCTATATTTATATTGTCCTTCCTGCACTGTTCTACCGTATATTCAACAACTGCATCATGAACCAGTCCAACATTCAATGTATTTGTCAATGCAATAATGGACTCTAGAGTGCCCAATTCATCAATTTGCACTAAACCAGCAGTTTTGCCATATCCATTCAGAACAAAGCTTGCGGCAATAAGCTTATTGGCATATATATTACCTTCTGTAGGTAGTATAACAGTAACTCCTGTCTTATTCTCTTCAGTGTCTATTGTATAATGACCTACCCTTACTCCTTTAACATCACTAATCTTGTTGAGCTTTCCCTTAGGTAACTCTCCAATATTAATGCCATAATCCTCAATCCTCTTCTGGTTTGCCATATTTTACCTCCTTTTGGATTTTAATATATTGACTCTCTACCTTCATCTACAAACTTAAACAGATTCAGTCCTACTTCATCGTCAAACTCCCTATCAACATATCCATCTATTACATCAATTATCATTTCGCAGGTAGCGCTAATAACTGCCATGTTTAAATGACCACCAAAGGCTCTATTGTTCTTATCACAAAGGGTTATATGCAAATGGAGGTAAACCTCTCCATCCTTTCTTGATATATTTCCACTTAAGTTAGTAATTTCCATATCTCCTTCTAATTCAGTTGAGTGGTATTCCTTAGTTTCTACATTAAATAACCCTATTTTAACCTTATTAGTTGCTCCAATTGCAGTTACTCTTCCTAATTTTATGTCGTTTTCCTTACAGAGTTTAGTCAAGGATTCAATTATCTCCTCCCCCCTTTGTAGCCTTACTATATACTTATCTTTAAATTGTCTATATTCCATTAAAATCCCTCCTTTTTATCATTTCATAGTTTCTTTTATAACCCTCAAAGAATTCTCATAGGCAAATTTCTCAATTAATTTGCTACTCCAGCCTGCTTTCTCCAATACGTCAAATAATAATGGCATCTTATTACAGCTATCAATTTCCAAATTGCCCTCTATCCCATCTAAATCTGTTCCTAAGGCTAAGACATCTTCTCCTCCAACATTCCTTATATAGTTAAGATGCTTTATCATCATCTCAATGGTGCTGTTTGGTCCCTGAGCATTTTCATTCAAAAATGAAGCACAGAAGTTTAAGCCTATAACCCCTCCTTTTTCACCTATTATTCTTATCATATCATCTGTTAGGTTTCTCCTATGAGGTGATATGCCCCTTGCATTGGAATGTGAAGCAATAAAGGGCTTCTTGCTTATATTAGCCACATCATAAAATCCGCCATCAGAGAGGTGAGAAACATCAACTAGAATTCCCAGCTCATTCATATACTCTACTGCTTCCCTTCCAAAGGGCTTAAGTCCTTTATTCATCATTTCAGGATCATTGGAATTTGGAAATCCCAATGAATTTTCATAATTCCATGTCAGCGTTATAAGCCTTATACCCATGTCATAATACTTCTTAATCTTTTCTAATTTTCCATCAATGCTTCTTCCATCTTCAATAGTCAAAATTGCTGACATCTTGTTATTTTTCTGGTTTCTTTCTATATCATCTGCATTAAAGGCCATTTCAATAATATCTGAATTTCTGCCTACTGATTCCTTTAAAATATTTACAGCTTTAAGTATATATTCATCATCTGGCACAGGTTCTTTTTTATAATACCCATAGGTTTCTTCATCAGGAAGAAATATTGCAAAGAACTGTGCCATTGCATTTCCTTCCTTTAATCTTTTAAAATCAACACTGGTTTTATCATTTGATGCCAAGTCTATATTCTCATCAGAAAGTACCAATTTCATTAATGTATCACAGTGCAGGTCAATGTATTTCATGTTATCCCTCCGCATGTATTCATCATGTATTTTTTACAATTTTGTATAACATTTTAAATTTTAATAAAAATACACTCGATTACTGTTTCGACTATGGAAACTTAAGTTTAACCATAGTCTGCAAATGTAATCTCGTTGTATTTTTATTATAATTTGGCTTACCTATCAAATATAAACATTGCACTACTGCCCATAGCTTTTAAACTTCTCAATGATTAATTCCATTTCCTCATCTGGTATAATCTTTGGCTCTCCTATGGATTTAGCCCTATAATATATCTCTGCTACGTATTCAACTTCTTCTGTTAAGCTAAAAGCTTCTTTTAAATCCCTTCCTCCCGTTAAGAGTCCATGGTTTGCTAAAAGTACTGCCTTTCTGCCTTCCATTGCCTTATAGGCATTTTCTGCCAGTTCCTTTGTACCAAAGGTTGCATATTCAGCACATCTTACATCCATTCCTGCTGATGCCAGCATATAGTGAACTGGAGGCAAGGATAAGTTCAAACAGGCTAATACTGTTGAATACATAGTATGTGTATGTATTATTGCATCTATATCCTTCCTTCTTTCGTAAAATATCCTATGCAGTTCAATTTCGCTGGAAGGCTTTCTGCATCCCTCTACTATATTACCCTTTATATCAAGTATGACTATATCTTCAGGATTAATTTTATAATAGTCCATGCCTGAAGGGCTAATGGCTATTAAATTTTTATCTCTATTGAACATACTTAAGTTTCCGCTGGTGCCTCTCGTAAGATTATATTCAACCAGTTTCCTTCCATATTCTACAATAAGCCTTCGCTCTTTCTCCATAAGCATAATTCTATGCCTCCTTAAGCTTAGATATGTTATCAATATATGGTGGCCTTATTATTCCCCTTTCAGTTATAATACCTGTAATATTTTTATAAGGCGTTACATCAAAGGCAGGATTATAAACCTCAATGCCTTCCGGTGCAATTCTGATATTCTCAATATAAGTTAATTCTCTGTCTTCCCTCTCCTCAATAACTATTTCCTCACCTGATTTAATCTCAAAATCTATAGTAGATATAGGTGCGACTACATAGAAGGGAACATTATATACCTTTGCAACAACTGACAGCATGAAGGTCCCAATTTTATTTGCAGTATCTCCATTTAATGCAATTCTATCTGCTCCAACAAGTATAACATCTATTTTGCCATCCCTAATCAGTGTTGCTGCTACGCTATCTGCAATAAGCTTTACTGGAATTCCTTCCATTTTTAGTTCCCAGGCAGTAAGCCTTCCTCCCTGACACCTTGGTCTTGTCTCATCAGCATATACCATTATATCCTTTCCACTATAGAAGGCTTCCCTTATAACTCCTAATGCAGTTCCGTATCCTACTGTAGCTAGAGCCCCTGCATTACAGTGGGTTAGTATTGTAGCTTTTTGAGGTATTATTGAATTTCCAACTTTACCTATAGACCTGTTGGTATTAATATCCTCCTGGTATATATTATTTGCCTCTTTCTTTATCCTTTCATATAGCTCATTTAGTGGTAATTCTTTATATCTTTCTATTACTTCCCTCATTCTTCTTATTGCCCACATTAGGTTAACAGCTGTTGGTCTTGACTTATTTAATACATCCATAGCCTTGTCCATCTCATATAAAAACTCATCCTTATCCTCATTAATAAACTCCTTAGCTGCTAATACCACTCCATAAGCTGCAGCAGCTCCAATAGCTGGTGCTCCCCTTACAACCATATCCTTAATAGCAAAATCAACATCCTTATAGGTTTTACACTGAAACATCTCATAGGATATTGGAAGTTTTCTCTGATCTATTAAATATAAGGTATCATCCTTAAACTCCATAGTTTTTATTTCAGACATCTTTATCCTCCTTCATTAAGCTATCAAAATATTGTGTACATCAGCATAATAGGTTAATTTAATTATATCACCCTTACTAGCAAAGCCTAATGCTTCTTTTATTTGACATTCATCTCTCTTTTCCTCTTTTTTATTTAATTTTATAGATAAAAAAATGTCTCTAGCTGATAAGGTGTTAAAGCAATTAAAAGAATACCTAGGATTAAATATGCAACAATCCCATATATATTTACCCTTTTGCTTAAATTCAGTTTCATAATATTTATGCTTACGAACTGACATATAAAGGCACCTAATATGAAGAGACAAATGTGAAAAAATGCATTAGAGTCTTTAGTAATTATTTCATATATATAGCTTACTAGAATTACAAATATACTCATTGATATTATCCCAGCAGCTTTTGCAATAAAATACGTATTTGTTTTATTTCTCAGTACCCAAAACTCTATTAATGTAAAAAAAGTCAAGGAAAAGTACCCTAGCTTTAAATGTTCCCACAAGCTTTCATTTACTGGGCTGAAATACCCAACAATCCTTGAATTACCTGACCATTCATATGTAAAATGTAAAAGGGAGCCAACTATAACAATCCAAAAGAATCCAGCTATATGCCATTTTTTTATGATTCCATATGTTTTAAACATAATATCACCTCAATGATATTATGCTCTTTTTGCATATAAAAATGTCTGTATTAAACTGTTTTTTATATTCTTTGTTTTATATGACAATATCTATATTTGTACTAATAACTAACAGTGGTTCAGATTTTGTCCATTTAATAAGTTAGTAATAAATTAAAGGATAATAAAATAAAAGTTTAGGAATTAATTTCTAATAAAATTAGTTCCTAAACATCTTTACTATCATAAACCTACGCTTTTAAATCCCTTGCCCTTTACCTCTACTACATCGTTTACAGTAAAGAAAGTTGTAGGGTCTATTTCTTCTATTATCTCCTTTAGCTTTGCAGTTTCCCTTGATGTAACTATACAGTATATTACCTTCTTGTTTTCATGGGTATAGGCACCTATTCCTTCTAGGAATGTTACGCCTCTGTTTAACCTAGTAAGTATTGCCTCTGCAACTAATTCGGATTTTTCAGATACTATTATTACATTCTTCTTTACATTTAATCCCACCTGAACTTTATCCAAAACAGTATAGCCTATATACATAGCTATCAATGTATACATTGCTGATTTATATCCAAATAAAAGGGATGATAATGATACTATCACTGTATTTGCCATCAAAAGGCCAGTACCTATATTTATATTATATTTTTTCTTCAGTATTGCAGCTATTATATCAAATCCTCCTTGGGATACCCTGTTTCTAAACATTAGCCCCATTCCTATCCCATTAAATATTCCACCAAATACTGAAGCAAGTATTATATCATCTACTATGAAGTATTTGCCTAATTCTTTTGTTATGGTTAATATAGAAGAGTAAAAAAGCATGGATATAAATGCATAAAGGGTAAATTCTCTGTCTACCATCCTTGAGCCAATTAGAAATATTGGAATATTGAGAAAGAATACAGATATACCTGTAGGTAATCCTGTAAGGTATTGTATTATTATTCCAATTCCTCCTACGCCACCGCTTAAAAGCCTATTTGGTATGAAAAATACATTAAATGCTATTGAGCAAAATAAGTTTCCCAATATAATAAATAAGAGTTTTTTCATCATCTCTTTTGTGCTAATTTTACCAGAAAATCTATTACCCATTATAATCCCCTTTGCATTAAATTTTTATATTCTCAATACAATATAACAAATATAGAACAAATTAGCAATACTAATATTGTAACATCCAGAGTTAGAAAATATCCAGTAGTACAAGCTATAGGTCCATGAAAAAACCAGAGGCGGGGCTCCCTCTGGTCTAATTATGATGGGTAATATGTTTGTTTATATAATATAAGTGATTGATATCAAGTTATTAATTTTTGTGGTCTCCATTTGAGTCCACGTATACTATCTCTCCATTGATAATTGTATATCTTACCTTTGCATTGGTATCCAATGCAGGCATGCCTTCAAATATTACTAAATCAGCATCCTTGCCCTTTTCAATTGAACCAACTCTATCATCAACTCCAATTATTCTCGCTGGATTTATAGTGAGCATATTGATTACTCTTTCAATATCTCCTCCAAATCTTACTACCTCTCCAGCTTGAACTATGATAAGTTCGGGATTACATATAGGGCCATCTGTCATTATTGCACAAGTTACACCTCTTTTATCAAGCTCAATTAAGCTATATATATCAATTTTCCCACATTCTCCTGGAAGCAATAATACTCCTATAGGTCCATATATTACTCCCTTCAAATTCTTTGAGTCTACAATATCATCATAGAAGTCACTTGCTCCCCAGGCATGATCCAATGTAAATTCTATATCAAATTCTTCTGCTATACGTATAGTAGTTAACATATCAAACTGCTCACAATGCACTTTTAGGGGGATTTCCTTTCGAAGAACCTTAGCTACATTTTCAAGTCCTGCGTCAAAGTCTGCCTCTCCCTTTTCTCTTTTAATTATATATTCCTTTCCCTTTATGAGGGTATCCCTTAGGACACTGGCAATTCCCATACGTGTCATAGGAAGCTGATTCCTTTTCCCATAAACACCCTTAGGATTGCCTCCTAAGGCTGCTTTTAAAGCTACAGGATTTTTAATACACATATCGTATATGCTTTTACCATGGGATTTTACAGCACATGCAAGTCCTCCTATAACATTCCCACTTCCTGGAGCAATACAAGAAGTGGTAATTCCTGCTTTTATAGCACGCTGAAACATTAAAGATTTAGCATTTATTGAATAGATAGCCTCAACTTCAGGAGTAGTGTTTTTGGTCATCTCATTTAGATCCTGGTCACTCATATCAGTACCAAAGCCTCCAATATGGCTATGTGCATCTACTATGCCAGGTATAACTGTTAATCCACTACAATCTATAATCTCCCCTTGTTCACAGTTAAGATTCTCTCCTACATCTACAATCTTCCCATTCTCTATGAGAATATCTCCTTTTTCATAAACTACTCCAGCTGAAGTATATATCTTTGCATTTTTTATGACCAGCATGTGTTATCCCTCCTAGAATATAGGATGTTTTCACCATTTATAAATGTAGCTTCTATTCTAGCAGAATAGGTCTTGATAGGATTATCTGACCAAATAGAAATATCTGCATCCTTACCCTTTTCAATGGAACCTATTCTATTATCTACACCAAGTATTTTAGCTGGGATAGAAGTTATCATACGTAGAACATCTTCTGCATCTAAACCGTTTTTATAGCATAGTATTGCATTCCATAACAAGGATTCTTTACCTGACGCTACATTATCTCCGCATGAACTTATAGCTATATCTATTCCTCTTTCCATCAGCTTGTTAATGCTTTCAAAATCTACTTGAGTATTTACATAGGACATATGACCAGTCAGATCTCCTAATATTAGGCTAAATCTATCATTCAATATATTGCCAGTATCTTCATCTATTCCAAATGCACCAGTGAAAACTATATCTACTGGTAAGTCCTTTAATGCTAATTCTATAGCATCCATTTCAGATTTAGTATTGCAGTTTATAAATAAAGGAACTTTTCTATCTATTACCATCTGTAATGAATCCCATTTGGAATCGTAAACTCTATTCTCATTTTTCCTATATTCCATAGCTTTTATTATGGCTTCTCTTAGCAGAGCTATGGCTCCCATTTTTGTCATAGGACAAATATTTCTTTTTCCATATACATTTTTTGCATTTGAAGTAATAGATGCCACTTGTCCTACCTTGTCCTTAACAAGCATTTTATATGGATGATTTCCATAGGTTTTGAATACAGCTAAATAACCACCAAGGACATTTGATGTGGAGGGGGATATGCCTGCACTGGTTACGCCGTATTCAAATACCCTTTGGAAGCACATGCTATCTTGATCAAAAGAGTATACTACATCCATATTAGGGGTAACAGGATCAGATAGCTCACTTAAATCATTATCTTCCCAACCAGGACCTTTGGCACCCCATACATTTAGAGAATCTATAAATCCTGGAAAAACAACTTTCCCTTTTGCATCAAATATTTCCACCTCATTAGAAACCTTAATGGAAGATCCTATATCCTTAATACATCCATCTTCTATCAATATATCAGTATTTTCATATATATTGCCTTTTCCATCATGGACTGTGCCGCCCTTTATAATAATCATAAGCTTCCTCCTAATTCTTCTTTAGGTAATCAGCCATTAAAAGACCACACTCAAGCTGAATGCTTATTAACTTTTTAATAGGTACTACTTCATAGTCAATTTCTTTTTCAAGATACTCACTAAGTTCCTTCAATCTGGACAGGGATTTATTGAAGGCTTCTTCCAATGCGGCTTTCTTCTCTGGATTGTCTTCATTGTTTTTCTTCATATTCTCCAGTTCAGACTCATTGGCTCTTACTAATAACCCGTAGGATAACATCTTATAAAACTTAGTAACCAACAGATTATCGAATTTTTCAGCTACTGTAGCAGCTCTATTGTAATCCGGATTTTCATTTACCATCTTTCTTGTAGCTTCATTGCTTTCCTTATTGTTTGTAAATGCTTCCAGAGCCAATTTAAAAGGATTTTTCTCTCCCATATATTTTATGGTACTATTTAAAGTACTTCTAATAAATTCATCTGCCTCTTCTGAAAAATTCAGGCTTTCCAATACTGCATCCTTTCTTGTTATATCTGATTCAGACATATCGTTTATTCTCTTGTCATAGAAATATGGCAGTTCTGTTAGCAGTGTAAAAGAATTGCATAATTCCAAAGCATAATCTGCACTGCAAGTTCCGCATTTTATCTGTTCTTCTGGATTTTTAACTCCATACTGCTCCAGATAATCATATTCCTGTGTAATTCCTAAATTCTGGTATATTGCAGGTGCAAATGCTACACAATATGGAGCTTCAGGTTCTCCAAGATTTAGAGGAATCTCCTGCTTTTTAGCTGCATTTTTCATATCCTCATATATTTCTGGAGTCTCCCTTGTTATGTACCAGTAAACTCCTCCAAAACCTGCATTGTGAAGGGAATAAATAAATTTTGGCTTTATCTCATCTATTAATTCCATCATTGCCTTAGTTTCTGGTATAGAGTCATGAAAATGTAAATTCTTATAATCTATTGGAAATGTCCAGTCAACCTGTTGATGGCCTGCTGGCCTGAAGAAATTCCTTGCATAATTATATAATGTAAAGGGTCCTTTAAACCAGTTTTCATTTAACTTTGTTCCATCAGCATCCCATGACTTAACTATATACCAAGTATAGTCCAGTTCTTCCCTTAACTCTTTATTTTCAGCAAGCTCCCTTGAAAAGTACTCCAGAAGCATTGCACCTATTGGCTCATTTGGATGAGGGCACCCAAACATAAGGGCATTGTTTGAACCATTACCAATCTTTAGACAATACAATGGGTGATTATTTCTCGTCCTTCCTATTTCAAATAGTTTTACCACCTCTGGATATTCTTCTGCCAGCTTCTTACTACTTGCATCCATTTCATCAACTGTTAGAAAAACCTTATAATCAGGTATTCTATTTATTACATCTTCAAATAGTTTTTTCATAAGGTCCGCCTCCTAAAGATAGAAGCTAATTGCATAACTAGTATGCAATTAGCCTATTTGTTATTCTGCTATATCTGTAAATGTATATTCTTGCCAGCCCCACTTACCAGTACCATCTATAGGCAGGTTTATGAATTTTGCATTATTTGCGTCATATGCAGCATATGATATTAATGGTAAATAAGGTATATCCTTAGCAAGTATTGCTTGAGCTTCTTTATATAGTTCAGCTCTTTCTTCCATATCTCCAATTGCAACAGCTCTTAAACATAAATCATCAAATTCAGAATTGCTATAATTTCCTACATTACTTGCCTGCCCTGTTCCTAAACGCTTATATAAAGCATTTGGGTCTGGTCCCATAAATCCACCTTGTAATTCAAGCATAAAATCTTTTTGTACTGTGACTTTCTCATTCCATGCATTGAACTCATGAACCTGTACTGTTAATTCTATTCCAGCTTGTGCTAATGTTGCAGACATAAGCTTAGCAGCATCTGGATATCCGCCACCTTCAAATACATCTATAGTAAGTCCTCTAATATAAAATCCATCTGCATCTTTTACATATCCTGCTTCTTCTAAAATCCTGCTTGCTTCTTCAATATTGAATTTAGGAGCTGCATCTTCGCTGTTTGATGCCCATTCAATCAATGAAGGATAGTAATTGTATTCTGGTTTTTGTATTCCATTGAATATTTTCTCAGATATTTCTTCTCTGTTTATTGCAGTAGCTATAGCTCTTCTTACATTTACATCTGATAATATTTCATTATCCAAATTAAATATAATTCTCATTGGAGATGGATATTCATTTAGTACCATCCTTATATTATTATTAGCCAACAATTCGTCCACATTTGCTGCAGGCACAGTTTCCAATACATCTATTTCTCCATTTATAAGAGCTTGAACAGCTGTAGCATCATCAGGAATTATTGAGAATATCAGCCTATCTAATTTTGGTCTTCCTTCATGGTAATCATCATTAGCAACTAAAGTTATGCTTTCTCCCTGTTTATGTTCTACAAATTTAAATGGACCAGAGCCAATTGGTTCTTTTGCAGCTGGATTATCTTCCCAAGCTTGTCCATTGTTGTAGATATGTTCTGGAAGTATAAAAGTAGCATACCATCCTAAATCTGCTATAAATGAAACATCAGGCTGTTTCATATTGAAGACTACTGTATAATCATCTGGAGCTTCTATAGAATCAACTATCTGTAGTCTTGTTGACATATAATAAGCTGGGTTATCCTTTATAGTATCAAAAGTATATTTTACGTCCTTGATTGTAACCTTTTCTCCATCATGCCAATGTGCATCATC
>ENA-OWPA01001697-OWPA01001697.1-bioreactor-metagenome-genome-assembly--contig:-NODE-1697-length-13165-cov-2.251299_pt1 | contig 13165 bp, 11 predicted proteins | sample MGYA00238139_ERZ651803 | MGnify/ENA primary metagenome ERZ651803 (study PRJEB26909, sample SAMN07631231) | bioreactor metagenome | isolation source: Switchgrass digestor | place: USA: Dartmouth...
AAAGCTGGCTGGCTGATAGGACGTCAGCCAGAGTGCGAATTGGGCCAGGGACGGCCCATTGAGCACGGTCAGCTTTTATCAGAGGTAAGCTTAGATTATTCCGATTCGGAGTCTAGCTTAGCGAAAGTAAATATTTTCATAGCAATGACGTGCGTACTAGTCGCTCACTAGTAAACTGTCCTTAAAGGAGGATTAAGAGTTAAAATGAGAATTACCCAAGGTGTATTAATAAATAATATGTTACGGAATTATAACAAAAACATGGCCAAAATGGACAAGCTGAATACGCAGCTAGCAACAGGTACCCGCATCAACACTCCTTCCGATGACCCGGCAGGATTGGTAACCTCTTTGCGTTTGCGGACCAAACTCCATCAAAATGAACAATATAAGAAAAACGTCAGTGATGCTCTCTCCTGGATGGAAATAGCCGACAGTGCTTTAAATAACTACAACTCTGTTTTACAAAGAGTACGGGAATTAACGGTAGAAGCGGCAAACGGCACTAACGAACCATCTTCCTTAAAAGCTATTGCCGATGAACTAAAACAATTAAAAGACGAAATCGGGGATATTGCCAATACTACCTTAGATGACCGCTACATCTTTGGCGGTACCCGGACCATGGATAAAGTTTATGACAAAGCTAGCGGACAATGGCTGGGTAATGCCAATCCGATTAACTATGAAATCGGCGAAAACATTACTTTGCAGGTAAATCTTACCGGCGAAGTCTTTGACGTTGATTTTTCCACTGATTCCCCGGAATTAGCAGGGAGCATTTTTGCTACTTTAGATAAACTTATTGCTGATGTAGAAAATGGCCTTTATGAAGAAATAGGTGGCGCCGATCTGGCGAAATTAGATGAGCATATTAATAACTTATTAAGCTATCGTTCCGAAGTAGGGGCTAAAATGAACCGGTTAGAAATGGTGAATAGCCGTTTAGAGGATACGGAAGTTAACTACACCAAACTCCTAAGTGATAACGAAGACGTAAATATGGCTAAGGTGATTGTTGAGTTAACCAACCAGGAAAACATCTACCGTGCCTCTTTAGCCGCAGGGGCGAGGATTATACAGCCGTCGTTGGTAGACTTCTTAAGGTAATGATAATAAATAGTGGCTAGTGGTATTACGACCTTCGGTCGTAAGGTTGAGGTTAAGGTTAAGGTTGAGAAGGTGATACGATCCAGTTTTGAGGGTGATTTTTATGTTACAAATTACGACAACTCCTGCCCGCCTAGGCATGAAAACCTATAACGCCCATCTGGAAATACAACAGCCTCGCGGACAGCAATCCATAGAACAACCAAGACCGGAAATGAAAATAGACCGGGAATTGCCCAAGGTAATCATTGACCAGTACCAGTGTTTTGCCGAAATGGGCTTAAAAAATCCTACGGATTTAGCTAAAGAAATCAGCAACTGGTCCCGAAAAAAATGGCTGGAAGGATTGGCGAGAAGAAGAGAAGAAGGGGATAGGATGGCCAGAATCGAAAAAGGCGGCAATCCTATTCCGGAAATGGCCAGAGAAAAATTAAACCACCAGTATCAATTTAATGTAGATTTTATCCCCAAAAGCCGGCCTAAGATAGAAGTGACCGGCCATCTTAATATTGAGTGGGATATTAAAAAGCCCATTATTAATTACAAACCCAACAAACCCATTGTAGATTATACTCCCGGCTATGTAGACATCTATGTCGAACAATGGCCGGATATTGAGATAAGGTATGTTGATGAAAGAATTTAGTATAGTGGGCGAGATTTCATTATAGGATTAAGGTTGAGGTTAAGGTTAAGTACACTAGAATTTTTTTTAAAATATTTTATTTTTTTAGGATAAGTCTTTTTTGGTAAAATGTAATAAATAAGAATTAACGGGTGTTGAAATAAGTGACTGAGCGAGAATTACTGGAACTCCTAGTAGAAAAGATTAGTGGAATAGAAAACAAACTAAGTCAGATCGTGCATGACATTACGATGATAAAAAGTCAGCAAAGTTTTAATTACGATATGTATAAATTATCTAAAGAATATAATGAGTTTAAGACGGATCATTCTATATCCGAACTTTTCAAAAAAGTTGAAGAAAATTCAATTGACATTAGACTTAAACCTAGCGACCGCAGGGAGCTCAGATCTCGCCCACTCGCCCACTCGCTCACTATACCATAGAGAGGTGACCCCCTTGAAACTAAAAACAAAACACTTCGGTGAAATAGAAATCGACGAATCAAAAATTATCCATTTCCCCACCGGAATTATCGCCTTTGAAGAACAGAAAAGGTTCTTCATCATCGACAATCCTGATGAAAACATCCCCTTTTCCTGGCTTCAGTCGGTAGATGATCCTGATCTGGCTTTTGTTATTATTAATCCTTTTTTATTTAGAAAAGATTACGAATTTAAGATTCCCGACAACGTAATCCAGGAATTAGCCATCCAGTCACCGGAAAACGTAGCCGTCTTTTCCATAGTAGTTGTTCCCCAGGATATTACCAAAATGACCGCCAATCTCTTAGCACCTGTAATCATTAATACTAAAAACCTGAAAGGTAAGCAAATAATATTAGATGATAAGCGCTATAAAACAAAGCATTATATCTTAGAAGAATTGAAAACCACTCAGACAGGAGAAGTGAACAATGCTGGTGCTAAGTAGAAAACCGGGACAAAGCTTGATGATTGGCGATAATATTAGAATTACTATTATGGAAATCCGCAGCGACGGGACAGTAAGAGTAGGCATAGACGCTCCCAAAGAAATAGAAGTTTATCGGGAGGAAATCTATCTGGCCATCCAAGAAGAAAACAAACTGGCGGCCCAAGGAATGGTAGATCTGAAAAGTTTGGGAGAGCTGTTTAGGAAGTGAATACCATGGATTGTGGATGGCATGACGTCTTAATAGGGGCATAACGTCTTACGGGTCTAGCTTATGGGACAGCATGACGGCTATCGGGATATTCTTTCGGGACGGCATGACGTCTTTGGGGTTAATAATTTGGGGCAGCATGACGGCTTTTGGGACAATTTTTAGGGTCAGCAATATTTTTTAAAAAAATTGCTGACCCGTAAGCTTAACCCGTAAGACGTCATGCCGCCATGCAGATTAGCCCGTGAGCCGTCATGCCTTCTCAGAAAGCCGTAATGCCTTCTAAAATTTTTTCCTCAAAACACTAAACTTTTCATAATTCCTCACGATATAGATAATGTATAAACTTTCATCCCCTTTTACTTTTTTAGATAGCGGCCGGATCTAAAATAAGTAAAGAGGATGAATTAAATTTCGCCCAAGGATGGGCCAATAAAATTCAAGGAGGAGATTTTATGATTATTAATCACAACATTTCAGCTCTTAACACTTATCGTCAATTAACTATTAACAACAACGCTGCTGCAAAAAGCTTAGAAAAATTGTCTTCCGGTTTAAGAATCAACCGTGCTGGTGACGATGCTGCCGGTCTGGCTATTTCCGAAAAAATGAGAGGTCAAATCCGCGGTCTGCAAATGGCTCAGAAAAACGCTCAAGACGGTATTTCCTTGATTCAGACAGCTGAAGGGGCATTGCACGAAACCCAGGCCATCCTTCAACGTATGCGTGAACTGGCTGTTCAAGCAGCAAGTGATACGAACGAAAATAAAGTTGACCGCCCTGCGATTCAAGACGAAATAAATATGTTAATAGAAGAGTTGGATGGAATTACAGCAAGAACTGAATTCAACACTCAGAAACTTTTAGATGGTTCTTTTGAAGGTGTATTCCAAATTGGTGCTAACGAAAATCAAAATATTAAAGTAAGCATTGATAAAATGGATGCTGCAGCATTAGGTTTAACAAAGACAGTTGTTGCCCAAACTGATGTCACTGTAACTGGGCTTAAAGATGGTTCATATAAAGTAGTAGGGAAGAATCTGTTAGATGCTAGAGAGAATATAGTAGGAACCGTATCAACTACATCAAAAAATGCAATTACTTTAGCAGATGGTAGTACAATTACATTTGATAAAGTTAGTGCAGTAAGTGATAAAGCCATCATTACAGTTAAAGATGGTAAAGCAGAATTACGCCTCCAGGCTGATGAAGAGAAAGGGATTACAAAACTTGCTGCAGGTAAGTATGAAATCAGTGGTACAAACGTACTAAAAGACGGTGTTAAAGTAGGGACAATTTCTGGAACAAGTGTAACAATTAACCTTGCAGATGGTGAGGACGTAAAATTCACTGCTGCAGATTTAGGCTTGGAAGGTGACTTAGGAACAGTAAATGAATTTACTATTGCCGGAATTGATCTCTCCAATCGTGATCAAGCTTCTGCATCCATTACAGTTCTTGACAGTGCAATTCAAAAAGTTTCCACACAGCGTTCTAAACTAGGTGCAATTCAAAACCGTTTAGAACACACTATCAATAACTTAGGAACAGCCGCTGAGAACTTGACTGCTGCTGAATCCCGTATCCGTGACGTGGATATGGCCAAAGAAATGATGGAGTTCACCAAGAACAACATCCTTCAGCAAGCTGCTCAAGCAATGCTGGCTCAGGCTAACATGCAGCCTCAAGGAGTTCTTCAATTATTAAGATAGTCTGTATAAATAGGGAGCCTTTACTCTTGGCTCCCTTTCTAATTAAATTTAATATTACTTTTTAAAAGGATTATAAAACAGTCTTTTTAAAAAGTAATATTAATCTTAAAATTGAGGTGACAAAATATGAAACTAAGTATTGTTCTAATGGTAAAAAACGAAGAAAAATATCTCGACCGGTGTTTAGCCAGTCTAAAACCTATCAGGGATAAAGTAAGTTCAGAGTTAATCGTTGTTGATACAGGGTCAGAAGATAAAACGGTAGAAATAGCTAAAAAATATACAGATAAAGTTTATTTTGAAGAATGGGACAATGATTTTGCCAGTATGCGCAATAAATCAATCAAGTATGCCCGGGGTGAATGGCTTTTTATATTAGACGGGGATGAAATAGTGGAGAAGCCTGAGGGTATTATTAAATTTTTAAACTCTAAATTCAGCAAGAAATTTAATTCAGGGATGGTTAATATTAAAAATATCACTAGGGAAGATGATGAGACAGCCTATACTAATGCTCAACTATTAAGGTTATTTAAAAATCATAAAAATTTTCAATATGAAGGGGCGGTTCACGAACAGCCCAGGTTTCGGGGGCCAGTTATTAAAATAGATTCGGAAATTGTCCATTACGGGTATTTAGCTACTGATAAAGACTTAATGGAATATAAGTTTCAGCGTAATACAGAACTTTTAAAGAAAGAATTAGAAAAAGACCCGGAAAATATTTATTATTGGTATCAGCTATCCAAATCCTACGGCATGTATAAGGATTATGAAAAATCACTGGAAGCAAATCTAAAGGCTTATGAAATTTCTAAGAAAAATAAAATAGACCTGAGAAATCGAATGTACGTTTATACTCACTTAGCTTTAGCTTATTATTACAACGATAGGCTAACAGAATTAGAAGAAATTTGTCTTGAAGCACTTGAAATAAAAAAAGGCTACTTGGATCTCTACTTTTTCCTGGCAGAAGCTCAGAAATTTCTGAAGAAATATAAAGAAGCAATTGATAATTATAAAGAGTATTTAAGGTTGCTATCTACTAAAAGCTATATAGAAGACTCTGCAGTTTCCAATACAACGATAGGTAAATATGAACATGCTTACTTAAGTTTATGTGAATTGTATAGAAAACAAGATAATAAGGAAGAAGCCTTAAAGTATGCAAAAAAAATTACTTCCGGAAAATTGCTAAAATTGGCTATACCTCAAATAATAAAGTTAAGTATTAGTTTGGGAAAACATGAGGAATTATATGAATACTATCATAAAGAATTAATAGATGATAAAGAAGAACTTAAAGGTTATTTTCAAAATCATTTAGAAAATGAATTGCAGAGTTTAACAGACGAAAAAACAAAAAGTGAAATCATAAGTTTATTTTGCAAAGAAGACGATGATTATTCTTTATTAAATAGAGTAAGGTTATATCTTATTCAATACAAAAAAATTGAGGACCATGAGTTCGAGAAGATTAAAAATTTAGATTTAACCTCGTTACCGGTTTATTTTGCTGATGTAATTTATTATTATTTAAAAAACCATTTTGTTTTAGGAAATATTTTACCTAATCTAAGAGAACGTAACTTTCAGGCTTACGTTCAATATTTAATTAAAAAATACGATAATTTTAGTGAAATTGTCCTTAAATACTTATTAAACACCCAAGAAGAACAAAGCTTATCTGAACTTAGAATTAAAAAACTATTAGAGAAAAATATTTTGCTTTTAGATAAAGTAGATCCAGTACAGTTTAAATATGTCTGGGAAAGGTACCTGGAAGATGGGACTTTTTATATTACGCAGGTATATAATCGAAAAATAATAGATGCTGAAATGATATATGATGTTAAAGATGAAGAACACGCCTTTTTGGTTTATATGGTATTAGCCAGAGAAAATAGAGATAAAAATGAAGTGGAATATGTGCGTTATTTGAGAAAAGCTTTAAAAGTATATCCTTATATGAAAAAAGGAATAGAATTACTTTTAGATGAAATCAAGAACAGGGAAAGTGAACCAAGCAAGGAACAAAAGGAATTTGAAAAACTAAAAGAACAGGTAAAAGCAAATATTAATGTTCTTATCCAGGCCGGACAATATGGACAAGCTAAAGCAATTGTTGATGAATATTTAAAAATGGTACCTGATGATTTAGAAATGCTGACATTAAAATCGGAAGTATATTTGAAGCTGATGTAGATGATGAATAAATTTTCGACGGAGGTTTTTTTATGAATGAAGAGATGGTTACGTACCAGAAAAAGTTTAAAGAAAATATTCAGTATCTGATTAATCAAAACAAATTAAAAGAAGCCAAAGAATTGTTAAGTGAATATGAAAAAATAATTAAAGACGACATAGAAATTTACTCCATTAAAAGTGTTATCGCTATAATGGAAGGTAACCTGGAGGAAGCAAAAAATATTTTATTATGTGGCTATAGTATTAATAAGGAAAATTTTGATATATTATATAATCTTGGTTTTATTTATCAATCATATGGCGAAAATGAATTAGCTATAAAATACTATAAACAAGCCCTTCAAAATTCAAAGACCAAAAATGAAGCAGAAGAAGCTTATAAAGCATTACAACAATTGGGAGTAGAAGAAGGAAAAGAGGAATTAGTAAACCAAGATATTGGTTGTAAAAATGTACTATATTTAGGATGGTTGGGAAAAGGAAATGTAGGAGACGATGTTTTATTTGAATTATTTAAAAAAATGTTTTATAGATATTATATATTTGCCGGGAAGGATTTTATAGTTAATATAGATGCCTACCCGGCAATTCAAAATTATAAAGTTGATGTGTCAACATATGATTTAATAGTTTTGGGAGGTGGTTCATTAATTCACTTGCCTTTTTATTTACAAATTTGCGAAGAAGGCTTAAAACATGGGGTGCCGGTAGTTTCCTGGGGGACAGGTATAGATGGAATGTTTAGAAGAGAGCATCTTAACTTAATTAAGTTACCGGTACAGACTGTAGAACTATTCCGAAGCATTTATGAAAAATTTGATTACATTAGTGTTCGAGGTCCGTTTACTAAAAATGTGTTAATTAACTCTGGGCTAAAAAAGGAAATACATGAAATAGGAGACCCAGCTTTATTCTATTCTGCCGAAACATTTGGGGACCTCCTAGAAGTTGATAAAAAGAATGTGAACAAAAATATTCTTATTAATTGGGGGACTTCTTATAATAATATTTTTGGTAGAAACGAGATAGCAGTGGAAAAAGAGTTAGAAAAAGCAATTAAATTATTAATATCAAAAGGCTATACAATAACCATTTATCCAATATGGGTTGAAGATATCGAACCTGTAAAAAGATTGGCTCAAAAAATAAATGATGATCGTTGCAAAGTTATTACTGAAGTATATGAAGCCAGGATTTTACATAAGCTCATTAGCCAAAGTTACTTTACTATTAATTTAAAACTTCATGCAAATATATTATCCGCATCTGCAAATCGCCCTTTTATATCTCTGGCGTATCGCGGAAAATGTTTTGATTTTGCTGAGACTGTTAATTGTTCAGAATTTGTATTGGCAACTGATCAGGTTACTTCTGAAAAAATATTGAAGATGGCAGATAATATAGAAAATAATTACGATATTATTGTAGCTAGATTTAGAAATGCAAAAGAAAAATATTATCCTAGAATAGTAAATTCTATCCATATAATCTCAAAGATATTAAGAAATAAAAAGTTGAATAGAACAATAGCATTAAATAATACGAGCCAGGAAGAGATTTTACGACAAAAATGTCACAAATTTCTTAGTGTCATTAGCTCTAAGAAGAATGTAGATGATTTGTTAAAAATCCAAAAAGAATTTATCGATAATGAAATTAATAATTTGCACAAACAATATTTAGAAACTTTATTATTTATTTATATTAAATACATCGAAAGAAAAATTTCGAAAAGCGCATTTAGATTCTATCTTCAAAAACAATTTGGAATTAAAGAAAATAATATTGAAAAATTTTTAGAATGTTCGGATCCGTTGAAGGAAGAAAAATTAGGTAAAAAAGGCACATACAAAATTTCAAACAATCCTTCTAAAGTTAGCGTTATTATTACTACTTACAATAGAAAAGATTATCTTAAAGAATCTATCGATAGTATTTTAAAGCAGGATTATCCTAATATAGATATAATTGTAATAGATGATTGTTCAACAGATGGCACAAATATATTAATGAAAAACTACGAAAAAAATTCATCTGTGATATATATACGAAATGAAAAAAATTGCGGTCCAGGGAGTAACCGTAAAAAGGCTTTTGAAAACTATGCAAACGGAGATTATATATTATTTTTAGATGACGACGATTACCTAATAGATACCAATTATATAACTAAGGCAGTTGATTTTCATAAAAAACATGCAAAGATTTCTTTTGTTGCAGCAAATGTTTTTTATGAGTTTTCAAAAAACAACATTTTGAAACCTTCAATTTGCAATCTTGGAGAAATAATTAATAGATATGATTATTTTATTAATTTTGGAAAAAAAGGGTTTCCTAAACCTGCATCTACTTTGACTACTTTATTCAAGCGGGAGTGTTTAATTAAAATGGGTATATTGGATATGAAGATGGTCAATGATGCATCTATATACTTGCGTTCGTTATTGGTAGGAGATGCAGGTTTTATTGATGAAATTGTGGGTGTCTATAGAATTCATGGAGATAATATTACATTCAATCTAAGTAGTGAGTTTATTATAGAAAATTTAGAGGAAAAACTACAAATAAAAAATATTGCTATTAATCAGTATGGTTATGACAAAAAAGAAATGGAAAGATGGATGGATTATAATGCTTATACTACTATTTCATATTTTCTATCAAATTCGGCAAAGGATCCTGAAGATATTAACAATATTTTGTTATGGGTAAAAAGAAATTGTCCAAATCTTATTAATAAATTAAGGCTCTAAGTCAAATGTTGCGGTTAACCTTAAAAAGTAAATAACCCAACCCAATATGTAGTCACTGATCAAAAAGGTCAGTGGCTTTTTTGTCATCGAAGTAGTACTAAGACTGAATGACATGGGGACGCTTGATTGATACGGAGACGGGGTTATTGACACCTTTTGCTGGTTGACACGGGGACGATTGATTGACACGTGATTGACACGGGTGATTGACACGTGATTGACACGGTGATTGACACGGTTGTAAGTGTTAATATAAAAGTTGACCACTTTAATTGACACGGGGACGGGGTTGTTGTCACCCATTGTTACATAATTTTTATCTGCCCAACTTGGCCGGATTTTGTTATAATCTCATTAAGAGAAATTTCGTTCTGCCGGGAGGGAATAAGGTGGAGGAAATTCTACAAAAAATACTTACGGAAATTACGGGGATAAAAGGAGAAATAGCTGAAATTAAAGAAGAGAATGCCGGTATCAAAGCAGAACTAGCGGCTATTAAAGAAGAGAATGCCGGTATCAAAGCAGAACTAGCAGCTATTAGAGAAGATAATGAAAGCATTAAAGCGGAAATTGCTGGAATTAAAGGTGAAATTAAGGTTCTTAAACGGGATGTAAATGATCTTAAAGAAAAGTATGCCACCTTAGAAAAACGGTTTAATGAAAAATTTGCGGCCTTAGAACGAGAGCAGAAAGAAATGTTTGAAATACTTCTTGAGCGGCAGAAGGAATTGTATTTAATTTTAAAAGCCTGGGAGGAAGACAGGCCTATTACGAAAAAGGCTTTAGATAAAATGGAAATTGATCTAGAAAAGTTGAAAAATCACAAGCATAAAATTGTGTTACCTACGGAAAGCGTAGAAGCAATTTGAAACTTAAAATTAAAAATTAAAAAGAGCCGGGGTTTTCTGGCTCTTTTTTTTCCGTAAAGTAAAGGGTTCTTAACTTGCAGTGTTTTTTAAATATGGGTTTCACATGGGAACGCTTGATTGACACGTGATTGACACGCGATTGACACGGGGGATTGACACGGGGACGGGGTTATTGACACCTTTTATTATTCACGCTAATCTTTTGGGTAGGGGGTGATAGTTTTGCCACGGGGACCGAGGCTTAGAAGTGAAACGGGTATATATCACATAATAATGAGGGGCATAAATCGTCAGAATATTTTTGAAGAAGAAAGTGATTGTGAGCGGTTCATTGAAACACTGCAAAGATACAAGGAACATTGCGGGTATAGTCTTTATGCTTACTGCTTAATGGGGAATCATTTGCATTTATTACTTAAAGAGGGTATAGAGCCGTTAGAACAGGTGATGCGCAGAATCTGTGGCAGTTATGTTTACTGGTACAATAGGAAGTATGACCGGGTGGGAAATCTATTCCAGGATAGATTTAAAAGTGAGCCTGTTGAGGATGAAAAATATTTTCTCGTGGTATTAAGGTATATCCTTCAAAACCCTGTAAAGGCTAGAATAGTATCATCTGTAGGAGATTACAAATGGAGCAATTATAAAGAATTTTTAACTGAAAATATTATGACAGATGTGGATTTTGTTTTTGCATTATTCAATGAGGACCGGGAGTTAGCTAGGAAGAGTTTTTTAGAATATGTTAATACTCCTAACGAGGATATGTGCCTGGATGTAGAGGAAAAAAGAAGTATTACCGACAAAGAGGCGCGAGAAATAATCACTCAATTTTGTAAGATTAATCATGCAACGGAACTGCAAAAATTTGATATACCGACGAGGAATTTTTATATAAAAGAGTTAAAAGAAAAACATAATTTGTCTGTTAGGCAATTAGAAAGGTTGACCGGAATCAATAGAGGTGTAATTGCCAAGGCAAGGTGACAACAACTCCGTCCCCGTGTCACTAGGTAATCCCAGGGAGTTTTACAACTTCTCAGATAATTAAATAAGATTAATAATAAAGGGTCAGAGGAAATTTCTCCTACTGACCCTTTGTTTATTTTCGTTAATAAACGGTTTTTGACTTCTCTTGTATAATATAATAATTTAATTACTCCTTGGGAGCTAACTTTCCTTTATAATAACTTTCTGAAAGATACAAAGCACCAATGGGATTATGGGCCAGGACGCGGTCTTTGGCGGAAAAGACGGTGACAGGTGCTTCGGAGTATTTAAAAAATAAGGAATCATGTCCTACGCACAGGTTTAATAAAATATTAAATTCCGTTTTGGCTTTGTTTAAAAATTTAGCCTGGCCGATGGGGTTACACATGGGTTCATAGGTGCCCGGTCTTACTTTTTGTTCTTCGGTAATGCCTAGATTTTCTTTGGGTATACTGCCGTTTTTACAAACTACGGAGTCAACCTGGAAACCATGGGCGGTTAGGATTTTGTGGAGGATTTTGGCTTCGTTACGGGAGCCTATACAAAAAGCTAACCCTAGATGTTTATAGCCGCATTTTTTTGCGAAATCGATAATTTCTTCTAAGCGGGATTTTTGGCAGTATCCTTCGGCCTCAACTAAGGAAGAATTGTAGGCTAATTTAAAATTTTCCGGCTCTTGATAACATTTTAATGTTTCTTCTACCTCAGTTTCGCGAATAGGACAGTTGGCCGGCATTTTATCTTTGTTTTCAGTCCGGCAGACATGGACGCCGCAAACAGCACAAGTATACATTTAACCAACTCCTCAGCTTTTTTTTATATAATAATAGTACTTTTAATATGAACATATGTCAATTAGAGTATAGAGTATCGCTGGAGTTTTTAAATTTTGATTTGGCTAAATTTGATTTAAGGTTTAAAATATTTAATAGGTAGAAATTAACACAGTCGGAGGAAATAAACTGTGGATTTAATCTTTGGAATGCTCTTTTCCTTTATCGCTTTAATCTGGGCTGTTTACAAGAATATTTTTATCGGGCTGCCTTTGGTTTTAATACTATTTATTTTTGCTTTTCTGGCCTGGAAAAGAGGATATACCTTAAAAGAAATTGTGCAAATGTCTTACTTAGGTGGGAAAAAGTCTTTTCTGGTGCTTGAGATTTTTGTTTTAATCGGTGCTATCACGGGAAGCTGGCTGGCTGCGGGAACCGTGCCGGGAATTGTATATTACGGCATTAAATATATGCCTCCCCAGTTTTTCGTTCTTTTTGTTTTTTTACTTAGTTCTTTAGTATCCTTTTTATTGGGTACGGCTTTAGGTACGGTAGGAACTATCGGGGTTTCTCTGATTTTAATGGCTCGCACCGGCAATGTTAATTTAGATTTAGCGGCAGGAGCGATTATCGCCGGAGCTTATTTTGGGGACAGGTGTTCCCCTATGTCCTCCAGTGCCCATTTAGTTGCCAGTTTAACGGGAACGGATATTTATGAAAATATTAAAAACATGTTTAAAACAGGAGGAATTCCTTTACTCCTTACCTGCGGTTTCTATCTGTTTTTTTCTGCAATTAAACCTCTGAATATTCAGGAAAATACCATTACAAAAGAGATTATAAACGTTTTTGAGATAAGTTGGTTGGTACTATTACCGGCAGTAGTGATTTTGGTTTTAGCTTTATGGAGAGTAGATATTAAAATTTCCATGTTTGTAAGTATTTTGATAAGATCGGAAGAGCGACGTGTAGGGAAAGAGT